>JAEEGL016213838.1_pt1 | contig 30824 bp, 36 predicted proteins | sample 9134231 | NCBI WGS metagenome assembly JAEEGL01 (sample SAMN16246548, study PRJNA631951) | gut metagenome | biome: gut microbiome; feature: rumen; material: fiber-attached | host: Bos | place: Iran: Karaj | collected 2018-10 | reverse complement strand
CATCAGCTTCTACAAGCAGGGCGAGTTCACGGACCTCTGCGCGGGACCGCACGCGCTCTACACGAAGGCGGTCAAGGCATTCAAGCTCCTCTCCGTGGCCGGAGCATACTGGCGCGGCGACGAGAAGAACAAGATGCTCACCAGGATATACGGTACCGCGTTCGCCGACAAGGAGAGCCTGGACGCCCACCTCACCATGCTGGAGGAGGCCAAGAAGAGGGACCACAGGAAGATCGGAAAGGACATGGGCCTGTTCACGCTCATGGACGAGGGTCCGGGATTCCCCTTCTTCCTGCCCAAGGGAATGACGCTGAAGAACACCCTCATACAGTACTGGAGGGAGATCCACGTCAGGGAGGACTACCAGGAGATCTCCACGCCCCTCATGATGGTCAGGCACCTCTGGGAGATGTCCGGCCACTGGGACCACTACAAGGACAACATGTACACCACGAAGATCGACGACGAGGACTTCTGCATCAAGCCGATGAACTGTCCCGGAGCGGTCCTGGTGTTCGCTTCCGAATCCAGGTCCTACAGGGACCTCCCCCTGAAGCTCGCCGAGCTGGGAACGGTCCACAGGCATGAGAAATCCGGAACGCTCCACGGACTCATGAGGGTCAGGTGCTTCACCCAGGACGACTCGCACATCTTCGTGACGCCGGACCAGATCACCGAAGCCATCACCGACGTCGTCAGACTGGTCAACGAGGTCTATTCCAAATTCGGATTCAAGTACCACGCGGAACTGTCCACCAGGCCGGAGGACAGCATGGGAAGCGACGAGGACTGGGAGGCGGCAACCGAGGGACTCAAGAAGGCGCTGGAGGCATGCAAGCTCCCCTACGTCATCAACGAGGGCGACGGAGCCTTCTACGGACCCAAGATCGACTTCCACCTCCAGGACGTCCTCGGAAGGACCTGGCAGTGCGGAACCATCCAGCTGGACTTCCAGATGCCCCAGAGGTTCGACATCTCCTACGTGGGTGCCGACAACGAGAGGCACAGACCGATCATGATCCACCGTGTCATCTTCGGTTCCATCGAGAGGTTCATCGGAATCCTTATCGAGCACTACGGAGGAAAGTTCCCCGTATGGCTCGCACCCGTTCAGGTCAAGGTTCTGTCCGTCTCCGAGAAGTCCAGGCCCTACGCCAACGAGATTTACGACAGGCTCAAGGCCGCAGGCATCAGGACCGAGATAGACAACAGGGACGAGAAGATCGGATACAAGATCCGTGAGGCCCAGCTCCAGAAATCCCCCTACATGCTGGTCATCGGCGAGAAGGAGGTCGAGAACGGCAACATCACCGTCAGGAGCAGGGACAAGGGAGACCTCGGCGCAGCGGACGTCCAGGACTTCATCGCCCAGGTCCTCAAAGAGACCTCCGAGAGACTCTGAGAAACACATTCCCGGCTCCGGCCGGGTCTCTTTTCTATTTTCATTCCTGCAATACCTGTCTGAGAAGAACGATGTGCCAGCATCGTAAGATCGATGCTATTGCCGGCAAAGCGGGGACATCTGGACCCGGGTCCGATGAATATTGGATTATACATCCAACATATTATAAGGGATGCAGTCGATTCTCATATAGAGACCATGGAATCCTCTGACAGCGGAAACCCGATCGATCCTTTTGAGCAGTACTGCATTGCCACGGAGTATTATCTGGGGACCACCGTTCGGCAGGATTACGAAAAGGCATTCAAGTGGTACTCCCTGGCCGCCGCCCAGGGGGAGCCACATGCGATATGCATGATCGGCAAGATGTACGAGTACGGCCAGGGCGTGCAGAAATCCTATCCTAAGGCCCTGTACTATTTCGGAAGGGCAGTTCAGTACAACATCACCCAGGCCAAGTACGAGCTCGGTCTTATGCACCAGGCGGGCAGGGGGATACCCGTGGACTGCGCCACCGCTGCGAAGCTGTGGAAGTCCGCAGCCGATGACGGATACGCGAAAGCGCAGTTCGGATTGGCGCTCCTGTTCGATGAAGGGATCGGAGTGGAGAGGTCCAGGGAGAAGGCTTTCGAATACTACCTGCTCGCGGCCCGTCAGGGCGAGCCGATGGCAATGGTCAGGGTCGGCAGCAGGTACGAGGAGGGCATCGGGACGCCGCAATCGTATCCTGACGCGATCCGCTGGTTCAGGGCGGCCGCAGACAAGGGCAACGTCCGTGCGCTCTTCGAGTTGGGGTGGATGGCGTACTTCGGCCTGGGGCGTGAGGCATCCGTCGAGGAATCCAAGAGGCTGGTGTCCATCGCCGTCGAAAGGGGTGTGGTGGAGACCATACGCACGGAGGCTCTGTCGCTGGACGCGTGCGCACAGATCAGGCTCGGATGGCTTTACGATACGGGGTGGGGAGTGGAACCCTCGCCCTACATTGCCCTGGCGTGGTACTCAGGGGCGAAGGTCCTGGGTCTCCGTAAGGCGGATGAATTGATAGACGGTCTCACCAAGCGCATCATGGATTCGCAGGGCAAGGGGACCACCAGCGATTAAATACGCGCCTTCCGATAGGCTGCCATGGAGGAAGGTGCCGTCATCGTCGGTTCGGGGCCCGCAGGGCTGTCCGCGGCACTATATCTTCTTGAGAACGGAGTCCCCGTCACAGTCATCGACCGTCTGTCCGATTCGGGATACCCCAGATACCATTCGGTCTGCGGGGCGGGCATAAGCGAAGCGGCCTTCCGCGAATTGGAATACATCGAACCCACCGACGTCCGCAACCGCATCCGCACCACCGAACTCGTGTTCCCCAACGATGTTGTGATCTCCATGAAGGTCGACGGTTACGTCCTCGACCGCGTGGCGTTCCTCAAGAGGCTGAGGGTGAGGTGCGCATCGAAGGGATGCAGGTTCGTATGCTCGGAGGTCATCGGGGTGGAAAGGACCGGATCGGGATTCGTCACCCATACGCGTTCGGGGGATTTCGGATCAGAATACGTCCTCGGATGCGACGGGGCGCATTCAGCTGTCCGCAGGGACCTTTTCGGGACCAGACCGCAGATGATGTCCGTGGATGAGTTCATAGTGGACGAGAAGGCCGACGAGGTGTTCAGGATAATCATCGCGGAGAGGTACCACGGGCTCTACGAATGGTCCTTCCCCGCCGGGGACAGGAAAAGCGTGGGGTCGGGCAAGGGACTGATCAGTCCCGATAACGTGGTATCCAAGGGCGCCAGGCACATCCCGTTCGGCGGTGTGCCCAGGATCTCCGGGGACGGTGCGTTCATCTGCGGCGACGCCGCCGGTATGGCGAACGCCGTCAGCGGAGGGGGTCTGAGGACGGCGATGGTCTCCGGTCAGAACGCCGCAAAGGAGATCGTCTCGGGAAAGAAGGGGTCGTATCAGAGATGGTGGGACAGGAGCATCCTCTCCTCTCCAAGGTTCCTGGGTTTCAGGGATACCCTCATGGGATGGGACGACGCGGAGCTGATCAAGGCATCCAAACCCTTCCGCAACGGCAGGAACGTGTACCTTTGGGGTTTCATCGCAGGTATATTACATCCGAAGTACATTCCCATGTACATTGGGTGCCTGAAGACATTCAACCACACATGGTGACAAGATGAGCATAGCCGATGACATCGCCACATTGGACGAGCTTGTGAAGGACAAGCGCGCAGAGATGAACAACCATGCGAAGGCACGCGACAAATTCCACGACGAGATGCATAAGTGCCAGATGCGCAGGAGCAACTATCGCGACAGCGCCCAGGCGATGATGAAGAGGATCTCCGAACTGAAGGATGAGAGGTCCCGTTACAACCAGCTCACCCAGGAGGCCAAGGCCAACCGCGAGGCGGTCAAGGAGAGGATCGAGGAGGCCCGCGCCAACGGGGTCCGCGACCTCGACGAGATGAAGAGGGAGAGGGACGCATTCCACCAGCAGGTCGTGGAGTACCATGCGAAATCTCAGGCCGCCCACGAGGAGATCGAGAAGCTCAGGGAGCAGATCGACGTCTATAAGAAGATGGCCGACGAGCAGCACGAGCAGTCCATCAGGTTCAAGGAGGCGGCCGATACCGAGCATCAGGAGTTCGTCCGCTGCATGAACGAGCTCAGGGAGCTCCAGGACGAGCTGCCGGACACCATTTGAATCCCTTTCTTATGCGGACGCATGCGCGAATGAGGAACTGTGTTCGGTAATTACCATTTTATTGACGGACTGTTACGTACGCCCATGATCATCCACATCATCGGAGGAGGCGGAACGCGAGTTCAGTATGTTCCTGAGCCTGATAGAGCAGTGCTACCGCGAGCTGCTGTCCAACGTGTACGTGGACGAGCACAGGACATACTACGAGAGGCACTTCATCGTGACCGAGACCAAGTACGGCAGGTCGGTGGAGCCTGTGAACCCCTACACGGAGATCGAGAGTCCGATATGCGAATCGGACATCTACCGGTGGGCCACCGACGTCCTTCCCCACGCAGCGTGTCCGGTCCCGTGCGCGCTGATAAAGGCCGTGGAGGTCGTCAGCGACATGGGCGTGAAGAGGGACGTATCCATCCAAATCGAATGATGTGCCAGCACCAACGATTTGGTTTTCGAACCACTCTCGCCCCCACACCGTGTTGCCGGTTGCGACAGATGGGATGCGGAGACTCCCCTTCCGGTCGTGCTGCGACGGACGGTGTATAATCGACGACGGACGGTAGTCGGGATTATAACTACCCCTTACCATTAGCTTCCGTCCATGCGCATAGAATTCTTCGAGGACAAGAACGTCAGGGAGACCACGGTCACCATTCAGGCCGCCTCCTATTCCGAGGACATCGCCGAACTCATAGATGCCATCCGCGGATTCACGCCTCACCCCATCGACGGTTATAGCGAAGGTTCGGTGACCAAGCTGAGGAAGGATTCAATCATACGCATCTATGCCAAGGACAAGAGGGTCTACGCCGATACGCTGGATGACACGTATCTCTTGAAGAGCACGTTGTACCGTCTGGAGGAGGAACTGCCGGACAATTTCGTACGCATCTCTAACTCCGAGATCGTCAATGCTGACAGGATCATCCGCATGGACCTCAATCTGATAGGCACGATAAGGATCTACATGGAAGGGAACATAGAATCGTTCGTATCGAGAAGGTATGTATCCAAGGTGAGGAGGGCGCTGACATGAACAAAACGGCAAAGAGGATCATCGCCTACACGCTGGCCAGTTTCATCGCCGGCGTGATCATCGGTGACGGTATCGCATGGATGATGGGCATGGCCAGCGGTTCCGGGGGATTGGTCTCATCGAAATTCGCTGACGAGCTCGGCGAGGTCGGAGCGATCGTTGCGCAGACCGTCCTCTCCGGGATCATGGGCGTTATCGGTTTCATGGGGTCGTACGTGTATCACGACGAGAGGTTCGGGATCACCACGGCCACTCTTCTGCACGGGGCCGTCACGATATCCGCTATAATGATCATCAGCACCCTCTGCTGGTGGAACGGACGCACCATCGAGGGTGCGGCGATATTCTTCGGGATGATGGTCCTGGTGTACGCCTTCGTTTGGTTCTCCATGTTCTTCTCGAGTAAGATCGAGGTCCAGAGGATCAACGAGCTGATACAGAAGAGGCGCGGCGGATCGGAGTGAGGTGAATAATGGAAGAAGGGCCCACAGGCCCTGTTTGTCGCATTCAGCTTTTCCTCATGAAGAAGAACGCCGCGATGCCCGCGATGGCGACTACACCCACGACGCCGCCGATGATGAGCGGTACGTTGGTGCCCTTTCCGGAACCGCCTTCGGACCAGTGGGCGTACACGATAGCGTCATTCTCGAACACCGTGGAGGTGGTGATCTTGTTCCCTCCGTCCGCGGCGGTGTACCATCCGTCGAAGTCGTAGCCGTCACGGGTCGCGTCGGGCAGGGATGTGAGCTTTCCGTCCGCCCCCGTTTTCGACGAAGCGGTGGCGCAGGCACCTCCATTGGCATCGAACGTGACGGTCTTCTCCGGGGATGCCGAACCTATGGATGCGGCCCCTGCGGCCGTTACGAACAATCCGGTGGCTTCGCTGATGTCACATGCCACCCAATCTCCGGCTCCGTTGTCCTTCTTGGGGGTCATGTTGGTGATCTGTGCGCCGTTCAGCTGGACCACGTTGTCGACGAAGATCACATGCTGGTTGGCGGTCACCGAGGGTGCGGAGACGAATCCGCCCGTCATCGTCACGGTACCTTCACCAGCGGCCCCTGTGTCCATGTCCAGCACGCTGATGACCGCTCCATCGGTACCGTTGAGGGTTATCGTTCCGCCAGAGATCTTGACCACGCCGTTCACGTCTATGTGTCCCGTTGCGGTACAGTTGAGGGTACCCCCGGCCATAGTGAACGTGGCTATGCTCGGGTACATGCCGGGTACGAACACGTCGAAACAGTTGGATCCCGTGACGGATATGATGCCGCTGTCGATCTTCAGCGAGCTAACGGCAAGTATCCCGTTGCCGTACGAGGCGTCGATCGAAAGGGAACCGTCCCCGGATATCTCCAGGCTCTTGCTGGTCCATATTCCGTTGTTCTCGGTGTACTGGCCTGCATTGCCGGCAGTGATGGTGTTCGTGCCGTTGATAACAACCTTCAGCGTTACGTCGCGGTCATCGTAAATGGGCGATGCGATGCTGGTGTTCGTGTTCAGGTGGTGCTCTGTGAACGCCACACCGTTCAGTGTCAGCGTGTTGGTGGATGCCACGTAGCTCCAATGCTCGGTTTCGTTGGTCGTGTCTCCGGTGACCTGGTGTCCGTTGATCCAAAGGCCGTCCGGGTCCGCACAGGCGTCATCGGATTGGACGATCACGAACGTCATGCACAGCACTAGCGCAATAGCGATGATTTTCTTCGTTTGTATCCCTCCATTAAGGATGTGCGACTGTTCGCTTGCGGTTCTTTAACTCTTATCCAGGAAAAAAAGACGGACGGTAGCCGTGAAAAGACGGTCGGTAAGGGCAGTGCGGGGAGTACGGGTCCGTGGCCAGGGGAAGGGAAATGAGACGCATATTGGAGATCGGCAGGGACGGGTGGAAGAAGGAAAAGGGATACGGCAGACGCTGGAAGGTGGAATGCACCTTCTCCGATGCAAAACGCCTGTTCGGGGACGTACTGCGTTCCAGGACCCGACAGGCGGATGTGGAGGAGACGGTGGCCAAGGTCGTCCTCCTGAACGAATACAAAGGCATCCGCATGAGATGTCAGGGGTCAAGGTGAATTACCTAACACAGTTCGAATGAGGATTATGCTTTAATCCGACGAAGTCATAACGGGCACCGCAGGTGTCCAAATGGCATTCGGATTGTTCAAGGACGGAGAGGAGCTCTTCAACGCGGCATTGGAAGAGATCAACAGGAAAGAGTACGACAAGGCCGCGAAGACCCTCGAGAAGGCCATCGACAAGAAGACCAAGAACGTCAACATCGCCAAGGTCTACATCGCGTTCATCAACGTGGGCAAGGATCTGGACAACCCTGCGTGCTACGACGCCCTGAACGCCTCGCTGAAGGACCTCGGACAGGACAACTTCAAGTTCGGTCTCACGACCTTCGCGACGGATGCGCTCATGAAGGAGTGCGATGCCATGTCCAAGTGCATCAGGGCACGCAACATGGGCGACGGGGACAAGGTCTCCAAGGCGAACATGATGATCGACGGCGCCAAGGGACTGATGGTGGCCGTGGGCGATCAGAACCTCAGGATCAACGAATACTACAGCGGGCACGCGCTTTCGGGCATGAGGATGGCCAACGCCATCATGGCCGAGGCCAACGAACTGCTCGCCCTGGATGCATACTGGACGGACCCGCAGAAGGCCGCCGAGTATCAGCAGCAGGCATACAACTACAGGCGCCAGAACGGGGAATCCGGAGAGGAGAACCTCAAGAAGATGCAGCAGTACTCCAAGGCATGCACCTGCTGGATCTGCGGAAGGCAGGTCGTGGGCGAGGGCATGCACTTCTTCCAGATGTCCGCGGAGCCCAGTCCCCAGCAGATCGCCGGGGACAAGAACGAGCTGCAGCGCTCGCTCAGCGACAGCCATGATATCTACGTGTGCAGGGCCTGTTACACATCGATCTCCAGACGCGCCGATGCCATATCCAACGAATACTATCAGAGGGGCATCGCGGAGCTGAGGGCCACCGAGGCCGCCCTCCGCGGGCAGATCATCGCGCTCGAGGCGAGGGTCAGCCGCCTGCAGAGCGACATAATGATGCTGAGGCACTGATATGGCCGACGGAACGGTATCCCTCAGATGCAAGCACTGCGGAGCCCCGCTGGACGTGGGGCAGCTGTCGGCGGACACGCCGTACGTGACCTGCGAGTACTGCGGTACGTCGCAGCAGAGGATCGATGCCGAGAAGTACATGCAGGACATGATGAACGAGGCCAAGTCCTGGGTGCTCGCATCGATGCCCAACGGTTACACCATGGGGACGGGGGATTCCGTCGCCAAGCACGCCGTGTTCGTCAAGGACGTGGGACCCAAACTCAGGAACGAGATCAACTCCCTGAGGTTCGGCATGATGTCCGTCCTCGGCAACTGTCTTATCGCACTGCCCTACAGGGGAGCGGCCACGTTCTCGGCACAGCACACCTCGGAGAGGGCGTACGCCTTCGCGGAGAAGGTCAAGATGGTGTCCGAACTCGCCGGTACGCAGGAGGACATAGACCTCATAGAGGAGGCCAACGCCGTGTCCCAGACTTACGCGCTGGCACTGAACAACGTCAGCCTCATGGGCGAGGAGAAGGACGGTAAGTGGCTGATCATGTCGCACAACTTCGCTCTCGCTTCGGAGGTCATGGGGAAGCACCCCTCGTACAAGCTCCCCTCGAGGAGGTTCGCCGCCCTCGCGCAGATCTGCGAGGGATTCGAGAAGCTGCTCAACGGCGATGCGGTCACCGCGTACGGGATGGTCCGTTCGGGTCTCGACCAGCTCAACGGCATGAAGGAGGAGGTCCTGAAGGACAGCGGTCTCGCCATAATGTACGCGCCGATGGGCCAGGAGATCAGCATCGCGAGCACCATGGAGTCCATCCTCAAATTCACCACCGCCATGGGCGGGGATGCGGTGAAGATGATGCAGATGATCAAGGCGGTCGTCGTCAACGAGCCGAGATCCTCCGCGCAGTGGTCCGCGTCCATCAGCGGTACCGGGAGGTACGACGAGATCTTCAAGGAGATCTCCGAGGCCGTGGCCGCACTGGGCACCGGGGAGATACCGGTGGCTGCGGGACCCGGCGACATACTCGTTCCGTTCTGGGAGGTGGACCTCAGGTACACCTTCGTTACGGGGAAGCTCTGGGCGAAGAAGTCCGTCGAGGTCAAGGAGGACCTCCTGATCTGCGCCGACTTCCCCATAGACGCCCCAAGCATGGGCGATCCCTCCAAGGCGATCACGGACATCTTCAGCCTCAAGCCCCCCACCACCATAAGGGAGAGCTGGGGCGGGAACCAGACGAGCATCTCCTCCTCCGAGGGCATCGGGGACATACAGGACTCCGTTGCGATGGGCACGGCCGCCGGCAGGAGGATAATGGTCCCCCTCTCCACCAAGAGGGAGGCGGACAAGCTGTGCGTCGAATATATTTCGAGGAAGGCCTCCAACGACAAGGCCTTCAAACTGAGCGAACCCGTGGTGAAGAGGCTCATCTACGTGCCCTTCCAGGACAACGGGGGGATAATGGTCAATGCGGGCTTCGGCAACGCGATGCCCGACAGGATGAAGAGATTCGATACAAGGTCAGAACTGATAATTGGGTGATAAGATGGCAGACTATATGGAGAAATCCAAGCAGGACAGGGGCATATTCGAGAAGATATCGCTCTACATACCCGGCTACTCCGGATACAGGCAGAGGAACATGCGCAGGGACATCGACCGTCTGGTCAGGTCCCACGTGGCGATGTCCATCAAGGAGGTCAAGACCGTCATGAACGACCTGAAGAGACAGGTCATGGAGAACGGCGACATGGCCTCGGTGAAGACCATGGAGCGCATATCCACGAAGATCGACACCTACATGAAGACGATCGAGTCCGCGGAATCCGGTTACTCCGGACTCTGGGAGACCATCAAGACCAATGAGAACGACCTCGACAGCATCGTCGAATGGGACGAGAAGCTGGTGGTCGGTTCCGAGGAGCTCAAGGGGCTGCTCAGGGCGCTCCGCGACACCGTCGATGCGGGGTCCCCCGACATCAAGGCGGAGCTCAGGGACATCGAGAGGCACGTCGACGACCTGAAGGACGGACTCAACGAGAGGAAACTGGTCATCAAGGGACTGGCAGACAGGGAGGCTGCGGAGAACCCCGCACCCGCTGCGGAGCCCGAGGAGGCACAGGAGGCCGCCGAGGAGCCCAAGAAGAAGCGCGGACTGTTCGGGAGGAGATGAACATGGCAGGAACCAACGTAATCACATGGGAAGCGCAGGGACAGGAGGACATCCTCTGGGAGTATCCGGACGACCGCATCAGGGTCGCCACGGTGCTCGTCGTGAACGAGTGGCAGTGGGCAGTCTTCATGCGCGACGGACAGATCCTCAGGGTCTTCGAGGCAGGCAAGTATGAGCTCACCACGGCGAACTTCCCCTTCCTCACCAAGATAATGGAGAAGGCCATGGGATATAAGGAGGGCATCTTCAAGGCGAAGGTCATCTTCGTGTCCAAGAAACAGTTCCAGGGCAAGTGGGGCGTCAGGGCGATGGTCAAGGTCGCCGAGGACTATCAGGCACCCGTACCCCTCATGGGTAACGGCGATTACACCTACCGCATCGACACCCCCGAGCTGTTCATCACGCAGCTGGTCGCGGGTACCAAGAACTTCTCGACCGCCGGAGTGAAGCAGTTCATGCAGAACTTCGTATCGGAGCCGATCACGCAGCAGCTGTCCAAGCAGTACTACCTCGATGTGTTCGGGAACCTCGACAAGGCATCCATGGTCACCAAGGTGGACCTCGAGGAGGACTTCAAGAACAGGGGACTGGAGCTCCTGGCGTTCAAGATCGGAGGCGTGTCCACCGAGGAGAAGTATCAGGAGGACATCTACAAGTTCCAGCAGTTCAGGTCCGCGGGCGGTACCCAATGGAAGCAGTTCGGTGTCATGGAGCACATGGCCGACGCCATCGGGGACTCCCAGGGAGGGGCCGCCATGGGTGCGGGCATGATGCTGTTCCCGCAGATGTACCAGCAGATGAGCCAGCAGGGCGGAGGGCTGCCCCAGCAGCAGCAACAGCCCAAGGTGCTCTGCCCCTACTGCGGACAGCCCAACGACTATCCGTACAAGTTCTGCGGCAACTGCGGAAAGCCGTCACCCCAGATGCAGCCCCAGCAGCCTCCTCAGCAGCCCGCACAGCAGGCCGCGGCCCAGCCGGCGGCGGCAGCGGGAGCGCCCAAGGCGTTCAAGAGATGCCCCTACTGCGGAGAGGACCTCTCGGGTCTCCCCAAGACCCCCAAGTTCTGTCCGTACTGCGCGGAGCAGCTCAACTGAGACAAACGCTCCCCGGCGATCCCGGGGAGCATCCGTTCGATGCCGTCCCCGTATAACCGGAAGTCGTAAGATGGGAACAGAGGAGAAGAATCTGGGCGAGATCAGGGGCTGGACCAGGATAATCAGGTTCACCATCCCGTCCATCGTTATGATGGTCCTCATCTCCACCTATTCGGTCGTGGACGGTGCTTTCATTTCCAACTTCATCAGCACCGAGGCGCTGGCGGCCATAAACATCATGATGCCGTTCTGGTCGGTCATGACCGGTTTCGGTTTCATGCTCTCCACCGGAGGGAGCGCATTCGTCTCCAATCTGTTCGGCAAGGGCAGGTACGAGGACGGCAGGGCTGCGTTCACGCTCATCGTACTGATGGGTACGGCCGTATGTCTGGCACTTGTGGTCATCGCGTTCCTTTTCGCCGAACCCCTGCTCAGGAGCATGGGTGCGGACGACTCTCTGATAGGATACTCCGAGGACTATCTGTACGCGTTCCTCCCCTTCGCCACCTTCTTCGTGATCCAGTTCCTGGCCATCCAGTTCCTGGTGGTGGCGGGAAGGCCCGGACTCTCGCTGCTCCTGTCTATCCTGGGCGGTATCACGAACATATCGATGGATTACGTCTTCATCGTCCTCCTGGACATGGGTGTGGTCGGCGCCGCCGTCGCCAGCGGTCTGAGCGCCATCATCCCGTCCGCCACGGGGATATTCTTCTTCCTCAGCAAGAGATCGTCCGTCTACTTCGTCAGGCCGTGCAGGAAGCTTTCGGTGTTCGCCAGGACCTGTACCAACGGGGTATCGGAGATGGTCTCCGAGCTCTCCAACGGAATAACCATGCTGTGCTACAACCTGGTGATGATGGATCACATAGGCGCCGACGGCGTGTCGGCGGTGGCCATCCTGTCGTACGTGCAGTTCCTGGCGCTGTCGGTGATCATCGGATATTCCAACGGCATCGCTCCGGTGATGTCGTTCAACCACGGGGCGAAGGACGAGAAGGGGATGCGCAGCACGCTGAAGTTCTCCGTCCTTTTCGTGACCGCGGTATCGGTGACGGTCTTCCTGTTCATGGAGTTCTTCAGCAGGGAGGTCGCCGGATTGTTCGCGTCCGCTTCGGACGCTGTGATGGACATCACCGCCGACGGTGCGGTGATCTTCGCGTACGGTTTCCTGTTCATGGGCATGAACCTCTACCTGTCGTCGCTGTTCACGTCCCTGTCCAACGGAGTGGTCTCCGCCGTCATCTCCGCTCTCCGCTCCTTCGTCCTCCTGGCCCCGCTGATCCTCATAATCCCGGCGGTCTTCGGGATAGACTATGTGTGGGTGGCCGTACCCGTGGCGGAGTTCATCTCTTTCGCGGTAGCGATGTTCCTGCTGTTCAGGTACAACGGACAGTACGGATACATGCGCCGCTTGGGCGAGAAACCGTCATCCGGCGGCATCAGCTGACGGAGAGACGGAGGAGGTTGTCGCAGACCTCGGGGAACTTCCCGAACCTGCCGTCGAGTACCTGGTCTATGCGCAGGATCTTCAGGCTCTGTCTGCGTCCCTTCGCGAATGCGTAGTCGCCCGAATCCTTGTCGCCGTCCCAAATGAAGACGTTGGCGACCGTGAGCGACGATACGTACTCCCCGCCGTTCTTCAGGACGGTCCTGGCGAAGGCGAGCATGGCCTCCGGGTCCTCCTTCTCCATCTTCTTGGTGGAGGCGAAGATCTTCCCGGTGAGGGGGCCCTGGATGGGGTTGCGCCTGCCGGCGGCCTTGATGTCGTCGATCTGGTGCCTGAGCTCGATGCGGTAGTTGTCCCTCAGGACGTCCAGCGAATCGAAGAGGAAATCGTTGCTGTACTGAGTGAGCATCTCCTTCACGGTGACCCCGCTCATATCCGCCACCTCCTCGAGTACGCGGAAGCAGACGATGGCATCTGAGAGCGAGACGTGGGAGTCGTGCTCTATGCCGAGGGTATCCGCAAGATAGGGGAGGTTGTGCTTGCCGATGTTGGGCAGGGCGTCCTGGAGGATGCCGAGGGTGTCGAACACCCTGAAGTAGAACTGGTTGGTGAATCTGCCCCTGTTCATCTGCATCAGGAATCCGATGTCGGACTTGCAGCTGTGGGCGATGTAAACGGTGTCGGGGCGGGTCAGGATCTTCTTGATCTTGGGGTACTGCTCCTTCCAAACGGGAGCGTTCACGTACTTCTCGGGGTCTGCCTGGCACTTCTCTTTCAAGCGTCCTTTGGCGGGCCTCGCCTTGATGTAGATCTCCTCTTCGGCGAGTTTGTTGCCCTCGAGATCGAACTCCGCATAACCGAACGAGCACATCTCGCAGTGGTCGGCGTAGTTTACGGAACACTCCGTATCGAATGAGATGATCCTCGAGAACGAACAGGGGTCGGATCCTCCGGTGTTCTCGCGGATGAACTGTCTGACCTCCTGGGGCGAACGGGACCTGACGGCCTTCTCGACGTTGACGGTGACGCTGCCGAAATCCATCTCCGTGGTCTCGGCCCACGACCTCATGGCCCTCCTCGGCCTGCCCTGTCCGGTCTGTCTCATGATGTTGTGTATTCGTCCCTCTTTAATATAGGTATGGTAGGGTCCGTCGCACGGTCCTCAGAGGTACCTGCCGGTGACGCTGTCGGGACACGCTGCGACGTCCTCGGGGGTGCCGGCGACGGTTATGCGTCCGCCCTCGTCCCCTCCTCTGGGGCCCAGATCGATGATCCAATCGGCGCTCCTTATGACGTCCAGGTCGTGTTCTATAACGATGACCGTAGCCCCCATGTCGACAAGATGCTGGAAGATGCCCATGAGCACCTTCACATCCAGCGGGTGCAGGCCGATGGTCGGTTCGTCGAACACGAACAGTGTGTCCTTCTGACCCCTGCCCATCTCGCTGGCCAGTTTGAGGCGCTGTGCCTCCCCTCCAGACAGTCCGGGCGTGGCCTCGCCTAGCGTAAGGTATCCCAATCCCACATCGTGCAGCACCTTCAGTCTGTTCCTGACCAGGGGAAGGTCCGCACAGGCCTCCAATGCGGTGTCCACGCTCATTTCCATCAGTTCGGGAAGGGTCTGCTCCTGTCCGTCCTTCCTCTTCCTGAAGATCCTGAAAGCGTCCTTGGAGTAGCGCGATCCTCCGCAGTCGGGACAGGGTATGTCCACGTCGGGAAGGAACTGCACATCGAGACTGATGGAACCGGTACCGTCGCATGTGGGGCATCTCAGGGAACCGGTGTTGTACGAGAAGTCTCCCGCCTTCGCACCGTGTTCTTTAGCTTCTTGTGTCTTTGCGAACACCTTGCGGAGTTCGTCGTGCACGTTCGCATAGGTGGCCACGGTGGAGCGAACGTTGATGCCTATGGGCGTGGCATCGATCAGTTTCACCTGTCCTATCCCGCCGGCATCTACCGATACCACGTGGGACGGAAGTCTCTTACCGGATAGCGAAGCCTCCAGAGCGGGGATCAGGCTGTCAAGCACCATGGTCGTCTTGCCGCTGCCGGACATGCCGGTGACTACGACGAACCTTCCCTTGGGGATTTTGATATCAAGGGGTTTGACCGTGTGTATCTTCGATGTCCTCATCCCGATCGAACCGAGGTCGAACATCCTGTCCTTGGGCGTCCTCTCGCGGAGTCCGGGATTGCCTTTCCTGAGGAAGGGACCGATCCTGGAATCGGGGTTGGCGACGATGTCATCCACATTACCTTGGGCGATAATCCTGCCCCCGTCCGCACCCGCCCCGGGTCCGAGCTCGATCATCCAATCCGAATGTGCCAGTACCTGAGTGTCGTGGTCCACGAGAACAACGGTGTTGCCGTCAGAGACAAGGTCGTCCATGACCCCCAGCAGACCTTCCACGTTGTTCGGATGCAGACCGATCGACGGTTCGTCGAGTACGTACAGTACGCCCGTGGTACGGTTGCGTACGGATCTGGCGAGCTGCGTGCGCTGCCTCTCGCCGGTGGACAGGGTGGAGGTGGAACGGTCAAGGGTCAGATACCCCAGTCCCAGGTCCAGCAGTCTCCTTGCGGTGTCGTGATAGGATTCGCATATGCTCTCGGCCATCGGCCTCATGTGCTCGGGCAGGGAGCCGGGAACACCTTTCACCCATTCGGTGAGTTCGGAGAGCGTCATCTCGCATGCCTTATCGAGAGATATGCCCCTGAGCAGGGGCGCACGTGCCTCCTCGGACAGTCTGGTGCCGTTGCAGCAAGGACACGGTCCCATCTTAAGGAACTTCTCGACCCTCTTCATGCCCTTCTCGTCCCTGACCTTGGAGAGTGCGTTCTCCACGGTGTATACGGCGCTGAAATAGGTGAAGTCCATCTCGCCCGCGGTACCGGTCTTCTCGTTGGAGTACAGCAGGTGCCTCTTCACAGCAGGGCCGTGGAAGACGATCTCCTTCTCCTTCTCCGTGAGGTCCCTGAACGGTACGTCGGTGCGGACGCCCAGGTCCCTGGCGATGTCCTTCATGAGGCTCCACATGAGCGTCTGCCACGGGGCCACGGCGCCCTCGTCTATTGTTTTGGAATCATCGGGGACAAGGGTGGATTCGTCCACTTCATGTATCATGCCGGTCCCCTCGCACCTCTTACAGGCACCGCCGCTGTTGAAGGAGAGCTCCTCGGCGCTGGGGGGCGTCACCGTCTCGCCGCAGACGGGACATTTGATGTCGATCATGGCGGCGAAGTCTATGCTCGGTTCGAGGTAGTGGCCGTTGGGGCATCTGTGGTTGGAGAGCCTCGAGAACATCAGCCTTAAGCTGTTCAGGAGTTCGGTGGATGTACCGAAGGTGCTTCTGATGCCCGGTACCCCGGGTCTCTGATGAAGCGCCAGGGCGGCGGGTACATAACGTACGTCATCAACCTCAGCACGGGACGCCTGGGTCATACGTCTGCGGGTGTATGTGGAAAGGGATTCCAGATAGCGTCTCGAACCCTCCGCGTACAGGGTGCCGAGGGCGAGCGACGATTTTCCCGATCCGGATACGCCGGCGATCCCCACTATCCTGTTCAGAGGTACGTCGACGTCTATGTTCTTGAGGTTGTGGATCCTCGCTCCGCGTACCTCTATGCTGTCGGGAAGTTCCATGTTCTTTCCCATGCGGACTGATTATTTATGGTTAGTCAGACGGCCGAGTGCCCAAGCGATGCCCTTGGCGGTGCGCAGGGCGGGTTCGGTGAAATGATTGCCGGGATTCATCTCCAGCACCGAATCGATACCCTGTCCGGAGAGTATGTCCAATGCCTTCTCGGTACGTTCTTTGACCGAGGACATTACGGGGTTCCTGGTCTTGGATTCCCTGTCGCCCAGGGAGAGGTAGACGGCCTTCGGGGTTGAGAGGGGTTCCTCCTTCTCCATCATCTCGGTGAATCCGGGGAACCACAGGGATCCCGATGCGCTGACGGCCGCATCGAACACATCGGTGCGGTACAACGAGTAGATGGAGAACAGACCGGCGAGGGAATAGCCGGCTATGATGATGTGCGGCGGTTCGTAATCGAGTCCTTCCAAGATGCGGGGGATGCATGTGCCAGTCAATTTTTTCAGATATGCGTCCGCGCCCCCTCCGAAGGGTTCGCCGCCGAATACGGCAGGGGCTTCCCAGGGGGACAGGTCGCGGTTCCAGTCCGGAATCCTGACCGATGCCATGGTGAGATCCGCATCGGTGAGTGTCCTGATCCTTTCCAGGACCTCGCTGCCTTCGTTCTCGATGGCGAGGAGGATCACAAGCGGCGATCCTTCCTTTCCGGGGAACAGTTCGGTACCTTCGGTCAGAGCTCCTTCATGAGCTCCACTATCATCTGGGCGCACAGTTCCGCCATCTCCTTCTCGAACTTCTCGTAGTCCGCGGGACCTTCTCCGCTGACGTTGTCGGATATGCAGCGGACGACCACGTAGGGAACATTGTTGAGGTGGCAGACCTGGGCGATCGCCCCGCCCTCCATCTCGCAGCACAGGCCTCCGAACTGAGCGACGATGGGGCCCATCTCATCACCGCTGATGAAGGCGTCACCCGTGCAGATGCGTCCCTGGAAAACATCGATGTCCGGGCGCTGCATCTTGATGATGTCCGCGGCCTTGGTCCTGAGGTTCTCGTCAGCGGGTATCGCCAGCACTCCGACGTTGGGGATGAAGCCGGGATCGAATCCCAGTTCGATGACCTCGTAGTCGTGCTGTACCGTCTCCTCGGAGATCACTATGTCCCCTATGCCGACATCGGGCGACAGGGTGCCTGCTACGCCTGTATTGATGACCGCCGTTGCGCCGTATTTCGTTATGAGGGTCTGGGCGCACATGGCCGCATTGACCTTTCCCATTCCGGATTTCACCACGATGACGTTCTTCCCGCAGAGCTTCCCTATATGGAACTCCATACCGGACAGCGTCTCCACGCGGTCGTCCTCCATGGTATCGATGAGGTGGGCCACCTCCTCATCCATGGCGCCGATTATCCCGTAGCATTCCTCATTGCCCTGTCCGTCGTTGGCCACGAACGAGGTGTATGCCGCCGACGATGCGATAACGATTGCGATCACCGCAATTGCGGCGATGACGGGTCTAGTCATATTCATGCATCGCTAACCGGAGGTGGAGGATATAAACCTTGGCGACCCGTAACGGAAATGACCCAGACCGTCAGATCAGTGTCCTTCCCAGTTCGTAGGTCTTCTTCAGTTCCTGCGGGAATACCTTCTCGCGCCTCTCGTATCTCTGTGCGGGATCGAAGAACGTCCAGTCGAACTTGCTGTAGTCCTTCACCTGAAGTGTCTCGCCCGACACGAACGTCTTGGTGGGGCCGATGAACCTGGAAAGGGTGTTGCCGTAGTTCGCGACGAGGTCCGCGTACATGGTATCCGGAGCGTTGCTGGTCATGATCAGCAGGACGGGGATCATCCTATCGTTGCAGCAGGGCTTCGCGGCGTTGTACGTGAGATAGGGGAAGACAAGCCTTTCGTAGAACAGCTTGAACTCGGCGCAGAGGTCCCCGAAGTAGTTGGGTGCGCCCATGATGAGACCGTCGGCCTCCTTTATGGCGTCCAGTACGGGTTTCAGTCCGTCCTTGCAGACGCACTCGCCCTCGTGCGCCTTCCTCTTGCATCCGAAGCATGAAATGCATCCCGTGAAGGGTTCCAGCTTGTAGAGGTCGAATTTCTGCACCTCCGCTCCAGCGGATTCGGCACCTTTGACGGCCTCGTCTATGAGCATGTCGGTGTTCCACCCTTTGCGGGGACTCGCATTCACTGCCACTATCTTGGTCATGGGTGCGGATGGATGTGTCTCTTTAAAAAATCACATGAAAAGCGGTTAATAAAAGGGATACATCGGGGGTGTCAGAGGAAGGAAATGTCCGCGAAACAGTACAAGGTGACCATCAACTTCGCCAGCAACAAAGGCTACCCCATGAGGGTCATGATCGACCGCTCAGCCGCTAAGGTGATGAAGGCCGGGGAATCATACACGGTGACGCTGGATTCTGGTATGCACGAGGTCATGCTCTCCGTGTCCATCAGGAAGAAGCCCCTGATGCTCGACCTGAAGAAGGACACCGTTATAGATGTGAACGCGCCCGACGTATACAGCGCGCTCACCGCGGACATCAATTGATATTTTAATCGGAGAGCATCTTCCTGTACAGCTCCGCTCCGAGGCATTCCTCGGCGCGGGGACACCTCTCCATGCAGTACTGGATGTCGTTGTAGATCGTGTATCCGCACCTGTCGCAGTCCGCTTTCATGTCGACTGAGAACATCTCGATCTCGTTGCCGCATTCCGGACATTCCCTGATCATAAGCTGCGGCGTGTTCCCTCCGCAGGAACCGGGGCATTTGAACTTCATGGCACTGTATCCGTGTCGGAGTATATCGCGGTGCGCCCTAATCCCCGATCATCAGCGCATGACTTCCCCGCCGGAGGCAATCAATTAAAGCGGAGGACCCGATTGCCGGGCATGGAAGTCCGCCCCGATATAGCAGAACTGATATCCGCATGCGTCGAATGCGGCCGCTGCACCGAGATATGCACGTCGCGCGCTCACGGGGGCTGCGATCCCTTGGAGGTCATGCGCGGCAATCTAGAGAGGGCGAAAGGATGCATCGGATGCGGCCTGTGCAACACGGTATGCGGCTTCACGGTGCCCAAGAAGGTCATGATGTACGCCGCCTGCAGGGTCAACGGGATGTCCCCTCCGCAGGTGTTCAGGGACACCGGTTACAACCTCCCCGCCTCGGACATGGAGGTGCCCGCACCGCATTACAGGAAGGGGGCGGATGCCCAGCTGATGCCCGGGTGCATGGTGGTTTCCTCAGCCCCTTATCTGGAGTATGCCACAGAGAGGGTGCTGTCCTTCATAGGCGTCCCTACCGAGAGGTACGAGGGAGGATGCTGCATCTACCCCATACCTTTCAGAGGGATGACGGACGAGGAGAGGAACGATCTCAAGAGGAAGGCCGCCGAGCCCCTGAAGGGAAGGAAGCTGTACACCATATGTTCCGGATGCGCGGACGAGATGGTCCTGGCGGGGATCGATGCGGAGCACATCCTCTACAGGATCCATTCGGAACTGGACAGGATAAGGTCCCTCCCCGGAGTGAAGCTGAAGGTCGCAGTGCAGACCGGATGCGGGATGCGGGACAGGGCGGATATGTTCAGGGATATCGTCGAAGCCTGCGGCTGCAAGGTGTTCGAAGCGGAGCAGGGGTGCTGCGGAAAGCTCGTCCCCAGGATATCGACGGAGATAATGGCGGAGAGGCAGGAATCCATGAAGGGCGCTGACGCTGTCATCGTAGGGTGCCCTTCCTGTTTCGCCCGTTACGATCAGTGTCCGGACGGGCTGCCCGTCCTCTACCTGTCGGAACTGATACTGCTCGCCATGGGCGACGGTTCAACCAATGCGCTGCACAGAAGGCCGGTCGAGATCAGTCGCTGATCTTCTCGAACTCGGACTTGGGCATACCGCAGACGGTGCACATGTAGGAGTCGTCCAGTTCCTCGAAGGGAACGAACTCCTTGGAATCGTCGTAGATGTGTCCGCATACCTTGCACTTGTAAACTGCCATGCACCGCTGATGTGTTTAGGGATAATTAAGCATCCCGCTGACGGGAACAGGTCTTTCGAAGATCGGGGTCCGTGTATGCTCCGGGAAATGGAATGGATATCGCGGACGGACGCGTGCATGCAGAACCGTTCCGAAAGTTGCTGAGAATGATGAGGCGGACCAGACAGAAGAATAGGGATGGGATGCACTTTCAGTCTGGCCCGTGCTCTACACTCTAAGGAGATTTGTAACTATTTAAAGTTTCTTGAAAAAACAGCCTTGATTTCCATCATTTTCGATGGAAAATCGGCTGATTATCATGAAAAGGACAATCATGTACAATCGGGAACTTTGATCTCAGGGAAGGAATTCGGCCTTCCCCGTGCGTATGTCGTAGAGCGCTCCGATTATGCGGATGCCGTGCCTAGCGCCGATGTCCCCGCTGATGATCCTGACGCTGTTCCTCACGTTGAGCACCGACGCTCTCGTGGGGTCCTTCTCGTCCCCGATGCCTTCGCGGATGTCGTCTATGATCTCTATCGAATGTCCCTCGTGAAGTCCTTTGATGGCCTCCGCGATGGCTCCGCAGGATGTATGTCCCATGACGACCACCAGTCTCACGCCCATGTGCCCCACCGCGTATTCGAGGCTCCCGAGGGTGCATCCGTCGACCACGTTGCCCGCGGAACGGATCACGAACAGTTCGCCGATCCCCGCGTCGAAAACCGCTTCGGGGATCACACGCGAATCCGAGCATGTGACTATCGCAGCGTACGGTCTCTGCCCTTCCTCAGCCGTGCGTATCCTGATGCCTTCGGAGACATCCCCTCCGTATCCTCTGCCGGAGACGTACCTAGCATTGCCTTCCTTCAGTCTCGAGAGCGCATCCTCTGCATCCATGCTCATGATATCGTCAAGGATGGCGATAACAGTAACGGTCAGCGGGATAGGTTTTATCATTCAATAACTGATTACCGGCGCTGATGGTGTCTCTTACCAAGACGGATATCGCATTCATGGCCCTCGGCGCCCTGGCAGCACTCATATCGTGGCCAATAGGCGTGGCGGTGGACGAGGTCGGCAAGGTCCTTGTGACCGCGGCCGCCCTGGGGCTGCTCATAGTGTGTATCGCGTCCGTGTTCCTGTTCCACAAGGATTTCCAGGACATGGCCCTGATGATAATCAGGGACGAGGTCAACTTCTTCGTACCGTTCGGTATCGTGGCCGTGATCGTCCTGGTCGCGACCCTCTGATCATTCCCCGGAGATACCGTTGTCCATGGCGCTTATGCGCTCCAGGTACTCCTCCGCCTCCGTGCATCCCGCGGCGACGGCCTTGGCGTACCACTTAGTGGCCTTCTCTATCGACCTTCCGACGAACGTACCGTCCTCATACATCTGTCCGAGGCCCAGGAAGGCGTAGGGGAATCCCTGTTCCGCGGAGGCGGTGAAGAGTTCCAGAGCCTTCTCGTGGGACTGCTCCACACCATCCCCTCCGAGATACAGGGTGGCCAGGTTGTTCTGGGCGTACATGTTGCCCTGTTCGGAGGATTTGGCATACCATTCGGCTGCCCTGCGGTAGGACTGTTCGGTGCCTATGCCGTCGGCGTAGCACCTGCCCACGTTGAACTGGGCGGTGTCGTAGCCAAGGTCCGCGGATTTGATGTAGAGCTCCAGTGCCTTGCGGGGATCCTTCTCCACGTGGCGTCCGAGCTCGTACATGTTGCCGAGGTTGTTGAGTGCGATGGGGTGGTCCTGTGTGGCCGCGGCCGAATACCAGCGGAACGCATCCTCGAGCGACCTCTCGGTCCCGATGCCGTCCTCGTAAAGCGTGCCGAGGTTCACCTGTGCATCCGCAAGCCCCTGTTCGGCGGCCTTGGTGTACCATGCGAAGGCCTCCTCCAACGATTCCTCGACGCAGGTGCCGGAGTGGTACATCGATGCGACATAGAACTGAGCGTCGGCGTGCCCTGCCTTGGCCGCTTTCATGAACAGGCGGAACGCCTCCCTGCCCTTGGCCTCCTCACCCGAGTTTATGAGTTCGACGGCCTTGGCATAGAGGCTGTTCGGATCCTTCTTGAACATGGTTGTGTATCCCCGACTTGATAGATATTAATGACGATGCCTTTTTCACGGCTATCATGTTAGACTGGTCAGGACGGAAATCAGGGTTTGATGCATGTGCCAGATGCGTTCTTCGACACAGGGTGCCCTACATCTTAGCATGTGGTACCGAAGATCCTCCGGCAGCGTACCAAAGGATTAAGACCCATCAGGAGATGGACATGCATGAAGCATTACGATTCCCCCGTGCAGCAGATCCTGGATGAAGACAACGACGACCCCGTCATCCTGAAGGACGACATGGGCAGAGACGTGAGGTTCGAGCAGGTAGCGGTCATATCGATCGACGAGGGGGATTTCGTCATCCTCCATCCCCTCGACGGACTCGACGGTGTCGGCGAGGACGAGGCCCTCGTCTTCCAGATGTACGTAGGTGAGAACGGCGAGGCGATGGACTACGTCGACGACGACGAACTGATAGATGCCGTGTTCGCTGAATACGACAGGCTGTACGACGGGCAGTGAGCCCGCCGCATTATGGTTTACCTGAGGATGGTCTCCAGTTCCCTGATCCTGGCGTTGAGGACGACCAGCTCTTCGCGGGCCTTCCTTATCGCTCTGAGGGTCTGGTTCTCGTCCTCCGTGACCGACAGGAGGCGTTCGCGTTCGATCTTGGCCGCGGCTATCTCCTTGAGGGCGGCCTCTCTCTTCTCGGCCTCCCTCCTCATGAGCTCCTGCTTGTCCAAGGACATCTGGACGTCCTCCATCCTTGCGTAGAACTCCATGTGTCCGCACTGGGTACAGGCGAACGAATCGACGGTGGCGACGAAGAACACTCCGGGTTCCCCGTCGATGGTACCGAACCTCATGGGTACGAGCTTCTCGCACCCGCATACAGAACATCTCCTCTTGGTGTCCATGCTATCAGAATCTCCGTGCAGCGGTTTAAGGGTGATGGTAAATGGTTTGTATGCGCCCGTCACGGCCGGGCGCAGGGGTTTCAGTTCTTCCCTTTGGCGAAGCTCTTCTTGGACGCTTTGACCGCGGAGGTCATCGCCCTGAGGTTGGCTCCCGGGGTCATCGGTACGAAAGAGCATCCGGGCGCGATCATCCTGAATCCCGCATCGATGCTCCTCTCCACATCGGCCTTGACCTCCTCGGGGGAACCCTGCCACAGGGGTTTGATCGGACCTATGTTGCCGAACATGCACACCTTGTTGTCGGCGACCTTGACAATCTCGTATGGGTCCACGGTCTGCTCCACAGATATGGCATCCGGTCCGCATCTGATCATCACGGGCAGGTTGTCGGTGGTGTTGCCGCATATGTGCAGCATGGTCTTCAGTCCGCATTCGTGCATGACCTTGTGCTCCCTGGAGACGTAGGGCAGGACGAACTCTTCGAACATGTCCGCCGAGATCATGTCCCCGGTGGCGGTGGGTTCGGCCATCGATATGGAGTCCAGGCATTCGGCCTGTCCGTTCTCCAGCTCGATCCTGTAGGCCTCGGCGTTGAACTTCGAGATGAAATCGGTGAGTCTCTTCAGGTTGTCAGGCTCCACGGCCATGGCGATCATGACCTGCTCCGCACCGATGAGGTGGCCCGCGCACGTGAGCGGTCCCCAGCTGTTGATGCAGTTGATGGGCGTGTCGTTACCTGCCAGCTTCCTCAGCTCCTTCACTCCGTCTATGGATACCTGGGTCTTGTGGAATTGAAGGTACTTGTCCATGTCGGGATCGACGAATTCGTCGTTGAGCGTGTAGAGGGGCTTCTTGACGTACGGCTGGTCGGCTTCGTAGTTGATCTCCGCTCCCAGGTACTCCACGTGGGACCAGATGTTGAATATCTCGCACGAGTCGAATCCGAACGCGTCGTGACCGTACTTCGCAAGCTGTGCCAGACCCTTCCAGTTGTCGAAGAGTCCGACGGGGCTTACACCAGTCTCCATGAACATTTCCTGGGTGATCAGCGTCAGCGACGTCGCCACCGGTCTCTCGATCTCCTCCATGCCTATGGCTGCTTTGTACAGCTCTCTTTCAGTGACCAATTTGTACACCTCATGTAATCCATCGTGTACGGTTTATAAAACCCGCAGGAACCTGCAAAGACGGTATTCGGACGGAGGCTGCGGATTCCGCAGAAGCCGAGAAGTCAGGATACAGGAAACGTCAGTCCGTCTGCGGATACGGGATGTTTTCCTATGGCCCTGATGGACGGATATAAATACTATTGAAACGGTATGGAATGCTCCTCCGCCTCCGCGCACCCTCAGTATACCGTACTCTTAGGCGCAGCGCGCACCCTCATCGTCTCCACCGTCTTATGGAGGTTGTCCAGTCTGAGCAGGTGCGGGAGCCTCTCCTCGAAGTCCAGACCGTACCGTTCGCTCAGGTCGGCCAGGGAATTCTCCATGTATCTCTTCCTGGCTTCAGGGTCGGAGGATACGTCGTCGAGGGTGGTCTGCCTGTACCTCCTGTCCTTCACCGTCACGATGCCCACGCCTATCAGCCTGACCAGGTGCCTCGGTATCCTGTAGAGCATCGATACCGTCTCCCTGTAGATGACGAACGGGTCATCGGAGGAGGGTACGGAACGGGATTTGGTGATCGTTTCCATGTCCGAATAGGTTATCTTCAGCGTGACCCCGCACCCGCGGGTCCCGCGGCGGGCGGCACGGTCCGCTACGCTGTAAGAGAGCAGCAGGAGGACGTCCCTCAGGAACTCCACGTCCGCTACGTTCCTCTGGAAGGTGATCTCCCTGCTGACGGATTTGGAATCTTCCGGCCTCCAGGGGGTGACCTCTCTGTCATCGACACCATGTGCCAGATCAACGATCATGCGTCCGTGCTTCCCCATCTCCCTGATGATCTCTCCGCTCCTGTCGGGGATGTCCCTGACCCTGTAGATGCACATGGCGTTCAGTTTCAGGGCGGTCTTCTCTCCGACAGAGAACAGCTCTCTGACGCTCCTTCCCTCCATCAGGGACACGAACTCCCCGGGTGTGCGGATCTCGAAGAATCCGTCGGGTTTCTTCTCCTCGCTGGCGGCCTTGGCCGCGGCCATGCAGTACGCAACGCCTACGGAGCACGTCAGACCGATCTCGTCGAGGACGCGTCTCTTGATCTCCCTGCCCATCTCCGCCGCCCTCTCGAAGGTCCCGGCAGTCTCGGTGACATCAAGATATCCCTCGTCCAGGGCTATGTACTCATACCTGTCCGTGTAGCTCTCCCATATGCCGTGGATCCTGTCCGATGCATCGATGTACTTGTCGAAGTTGGGATGCATGTACACTCCCTCGGGACACAGGTCGTAGGCCTCCCTGATGTTCATGGCTGAATGCACCCCGTACTTGCGTGCCTCGTAGCTGCAGGTGGATACCACGCCCCTCTCGTGCGGGAGGGAACCTATTATCAGAGGCTTCCCTCTAAGGGACGGATCGTCCCGCGATTCCACGGATGCGAAGAAGGCATCCATGTCGACGTGAATTATTATACGGTCCAGCATCCCACCCTGTACAGATTAGGGTCCCGCGATATTTAGCGTTTTCAGAATGTCGCGGGAAGGTCCCTCAGAGGGGCCCCGGGATCCCGCAGGTCGGCGGGACCCCCTCAATATTTCCTACATTACCGCTAGGTTTCTAGACTTCAACTATTTATATATTGTGTATCCTTTTAAATAGCATGGATATACAGGGGCTGACGGATGAAGGGCTCAGGTCCGTACTTACAGACAGGTTCGAGGGAAAAGTTTCGGCCTGTTCGGACGAGGCTCTGTTCGAAGAGACCCGCAGAAGGGCGGATCTGGGCAGCAGGGACATGATGTTCCTGCTGGGCACGCTGTACCACATGGGCATAGGCACGGAAGAGGACCAGGATGCCGCCGATACGGCCTGGGTGAGTTCCTTCGAGGACGAGGCCGAGGGACTGGAGGCCGTGGCCGGCAGCCGTTACCGCGGCACTCCGGGGCCTGACCTGCGCAGGGCGGGGGACCTGTACTGCAGGGCATCGGACAGAGGCGGCAGCGACGACCTCATGATGATGGCAGCAGATTGCTATCTGGCGGAATACATGTCCACAAAGGATCCGGAAGCGGGCGCACTGGCGTTCGGATGCTACAGGTACTGTTTCCCCGACTATTCAAGATCGGCAAGGTGCCTGGCGCTCTGCTATATGTACGGCATAGGTACCGGGGTCTCGTTCAGGGACGCCGAGGAGATGATCCGCATCTCCGAGGCCGAAGGACTCGATACATTCGACCTCAGGCTCCAGCTGTCGGAGGAGACCAAGCGCGGATACTATTTTCCCTGAGACGGTATGAGCCCCTCCCTGCGTGGTGAGTTCCTGCGTAAGTCATCGATATATAATGACGGGACGTAGGATGTTGGGGGCCCTGCCGCCGATCACGTCGTCCATAGTAGGTAGGTTTCATCATAATCCCGGCGGCAGGATCTTCCGACGCGCTAGCGCGGCCGTAATTCGGAGGTCTGCATGGGTACATTGACGGTGAGGTACGAGAAGGGTCCGCGCGTCCATTGCGTGTGTCCGACCGTGTCGGTGGAGATCGACGGCATCCTCCGTTACAGTCTCGCCGACGGGGAGGAGTACGTGCAGACGCTGCCGGACGGCCGTCATACGATGACCGTCCGTTCCGTGTTCTGCAGGAAGAGGGCATGAGCCCAGCGGCCCGTCCTGCGGGACGGGCCGTGTCCGTATTCTTTCTAACCGGTCAATCCTCCACGCCGTACATGATCCTCGTCAGGCAGCCTTCGAAGCTCGATCCGCCGTAGCTGCCTCTGACGAACAACTCCTCCAGTCTGGCAAGGCTCTCGTTCATCTTCTTCAATTCCTTCAGTATCTCTTCTTCGTACATCTTGACCGTCTCCTTTGGATATACGGCCGAACATCTTCCTGCTGAAAGATAAGCATTCCCCGTTCCGGGCCCGTGCGGTGCATGGATTCGCGAAGGTCTGATGATACAGCAAGTGCAGCACCGGCCAGCCGCATCGGTCCTGGCGGTCGTTGCGGTCGCATTCGCTGTGATGTACTTCAGGAAGTGAACTATTTACGGGGGCCGGCCCCCGGTCAAACCTTTTTATTGTATTATCTGCGGAACCGAGTCTCTCCGGCGGACAGGGATCGGAACAGTCTCCTCTGTCTGGGCCCCGGCATCTTGCCCTCTATTATGTGGTCGATGTCCGCTCCGTCGCAGATGCTGTTCTGCTGCGATACGGTCAGTCCGGTCATCAGGCTGCCGTCCATGAGCAGATTCTCCCCGCTGTTATGCCAATGGAACGCCACCCCGTGGGATATGCAGGATTCTCTCACATCCAGCACCCACCGGTAGTCGCACATCCTGGAGCCTGGACCGTATTCCCCTCCCACATAGATGCAATCTATGCCGTACCTGTCCAGCATCGGACCGGTGTCTATCGGCCCTATCAGGGGTGCCATGAAAACGTCGCGGTGGGCGGCCGGGAACGAGAACAGAAGAGGGATCCTTTCGTCCCACGCCCTCTGGTTCTCCACGCTCACGGCAATCCTGACGTTCCCGTATCCGTCGCCCCAATCCGCCGGAAGGCACTGCGGGATCCTATGGGGACGTTTGGTGGTGATCATGAACGTGCAGTCCTTCCTGGAACGTATGATGTCCCAGGCATCCTCCCTCCATGCATCCGCCTCCTCGATGAAGAAATCGGATGTCATGCACGTTCCGATGACCGTATCGCGGTACAGGTAACGTCCGCTGCGGTCCTTCTTCAGAGGCAGATCGAACTGTGTCCTGGAACGGCGGACGGTATCGCTGCCGTCGACCCCTCTCATCCTGTCGCCGGCGAACATGAAGCAGTTGCGGCAGCCTTCGCTGACACGGTGGCATCCGTGCCATGGGTTCCATGTAACGGAACCTCTGCTGATGTCCGAGAAGGGGACGGTCTCCATCGTGCGTACATGCCGGTGAGGATATTAGAACTGACTGGGAATCATGCAGAGGGTCCGAACGCGAACACGGCACGGAGTACCTGCCCGTGTCCGCGGTACAGGGTAAGAATGTCTTTGGCCGAACATCCGGAATCCGGCTGCCGGGACTCCTTGAGGCTCCTGCAGGAGAAGGGGAATGGCGGGGCCCGGCCCCGCATTAGGTCGGGAGGATTACTCCTGGACCTCTATGGTGCCTTCCTCGGCGTTCCTCTTGACGGACTCGATACCCTTCTTGGCGTTGGCCTTGGCGGTGTATCCCTCGGATGCGAGGACGATCTCGCCGTTCATCGCCTTCAGTCTGAACCTGAACTCGCCCTGGGCGTCCTGGTACAGTTCGTACTTGGGGTGCCTGATCTTCTCGAAGTCCTTTACGGTCTGGTCCTCGACCTTGGCGTAGTAGTTCCTCTTTACCGACTCCGCTCCGCCCTTCGCGGAGGAGAGCGACGAGTAGGTCTGCGACGTACCGATGACCTCGCCGTTGCTGGCTACGAGGTTGAAGGTGTAGGTTCCATTTGTTGTCTTCTTGATTACGAATTTGCCCATACATACAAGAACGATATAGAATGGTAAATAATTGTCCATCCTACATGACCCAAACTAGCGGTCCTTTCCGTATGTTCGCACATATGTCCGATGGCGGGGACATCTGATACTATGTACGACCGAACATCATCCTTTTGACGAATCGGACGTATCCTGAGGTGTGGCTATGTTCACGCCCTGCTATGGGTCGGCCTAGGCCGGGCCTATATGGGCCGCGGAAAGGCCCGAGAGCCGGAGTAATCCCGTTCCTCCGTGTCCGCCGTCACGTGCATATAATACCTCTGTGATAGGGAAAGTATGCCCGCATTCGACGGTACGGAATTCACCGGTCCGGTCGGTATATCCGACCTTCCCCACATCCCCGGTGTGTACATCATCACCACCGAGGCATCGGGAGGGGTGAAGATCCTGGGCGTCTATGACGGGGAGGACATGAACTCCTCCGCGGCATCCAATCCGAAGAGGGGGTGCTGGGAGAAGAACAGGAAGGATACGGAACCGACGGCATTCTACCGCGAGGAGCGCGATCCTGACAAGAGACTCAGCCTGATCTTCGGCATAATGCAGAGGAGATTCTACGGTCTCGTATGCAACGATCCCATAAAGGACGACTTCTGACATGGGTACGGATGCCGTAAGCCGGCAGAAACATATGCTGGCACATTCGTTTTTTTAAGAGCGCAGATTGTTCAGTGCCTCATTGTTGTTATCGATGATCATGCGGATCTTCCCGCAGGAATACAGTTCCCCGCAGGATCCGCAGGTCTCTACGTTCCTGACGAGCGCACACTGTCTTATGGGACAGAGGGAATCGCAGAAAGGCGTCTTGACGCCGTCGATGCGGCATCCGACACAGTTGATCATCTCCGGCGTGATTTCCACGCCGTTGAGCTCTGACCATTCCTCCGCCACCTTCCTGCGGAGCACGTCATCATCCTCCAGCGTGGCCCTGCGGGCCTCGCACTTCCCGCAATCCAGTCCGCAGTATGCAATCAGTCTCTCCATGATATCAAAATGGGTAAAGGGGGTGCCTGAGGCACCCTGTTTCAGTCCTTGACGATCTGTTCCGCGCTCTGGATGCACTTGTTGAGCACAGAGTACGCGTTGATCATGTCCGATTCGCTCACGATGAATATCGTGTCGGTGTGGCAGGACACAGTCTCCTCGATGTTGATGCCGGCATCGGAGAGGTTGGTGATCAGGTATGCGATGACACCGCTGGTGTCAACAATCTTCTCGGGACTCTTGACGGCGATCTCGACGAGGTTCTCCCTGATCTTGATGATGTTGAACTTCCCGACGGTGTCCACGACCCTGTTCTTCATCATCTTGTCGGCGATGATGGTTATGGCCGATGCTGACTGGACGACCTGCATGATGGAGTTCTCGTTCCACAGGTCCTTGAACAGGTAGTCCATCTTGTTCAATACCGTCCAATCATTCTTGGCGGTGACGATGCAGGTCTTGGTCCTCATCTCCAGACAGCTGTTCTTGAGGATCCTGAGGATGTTGAGCTCGTGGTCGGTGGTGACGCCGAGCTTGCTGGCGTACCTCCTGCATGCGATCATGACGGCCTCCTCGTTGTCCAGTTCCAGATCCTTCATTATCATCCTCGCGAGGGAGGAGTAGTTGATAAGCCCCCTGGACACGCAGTCCTTGACGCTGGGGTGCGCGTCGATGTAGATCCTGGTCTTCTCGGCCAGACTCTCCTTCGATGTGTTCTT
>JAEEGL013804205.1_pt1 | contig 30824 bp, 13 predicted proteins | sample 9134231 | NCBI WGS metagenome assembly JAEEGL01 (sample SAMN16246548, study PRJNA631951) | gut metagenome | biome: gut microbiome; feature: rumen; material: fiber-attached | host: Bos | place: Iran: Karaj | collected 2018-10 | reverse complement strand
TGTAGCTGCACATGCTCCACAGCTGATACATACAGCTGGATCAATTTCATGTTTTGTTTCTCCTGCTTTAATACATTGCATTGGGCAACCTGCTGCGCAAGCTCCACAATTTATACAAGCATCAGTAATTTTAAAAGCCATCTTAACAATCTCCTTTCCTAATGTTGTTTGCATATGAATTAAATTGTTTTCTTTTTTATTCATATTTATTTTACTATTATTTTTACTATTTGTAAATATTATTTTTATAACTCATCATCTTGATTGTTCTTATCGCTTTTTTCAAGATTTTCTAGATTTTTTAATTCTGCTAATTCTTCAGCACTTGCCTCTCCAAAGTCATCATCTTTTTCCACAGCATCCTTAATAATTGTGATTTCGTCTGCAGTATGTTTTTTGAAATATGACTCATCATCTTTTTCATATTTTACTCTAACTAGCTCTTTAAGTATTTCAACTGAAACAACTTCGCCAGTTCCTTCTTCCGTCTTAACAACTGCACCAACTTTTGGAAGTCTTTTTAGTTTTTCTTGATATACTTCTTCTTCATATTTTAAGCAACACATAAGTCTTCCGCAGTTTCCAGAAATCTTAGATGGATTTAAAGAAATATTTTGTTCTTTAGCCATTTTAATTGATACTGTATCAAAGCATCCTAAAAAGCTACAGCAGCATAACTCTCTACCGCAAACGCCATTGCCTCCACATCTTTTTACTTCATCGCGAACTCCAATTTGATGAAGATCAATTCTGGTTCTAAATACTGCAGCCAAATCCTTTACTAGCTCACGGAAATCAATTCTACCCTCTGCTGTAAAATAAAATGTAAGTTTTGTTCCATCGTATTTATATTCAACTCCAACAAGCTTCATTGGAAGTCCATGCTTTTTAACCTTCTCTTGACATATTTTTAATGCTTCAGGTTCTTTTGCTTTATAGTCTTCACGAATTTTTTCATCTTTATCTGTAGTAATTCTAATTACTTTTTTAAGTGGTTCAGTAACTTCAGAATCGTCTAATTCTTTTTTTGCAATAACTACTTCACCATATTCTTCTCCCATTGCTGTATCAACAATAACATGTTGTCCAACTTCTAATTGTAGTTCTCCTGGATCAAAATAATATATTTTACCTGGTCTTTTGAATCTAATTCCTGTTAGAATCTTCATTTAATTCCTCCCATATTGATATCATCATTGAATCTATGCTTACTCTAAAATTGCCATTAGCTTTTAATTTTTGAATTGCTTCATTTACAAAAGTAATGCAATTTGCATATTTTTCTTCTTCTTTTGACTTTGAATATAATGATACAATCATATAATTCAAATTATCTATCACATCTTGTTTGTGATCTTTATCTCCAAGTATATCTGTTTCTTTCATAATTTCGATTATATCGGTTTTTGTCATGCTTGATAGCAAATTATCTATCTCAAGATATTTTTCTTGTTTATCTTTCATTGTCGTCGCTTTACCGATACTTCCACCAAATGCTTCTAATAAATTTTCTGAAACATTTTCATAACCAATTTTATCTATTGCATATTTTTTTAATTCATCATTTGAAATGTTCTTAAACTTAACTGTCATACATCTTGATTTTATAGTATTAACAATTAAATTGTCATTAGAAGAAATAAGAATAAGTACAACATCTTTGGGTGGTTCTTCTAATGTTTTTAATAAACAATTTTGAGCAGGAAGATTTGCCTTATCAAAATCATTTAATATATAAACTTTTCTTTCTGATAATATTGGCTTCTCAGCACTTTTCTTTATAATATCTCTTATTGTATCAATTTTGATAAGCCCGTTTTCTGGCTCAACTAATACAAAATCCGGATGATTCTGACCATTAAAACATAAGCAAGATTTGCATGTACAGCCAATCTTGCCTCCTTCTAGGCATAATAAAGCTTTTGCAAATTCTAATGCTATTTGTCTTTTGCCAACGCCCTCCGTTCCTATGAACAAGTAGCTGTGAAGTATACTATTATTTTCGAAGCTAGTGTTTAGATATGCTTTAACTTCATTATTACCAATAATATTATCAAAATTCAAAAAAATCTATCTCCTTATATTTTGCCAAATACATCAAATGGCCAAATTCTAAAAATAACTTTGCCTTCAAGTTTACTAACCGGAATACAACCAAAAGCTCTACAGTCTGTACTATGTTCTCTATTGTCTCCTACTGCAAAAATGTATCCTTCAGGAACTATAAAATCATTAAATTTGTTTGATTCCGTTTTAACATCTTCTCTTAAGTAATCTTCTTCTAATTTTTCTCCATTAATGTATATTGCATTATTTTCAATCTTAACATGCTCTCCCGGAAGAGCAATTACTCTTTTTATATAACTTCTTTTGGTTACTTCTACAACATAATAAACAAACTTACTAACTATGTTTGTTGGTTCATTATTGTATATTGCCATTGGCTTAGATTGATCAACTTCACCTTGAGGAATCTCTGAAACTGATGGAGCTTCAAAAGTAATTATATCTCCTCTTTCAGGCATATTTTTGGTAATTCTATATGTTCTATTTAGTAATAATCTTTGATTTTCTTTTAATGTTGGAAACATTGATCTTTGCTTAACAATTGTTGGTGTTGCAATAAAGTATCTAAATAGTAGTGCCAAAACAAGTGCTATTACAATACAATAAATCCATTCTAGAATATCTTTAGCCTTTTCGCTCATTTATCTTGCCTCTCATTTCTATTATTTTGCAGTTTTCTTTACTGTAGTTGTTTTTTTTGTTGTAGTCTTTTTTGCTGGCTCCTTTTTTGCAGCTGTTTTAGTTGTTGTTTTCTTTGCTGCTGTCTTTTTAGCTGGAGCTTTTTTTGCTTCTGGTTGTTCTTCTATTCCTAATCTCTTATTTTTACTTGCAACTAAATTTTCTTCCATAGCTGCTAAGAAATCGTTATTTAAATCTTCACCAAGAGCTCCAAGTTCAACTATTTCAGTTTCTTCTGTTTCTTCTTTTTCTTCTTTATCTTCTTTAGCTTTTGTAGTTGTTAGTGGATCATCAGTTGTAAATCCAGAAAAACCTTCAAAATCTGAAGATGTACTTGCAATAATTTCTTCTTTGTCTTCTTCAATATCTTCTGGTTCTTCAGTTAAATCAACTTCTTCTCCTTCTTCACCATCTATTAATAATTCTTCTTCAACTGGTGTTTTTTCTACGCTTTCATCATCTACGAAAACATCATCTGAATTGTTATTGCTGTAGCTTCCATCTGAGTCCTCATAATTGTTTTCTACTAAAGAATCTACTGTTGTATCGTCTTCATATTTAATACCTTTAATTTCTTCTGTATCAAAAGATGTTGATGTTGTATCAGATATCTCAGCTGTATATGTACTTTCTAACTCTTCCTCTGTTGTATCATCTTCTGTTGCAACAATATCATTTTCATCTTCTTCACCAAATGTTGATACAATTCCTGAATCTCTTGTTACTGAAGAAAATAGACTTTCGTCATCTCCTTCATCAGAGTATTCTTCTGTTTCATCTATATCTGAAGCAAGAATCTTGTCAGTTTCATATGATTCATTTTCTTCTTTTTCATAAGGAATGTCTTTTTCATTTGCTTCACTATATAAGTCTTCTACATAGTTTTCATCTTCAAGTTCTTCTATAAAGTCTTCATCTTCTCCTGCACCTTTATCTTTTTTAGGAACCCTAGTAACTTTTCTTGAATCTGTAAAATAACTAAAAAGTAAAATCAATCCTATTACACCAATTCCTCCAACTAATATTAATATTTTCATACTAAACCTCCAAAAATTTATTTTTCTTCTGTCTCTTCTTGCTTCTCATCTACTTCTGTCTTTTCTTGTGTCTCCTCTACTATGCTTGCTTCTTGTTTTGATCTTTTTTGCTTTGTTGGAATTCTAATTACAACTTCTGTTCCAACCCCAAGCTCACTTGTAATATCTATTGTTCCATTATTTTGATCTAATATTTCTTTTGCTATAGAAAGTCCAAGTCCTGTACCTCCCATTTCTCTTGTACGAGACTTATCTACTCTATAGAATCTTTCATATATCTTGTCTAGGTCTTCTTTTGGAATTCCTATACCATTATCAATAATCTTTATATATGCATCATTGTATACAAATCCAACATATACTTTTATACTTCCACCTTCGGGAGTATATTTAATAGCATTCGTTAAAATATTCAATACTACTCTTTCAATACCATCTTTATCCGCAAAAACCGGCGGAACCTCAGCTGTAACAAAGAATTCTCTTTGAAGATCTTTCTTGTCCATTTCAATCTCTAAACCATCGTATGTATATTTAACAAGTTCTCCCAAATCAAATTCTTGTTTTTCACCTCTTGTTTGTGATGAATCAAATCTTGACAATGTTAGAAGATCTGTAACAAGTTTCGCCATTCTTTCTGCTTCTGAAGATATTCTTCCTAAGAACTTCTTTTGGAATTCTTCGTCAACATCATTTGTTTCTAATAAAGTATCAGCATATCCCATTATAGAAGTTATTGGTGTCTTAAGCTCGTGAGATACATCTGCTATGAATGATTTTCGCATTGCGTCAAGCTTAACGTGTTCAGTGATATCTTGAATAACAACTATAATACCTGCTGGTCTATCATTTTCATTTTTAAAAGCTGCAAAGAATAAATTAATTGTTCTATCGTCAACAGTTATTTGCTTTCTCGAAGATGCCCAATTATCTAAATACATTATCTTCTCTAGATTGATATCTTCATACCTCGAAAAGATTTCCGAAAATGTCTTCTCATCTTCTATCTTAAGAAGCTTTTTAGCAGCTGGATTAATGTGAATTATCTCTTCATCAACATTAAAAGCGATAAGTCCATCTGTCATATGAAGCAATATTGTTTCCATTTGATTTTTTTGCCTTGTAGCTTCTACTAATTCTTGTTCGGCTTGTTCATATTTATTTTTCAAATCTTTAAGTGGTTTTACATATCTTATAATAAGAAATATAATACCAAGTAAAATCATAAAAGATATTAAAAAAATTATTATTCCTAAAATCATCCTTTACTCCTCATAATGCGCCCATTATCTAGTTTTACTTAATTATTATATACTTATATATAAATATATTCAAGTTTTTTAACATAAAAAAACCATTATAAATATTAAAATTTATAATGGTTTCGCTATCCTAATTAATATTAGTCTTTATCTGTTACGTAGTAGCCAACTCCTCTTTTTGTAATAAGAATTTTTGGATTTGATTTATCCTTTTCAATTTTATCTCTTATTCTGTTCATTGTAACATCAATTGTTCTGATTGCTCCAACATATTCTTCATATTCCCATACGTCTCTTAAAAGCATCTCTCTTGTTACAACTTGTCCTGGTTGACTAGCTAAATATCTTAATACATCAAATTCTTTCTTTGTTAAATTAATTACTTCGCCTTTAACTTTAACTTCAACCTTCTTTAGATCTAAAGTTAAGTCTCCGACTTTAATCATATCTTTCTTATCTTCTTCTTTGTTAAGTTGAATGTTTTCTTGAAGTAAACTCTCTGCCTTTCTTAGGTGAGCTTTAATTCTTGCCATTACTTCTCTAATTTGGAAAGGTTTTGTAATATAATCATCTGCACCCATTTCTAATCCAACTATCTTATCAGATTCTGTATCTTTTGCAGAAATCATAAGGATTGGAACATTAGAATTTAATGCATATCTTATTTTCTTACATACAGAAATACCATCCATCTTTGGTAACATGACGTCCAATAAAATCAAATCTGGTTTTCCGCTTATTGCTAAATCAACTGCTGAAACTCCATCGCTTGCTTCTAATGTGTTGTAACCTTCTTTTTGAAGATTATAAACAAGTAATTCCATTATTGATTCTTCATCATCTACAACAAGTATAGTCTTCTTATCCTTTTCCTCGAAATTATCCATAAAAACGCCACCCTTTCTTCATCCATGGTCATCATGAAATCTCTATTGATTAACAATTTTTATATTTATTTAACTATCTTTTGTTTTTACTATTTCTTTATATCATATTTAACAAATTTGTACAAGTTTTTTTTCAATTTTGTTTGGTTTTTTAATAAATTATTACCATTTTACTATTAAATTTCAAAAAACATATTTTTCTTTATTGTACAAGTGAATTTAAAGTGTTATAATGGCCTTGTTAAGGAGAATAATCATGGGAATATATGGTGATAAAAAAGATTACGAAGAGCTTCTTAAAGAAAACATTCAAAATGCTAATCTATTTTATAACTTGGATGAAGAATCTCAAGTTAAGATCTTAAAACTTTTAGAAAAGAAAGAAGCTATAATCAAAAAGAATGGTATATTTGCAAACTATCAAATTGCAAGTATTAATAATAAAATTAATAAAATAAGAAATAAAAAAAATCCTAAACTTTAAGTTTAGGATTTTTAATTTAGAATTTTCTTTTATTTATAATATATGTACTTCCCATAATCTGCTTAGCCCTATGTTTTATTTGAGCTCCAACTTCACCAATCTCAAGTGTGTTTTTGTAGTTTTTGTAATCTACTTCAACAACAGCAATTGAAATTGTAATTAATGGGAATTGCTCTATTATTCCACGTCTATTTGCAACTTCTACATATCCTCTTTCAGCATCAACTTCGTTATAAAATGTTACTGCATATTTGTCAAATTCAAGAATTATATCTTGACATACTGTTTCATATTCTGTTTTACTTACAATTGCAACAAAGTCATCTCCACCAATGTGTCCTAAAAAGTTATCACTTTCTTCTATTTGATGAATATGTTTTGAAATCGTTCTTCCAGTAAATTTTATTACTTCATCACCATTTGCAAATCCATAAACATCGTTATATGCTTTGAAATTATCTAGATCAAAATATAGTATTGCAAATATTTCTCTATTTAATAGTCTCTTTTTCATTTCTGCCTGAATCTGAACATTTCCAGGAAGTCCTGTAAGTGGACTAACTTTTCTATTGTTGTTAAGAAGATTAATAAGGTTTTTAACTGTAAAATAGAAATAATCATGATCAATAGGTTTTTTAATATAGTATTCAACTTCTGCCTTTAATACTTCTGTTCTATGTTCTCTATCTGTATTTGAGCTAACTACAATAATCGGTGTAATACTATTATCTTCATTTTCTCTTATTGATCTACAGAATTCTATTATATTAACGTCTGTGTTGTCCTCATCAATAATTATAAGCGCAGGAATATTTCTTAAAGCCACTTCAACTTCGTTAGTTGTAATTGGCCTTAATTTAAGTTCTCTTTTTTCATGTTGAAATATCTCTCTGCATTTTTCAATTAACTCTGGTCTATCTTCGATAATATAAATATCTTGACTCATTTGTTCTCCTACTTACTTAGTTCTTGTGTGTACTCCTCGATTTGTCCTCCAATTGCTGTTACTGTAACTTTGTATTGGTTACTTCCATCAAGCATTCCGATTTGGAATGATAGGTCATATAATGTTGTTCCATCATATGAATATACATCATAGCTTGAACCAGCTACTTCTAATACTACTTTTTCAACTCCTGCTTCAGCATGAATTGTAACATTAGCATTTTCTCCATCTCCTGCATTTTCAATTACACAAGAAATTGCTTCTGAACCATTTCCTGGATCTGGAGTTAATATTGTTTCTTCGTTTTCTATTGTAATCTCATCTTCTGCAACTGTATCATCAACGCTTGTAGCTTTAACTTTGAATTGATATGTTCCTGTAGGTAAGTTTTCGATTGGATAAGATAACTCTGTAGGATTTCCTTCAGGGACTTCTGGATTTAATTCTTGTCCATTTATATTAAATAGTACTGACTTGATTCCACCATCATGTTTAATTACTACTTCTGCTGATTTCTTGTCATTTGCAAGTATGATTGATACTTCAGGTTTTGTTAGACCAGTATATGATTTAGATTCTGTTGTTGTATTATTAGCTTTATCCACAGCTACTACAGTTAAATCATTTGAACCACGTAAGATATCGATTTCAACTTCAATCTTAGTTGGGCTATCTTCTTCAGCTGTAACTGTAACTTCTTCATCAGTGTTCCAACGATATGTAATGAAGTCTATCGCTGTTTCATCTGTTGCTGTAATTACAAGTTTCTTTGTTTCTGTTGAAACATTAAGTGAGATAACTGGATTTATAATATCTTCTCCGCTTTCTGATACAAAAGTTTTTTCAAATGTTGCTTCAACATTATCAACATCTGTTACTTTTACTAATAAAGTATTCTCACCTGATGGTAATGAAATAACTTCGCTAGCTTCGTTTCCCCCAGTTGTCTTAATTGTTGTTTCTCTACCACTATTAAAGCTATATACTATTTTTTCTAAAGCTTTTGTGTGTGTTACTTTGATAACTGCTGTTGCGCCATCTTGAGTCACTTCTATAACAGGTTTCTCTTGAGCAACTGGTTTAGAAGCATTCTTTCTTGATATATAATTATATGCTCCTCCACCAATCAAGCAGATAGCAAATATAATGATAATAATACCAAATACCCTAACAACTTTATCTGATCCACTTGGTTTCTTACTTCCCCTATTATCTGTATTATAGTCTAAAATTTGGTTCATACTTACACCTCATAAACATTACTTCACTGAATATTATAACATATAGAAAATTTAAAGTAAACAATATTTAGCGCTTAAAATTGATTATTTTTAATAAAAAATAGAGTAGTAATTTCTTACTACTCTATTAATCTATTTTAGCTTTTTTAGTCTAAAACATATCTCTTAATTAATGCAATTCCGATTCCCCAAATAGCTAGAACTGTTCCTGTTAAAGCTAGGTATTTTGGAGATGTAATACCAGTTGAGATTGCTAGCATTACTGGAGCTTCATCAATATCATCTTCACCAGATTTTTGGTTGTTTGGTGTAGAGTCTATATCAGGTGTTCCACTCTCGTTTTTGTCTGCACTAATTTCTGCAACGTTTGTTTTAATTCCAAAGTTGTTTTCACCATTTACCCATCTTAATGTTACTTGAGTAGATGCTGTTTGTCCTGGTTTAATTAAAGTATTTGCTAACGCGTTTGTTGTGATTGTTTTGTCTCCAGATGATGTCCAGTTTGGATTGTCTTCTTTTACGAATGTTAATCCTTCAGGAATGTAATCTTTAATCTCTGTAGCATATCCTTCAATTTCACCTTCGTTTTTAACTGTTATTGTATAAACGAATTTAACAACTGTAGAATCTATTTTCTTTCTGTGAATTTCAACTTTTTGTAGAGCATCTGTATTTGATACATCAATCTCTGTTGTTTTTCCATCAGCTGTAACAACTATTTTAACTAGTTTCTTGTCTAAGCTTAAGTCGAAATATCTTACTGAAATTTTATCGTTATCGATATCATCTTCACCGTCTTTTTTGTTTCCTGGTGTTGAATCTCTATCTTCTACTGGATTTCCATCTTTATCTTCATCATCAGAAATCTCAGCTACGTTTTTATATGTTCTATCATTTGCTGTTGCACCAGATGATAATGTTGCTGTTACTTTGAATGCGATTTGTACATATTCGAAATCTGGATTTGTTGCACTAATGTCTTTGCTTGGATCAAATGCTTTGATTAAGCAATCTTCATTTCTCTTTTCGCTAACTTCTTTTGATAAATAATCTGTCTTAGCCTTTACTGCTTGACTTACTGTAGAAGTTTCTTTATCGTTGTTGTCGTATAGTTTCCATCCATATTTCTTGTTTATTTCATTGTCTTTATCGAATTCTAATCCAGCTGTTGGTAGATAATCTGTTATTTCTTTAGCATATCCATCTATATCACCTTCGTTATATACTCTAAGAGTAAATACTACTACGTCTCCATAGTTAACTGCTAAAGGTTCTGTACTATGATTGAATCTTAATTTTCCGTCTGAGTTCTTTGTTATTGTTGGTACTCTGTCTGATACTGTTTTGTTGTTTACTTGAGAAATATATTTTTGTAAGCTCAAGTCAAATTCTGGAACTGCAGCTGGAGTTAAGTTTTCATAGTCGTTATCATCTTGTTCTTCATCCGCTCCAGGATAGTTACTTGGATTAACTGTTCCTGGTGTTGAATCTATATCGTTCTCATCTTGTGGAACTTTATCTTCATTAGATTCATGTATAATCTCAGCAATATTTCTGAAATTGTTATTTGTAAGTTCATCTGCAATTACAATACATGTAACTTCGATGTCTTTATATTTTAATTCTTTTCCATTTGTTTTATCAAATGCACCAATTAGGTTTTTCTCATCAACATCATTTGATTTTAATTTTGTTGATGTTAATTTAGCTGTACCAAGAATTACATCTACATCATCAAGTGATGTTACATCTTGGAAGTCTGTTAATACTAAATGTTCTTTTCCATTTTCAATTGTGCTTAATTTAACTGTTTTACTATCTTCTGGAATCTTCCAGTAATTATCTATATTACCTTTATAATCTTTTAAGAATCCTAATCCTTCTGGTAAGAAGTCTGCTACTTCTTCAGCATATCCTGCTTCTTCACCTTCGTTATATACTCTTAATGTATATGTTACGATATCACCTTTTCTAACTGTAAGTGGTGTCTTAACTGTTGAGTATTCAGCATCTGTTTTTCCTGCTTTTAGAGGAGCTACATCAACTACTGGTTCTCTTGATGTTGCTGGAACAACTCCATTTACTTTACTAATGAATTTTCTTAAAGCTAAGTCAAATGGTCTTCCTTTAACAATGATTTTCTCGAAATCGTCATCATCTTCAACGCCTTTGAAGTATTCGTTCTTATCTGTTAGGTCTTTTCCTTCATTATCTCTATCACCAATGTAGTTTGTTGCATCTTGGTCATTTCTAATATATGAATGATCTCCTGTGTGAGAGTCATCATCATCTATATCATCTGTAGCAATTTCAGCAATATTTGTTAATCCTGTTCCAGATTTTAAATCTTTAACAACTACTTCGATTTGAACATGGTCACTAGATAATGTATCTGTATCTGGATCATATGCTGCAATTGGTTTGTCTGCTAATGCTGTAGTTTTGTAAACTACTCTGTTTTCTCCATTAGCAACTTTTTCCCAACCATATGTATTGTTGATTTCACTGTCTTCAACTAATTCTAATCCAACTGGAAGTGCATCATAAATTACTGTTGCTGCACCAGGAACTGTACCTTCATTGTATACTCTAATTTCATATACAACTCTATCTCCAACTCCTACTTCAACTGGATTTTTAGCATGTTTGTAAACTGCTGTCTTTTCTCCATCTTTTAATCCAACACTTACTACTGTTGGTTTTCTATCTTCAACTACATTATTTACTTTAACAATATATTTTCTTAAAGCTAAGTCAGGTCTTTCATTAACTTTAATTACTTCATATTCTTTTGCTTGATCATATGGAACTTCTTCTCTAGTAATTAAAACTATAGGTTGATATACAAGTTCGCTTCCATTTTGTAATCTTGGGTTTTCCCATAAAGAAGCACTTGTTTCATATCTACTATATTTTAATGATAACTTAACATTTGTTACTTCTGTATCTTTTGGTAAAAATACATAAAATGCTTTATCAAAAATTTCATCTACTTTTTTATTTGTGAATTCTGATTCACCTTCAATTGCTATTTGATAGTTAGTAATTGGTTGATTGTTTTGATCAACTAAAGCAATTGTATATTCAGATTTTGATACGGTTCCACCATTGATTTTAAATGGTCCTACACCAACATATCCTGTAGCTTTTGGAACTTCACCAGTTACTTCTGTATCTAAAGTTGGATAAGCCAAAGCTGCTTCATCCATAGCATGTTCTGCATTATCTACTAAGTATTTATATAGGTGTTCCATGTATTCGCCACGTAGAATATTTTTTTGACGATCAACTTCTGTATCACCTAAACTATCAAATCCGTTATATGTTGCGCCATCTTCAGAAACTGTGATTGCTGGTATTTGATTGGTTGAAAATCTATCATCATCACCATTTGTGAAATGCCAGATTGCAAGTTGTTGTGTTGCATCAATATCAGATTCACTAATTATTTCTTTAACAGCATCTATATCATACTCTGATCCAGCAAATGCTTTTTCTAAGTATGCATCTCTTTGAGCTGCATTAATCTTGCTTGAGTATAAGTTATTAACTAACCATACTACTGCTTGGTAATTTGCTACCCATTCAGTTTGTTCACTTGGAGGAACAGTCATTTTTAAAGATTTAACATTTACATCTGTTGGGTCTTCAAAATTCTCACTTACTTTGTTGTAGTTTTGTTCTCCTTCTCCAGTGATCTCACCTGGGAATGATTTGTTGGCATCTAAACAATAGAATACATTATCATATGTAAATTGTTCGTTTTCCTTTGCCATTAGTTTGAATACCACATCTCCGTTAGCTCTGTAAGAAATTGGGTTGTGGTTTGCGTCACCTTCATACATTCTCATTGCTGCCATTGTAACTACTGTTTGGCTTGCAGGTATTGCAGCTAAAACTTCTGTAGTATAAGGCATAACTAATGTTAGAATGCATGTTAATACGAAGGCAATCTTTAGAATTCTTCTTTTTAACATAATCTACCATCCTTTTTATATATAAATTTTATTTATAAACAGTATTGTAAATTTGTAAATTTACAAAAAGCATCTTTTGTAAACGTCCGTAAGGCCGTAAAAAGGCCCAATCATATTTCTATTATAATGCATTTTTGACAAAAAATCAATATAAATTATGTAAATTTACCCATTTTTTTAGTATTTTTCGTATTTATTTTACTAATCAATAATATTTTTTTCAATATAATTTAGAAAAGTTTAACACATTCTTAATCTTTTTTTAACATTTTCTTAACATTATAAGTATAATATTTATAAAAACCCTCATTCCCTAGTATTTTTAAAATGCAAAAATAAAAGGATGAATTTTATAATTCATCCTCTCATTTATTAATTAAAATTTTCTTTTTCTAGCTGCCTCTGATTTTTTCTTTCTTTTAACACTAGGTTTTTCATAATGTTCTCTTTTTCTTACTTCTTGTAAAACACCATTTCTAGCGCATTGTCTTTTAAATCTCTTTAAAGCGTCTTCAATGTTTCCATTATTTACTTTAATCTCTGTCATCTATTTTCTCCCCTCCTTCCGAAGCTCAAAAACATCTTGTGGGATTTTCTTATTTTTAAAATAACCCGCTAGACTAGCTTAACTGTTTCATATTATACATTAGAAAGTGCCGATTTGTCAATACTTTTTTATTTTAGAGTTCTGAATAATTCTCCCATTGACTCTTCATCATGAATTCTTTTAATTGCCTCAGCAAACAATTCTGATATTGATATTTGAACTATTTTACTTATCTGTTTTTCTTTTGGAAGTGGTATGGTATTTGTCATTACAAGTTCTTTAATATCAGAGTTTTCTAGCCTTTCTATTGCTGGTCCAGATAGTACACCATGTGTACAACCTACATAGATGTCTTTACATCCATGCTTTCTGATAACATCTACAGTCTGTGTTATTGATCCTGCTGTATCAACTTCATCATCAAATATTATTGCATTTTTCCCTTCTATTTCACCAATAACATTTGTTGCAATTGCCTTATCATCATTTCCATCTCTTCTTTTGTCTATTAATGCAATTGGACATCCAAAGTGTTTAGCATATTGATATGCTTTTTTAGATGATCCCGCATCTGTTGCTACTACAACTAAATCTGATAAATTCTTTTGGTCAAAATATTTTTCAAGTAAATACTCTCCTGTTAATTCATCAACATTAATATTAAAGTACGCTTGAATTGCTTTGTTGTGAAGATCACATGTTAAAACCCTATTTGCTCCAGCAGCTTCAATCAATTGTGCAAGTAATTTTGCTGTAACTGGAATTCTAGGTTGATCTTTCTTATCTGATCTACAATAGATGTAATAAGGTAAAACCACTGTTATTCTCTTAGCAGATGCTCTTTTTGCAGCATCAACCATTATTAATAGTTCCATTATTCTTTCGTTAACAGGTGGCTGTGTTGTTTGAATCAAGAAAACATCTTGGTCTCTTACTGATTCAAGAATTTGAACAAAGTTGTTATCATTCATAAATTTCTTTCTAGCAACTTGTCCTTTTTCAATTTTTAAATAATTACATACTTCTTCTGTAAATTGCTCAGCTGAGTCGCTACATGAAAATACTTTTAAATTTCCCATACCTTCCTCCTTTTCAATTTAATCTTATCACTTGAAAAATGATTAGGCAAGTCAATTTAAAAGTATTTTCTAAATAATTATTCAGTTAAGTATAAGTCTTTATTTTTTAGGCTTTTTAGCTTTGCTTCTAATTGTTAAACCTATAATAATCATCATACTTCCTACTATATAACATAATAGATTTGTACTTCTTTGTGTATCAGGAACATTTTCTATTCTCTCTACATACACTTCTTCTTTATCTTTTGAGGTTGATGCCTTTGATTTAATGCTTGAGCTTTCATCATTTGTTATAGGTTTTTTGTTACTTAAGTTTGTACTTGCAATTTTTGTATTGCTTGAGTTTGAATTTGTTATTACTCTTACGTTCTTACTTCCTTCAGGTACAGTTACAACTTGAGCATTTCCTTCTGTTGTTATAACAACTGGTGTTTGTTCTTTTGGTCCGATTGTACCTGTAGCAGTTCTAGAACCGTCATATTCATTATTTGTTATTTCTGTATAGTAGAATACTATTTCTTGATAATCTTCTGTCATTTTTGATTTTGAGTTGTCTGTTGACTTAACACATCTGTATCCAGGGAACTCTCTTTTATCTAATGAATAATCTTTTCCTACATAACCGTCAATATAATACTTATCATGATCTGATAATGGTTTATAAGAATCTATTTCAAGATACTTAATTATGATCTTAGTATTCTTAGCATAGTAGTATACTAAGTATTCGTCCTTACCAAATACACCTTGTGGATTTGGTTCTTTTACTAAAGTATAGTCTTCTATTAATTCCCACTTATCAGAAACATCAAATGTATATCCTTCTTTACCGATAAGTTTTACGCTTGGAAGTAAATCGAATCCAGTATTCATATCCATATATACTATTGTAGCTTCTTTTCTCTTAGCATAATAGAATATTACTTCCATTGATTTTTCTGTCATTATTCCTTCTTCGTTATTTACAGTGTAATCAAAGAAGTATCCATCAAACTCTTTGTATTCAGCTTTATATTTTTCTCCTTCTAATCCTGTAAGAATTATTGGTTCAGCTAAAACAGTCTTATCGTTAACATCAATGTATTTAACAATTACTTCAGTATTCATTAAATATCTTAATGTTACATGTGTTGTATTATCTACATTTCCTTCTTCATCTTTAGTAACAAGCATCTTACCTCTGATGTTATCTGGAATTTTAACTAATGTATATCCATCAATTTGTTTTGTTTCTTCTAGGCTGTAGTCATCATTTTCTTCACCAGTTATAATTTCATCTTCAAGAATTTTTTCACCAGTAAAGTCATCTACAAATTCTATTGAAACTTGAGCACTTCTTCTATAATAGTATGTTACTACAGTTGCATCAATTGACATTGTTCCTTCACTATTATCTGGATAGATTGGGTTTCCTTCTCTATCTTCTTCTAGACATCTAAATCCTTCAAATGTTCTCTTATCAATCTTGTATGAATCACCTTCGATACCTTCATGGTGTTCACTATATAACATTTCATTTGTTTCGATATCCATATGTCTTTCTAGAACACCATCTGAAACGTGAGCATATTTATATACAACTCTAATTATTTCACCAGTAACCATTGTTCCTGTTGTATTATTTGTTGATTCTACGTAAACATAGTCTGGGAATTCTTTAAGTTCTGTTTCATATGGTTTTCCTTCATATCCTTCAATAATGACTCTATCTAAAACAGTATCATCTTTTCTATCAATATAAGTTACATGAACTTCTGTCTTTTGAGCATAGTAGAATATTACTGTTATATCTTGATCTCCTCTTACGCCTTGTAAGTTTCCTGTGTCTTCAACGAATTCGAATCCTGCAAATGTCATAAACTCTGCTTCATAAGGTTCTCCTTCTAGTCCTTCAAATACGATGTCTTCTCTTAATGATTCTTCTGGATGAACTTGATCAATATATTTAACTGTTACTTTTACTTTTCTAGTATATACATAATCAAGTACTATTGGATCTCTTGGCATTTGACCACTCTTCATGCTTGGTTCTTCAGTAAGTTCAAATCCATTAATTTCTTTTACATCATCTGTAATATCAAATACTTGTTGTTCTACTCCTTTGTATACCTTTTTCTCTGATATTTCTTCACCAGTAAATTTATTAATATATCTTACTGTTACAGAAGTAGACTTCTTATATTTAAATGCTACAGTTCTATCTTCTGCACCAAATTCACCTTTAAGAACTGGTGATTCAACTAATGTGAATCCTTCAATTTCCATCTTGTCATTTGTTATATCATATTTTACTGTGCTTAATCCTTGATGATGTTTTTGATCTGCAAGTTCTTCTCCAGTAATTTCATCTATGTATTTTACATATAGATGTGTATTTTTTCCATATGTATATATTACTTGAACTCCTGCTTCTGTCATTAATCCATCTGTATTATTTGAATTGTAGATATATGTATATCCATCTATTTGTTTTTCAACAGTTGTATATCCTTTACCTACATATCCATCTATTACTACTTGAGGTAATAAATCGTTTCCTGCTGTATCAACATATCTTACAACAACATTTGTATTTTTTGCATAGAAGTATGTTACTGTAATACCATCTCTTGGTGTGTTTCCTGATTCTGGATTGTTGCTTTCAAGATATGTATAACCATCAATATCTTTCTTATGTGTCTCATATGGTTTTCCTTCATATGTATTTTCAACTACATCGCTTTCTATAACAGTATTTTTATTTTTATCTATATATTTTGTTCTAACTTGAGCATTCTTTGCATAGTAATATGTTACTGTTACTCCATCTCTTGGTGTTGCACCTGATATCTCTCCGTCTACTTCTAGATATGTATATCCATCGATATCAATCTTAGTTGTTTCATATGGTTTTGTTTCATATGAGTCTTCTATTACTCTTCCTGCTATTTCTCTATTTGTATTCTTATCTACGAATTTTGTAATAACTTGAGCGTTCTTTGCATAGTAATATGTTACTGTTATTCTACCTTTAATCATGCTACCTTGTTCATTGCCATCAACATATTGATATGTATAACCAGAAATATCTTTTCTTGTTGTTTGATATTCTTTTCCAATATATCCTTCTTCAATTACATCGTCAGCAATTGGCTCATTTGTATTTACATCTACAAATCTTGTAAATACTCTAGAATTTTCTGAATAGTAGTAAGTAATTACTATATCGTCTCTTCCGTATGTTCCCTCTTCAGTTCCTTCAACTCTTAGATAAGTATATCCTTCGATATTTGCTTTTTGAACACTATAGCCTTTTCCTTGATATCCTGGAAGTACTAAATCATCTTTTAGTACTGCATTTGCATCTTCTGTATCTTTGTATTTTACAATTACATTAGAATTTAATGCATAGTAATATTTAACTTCTACGCCATCTCTTGGAGTAGCGCCAGACTCTGTTCCAGATTTTTCTAAGAATGTATATCTTTCAATATCTTTCTTAGATACTTGATATGCTTTTTGTTCATAAGATTGCTCTATAACAGGATCTACTATCTCTTCACCTGTATATTTATCGTAGTATCTAGCAACTACATTTGCATTTTTAGCATAGTAGTATGTTACAGATGTTCCATTTCTTGGTGTTGTACCTGTCTCTGATCCATTTGTTTCAATATATGTATATCCAGCGATATCTTTCTTAAATGTTTCATATGGTTCTGTTTCATATGAATTAATAATTACATTATCACTAATTGGAGTATTAGCATATTTATCAAGATATTTTGCAACTACTTGTGCATTTTTTGCATAGTAGTATTTGATTTCTATTCCATTTCTTGGTGTTGTACCAACAGGTTCACCATCAACTTCTAGATATGTGTATCCATCTATATCTTTCTTAGATGTTTCATATGGTTTAGATTCAAATGATGACATTGTTACTCTTTCATCAATTTCTTGATTTGTATTTTTATCAATGTACTTAGCAACTACTTGTGCATTTTTAGCATAATAGTATGTTACTGTTGTTGCACCTTTAACCATGTAGCCGTGTTCGCTTCCTTCTACATTTTGGAATGTATAACCATTTATATCTTTTCCACTTGTTTGATATTCTTTTCCAATATATCCTTCATCTGTTATATCTGGTGCAATGCTCTCTCCAGTAAACTTATCAACATATCTTGTTATAACACATGTATTTTCTGAGTATAAGTATACTACTTCAATCTGACTTCTTCCCATTGTGCCAGATTCTGCACCTTCTACATTCATATAAGTATATCCTGGTATTGTTTCTTTTGTTGTTTGATAATCTTTACCTTGATATCCTTTTATTACTAGTGGATCTTTTATTTCTCTTTGTTCATCTTGATCTTTATATCTAACAATTACATTTGAGTTAATTGCATAATAGTATGTTACTGTTACCCCATCTCTTGGTGTAGTACCTGTCTCTGTTCCTTGAGTCTCAATATAAGTATATCCTGTAACATCTTTTTTAACTGTCTCATATGGATTTCCTTCAAATGAAGATTCTGTTACTTCAGAGTCGATTTCTTCATTTGTGTATTTATCAACAAATTTTGCTCTAACTGTTGCATTCTTTGCATAGAAGTATTTAATTTCTGCTCCATCTCTTGGTGTAGCTCCAGATTCTGTACCTTCCATATATTGATATGTATATCCAAAGATATCTTTCTTAGCTACTTCATATGGATTTTGTTCAAATGAATCTTCAGTAACTCTATCTGCGATTTCTTCATTTGTATATTTGTCAATGTATTTTGCAACTACTTGTGCGTTTTTAGCATAGTAGTATTTAACTTCTACTCCATTTCTTGGAGTAGTACCAGACTCTGAACCATCTGTTTCTATATATGTATATCCGTCTATTGTCTTTTTTGATACTTCATATGGTTTTTGTTCAAATGAATTTTCAGTAACTCTATCTGCTATTTCTTCATTTGTATATTTATCAATATATTTTGCAACTACTTGTGAATTCTTAGCATAGAAGTACTTAACTGTTATAGTTCCTTCTATCATATCTCCAGATTCTTGACCTTCAACATTTTGGTATGTGTATCCATCAATATCTATTGGAGCTGTAGTATATGGTTTTCCTACATATCCATCATTGTTTGAATCTGGAGCAATACTTTCGTTTGTATATTTATCTAAATATTTAGTAACAACTCTTGTGTTTTCTGAATAGTAGTATATAACTTCGCTTGCTGTTCTTCCTATTTGTCCAACTTTATTTCCATCTACTCTTACAAATGAATATCCTTCAATTGCTTTTTCTTCTGATTCATAAGGTTTTCCTTCGTATCCATTTATTTCATATGGAGCTATTAAGTCATCATTTGAATTTATATCTACATATCTAATTGTTACTTTTGAATTTTTAGCATAGTAATGTGTTACTGTTGTATCTGTATCTGAATAAGTACCAACTTTTGTTCCCTCTGATTCAATATATGTGTAACCAATATATTCCATCTCTGTAGCATCATAATCCAGTCCTTGATATCCTGGAATTATGTTGTCATCACGAATGTTTTCGTTAGTATTTCTATCTATAATCTTAATGATAAGATTGCTGTTCTTACAATATAGATATGTAACATTTATTTCTGCTTCTGTCATTTGTCCTTCAGTTTGACCTGTTACATTTGCAAATGTATATCCATTTATTGTATGCTGATCTGTCTCGTAATCTAATCCAACATAACCTGTTTTTACTATTGGAGTTTCTAGATCCTCATTTGTAAATTTGTCTTTATAATAGATATTAACTTTTGTATTCATTGAATATACATATGTAACAACTATTTCATTATCAGTCATTACTGAGTTTTCTACTCCTTCAACTCTTAAATAAGTATATCCATCTATATCTTTTCTTGTTGTTTCATATGGATCTCCAGAATATCCATTTTTTACATAATCATCTGCAATGTATCTATTTCCAGCTTCATAATAATATTTAGCTGTAACTTTTGTTTGTTTTGCATAGTAATATTTAACTGTTACGTTGTCTTCTAGTACACCACTTTCATTATTTGAAGATTCTTCATATCTATATCCAGATATGTCTTTATGAGAAACGTTGTAGCTTTGTCCTACGTAATAATGAAGTACGTCATTATTAGCAATGCTTTCATTTGTGTACTTATTAATATATTCGATTGTAACATCAACATTTTTTGCATATTTATATGTGAATGATTGATTTCTCAATTGATATATACCAGTATAAGTTGGAAGTTCTTCTACCATTGTATAACCATCAATATTTTTCTTTGTATAAGAGATATCGTATGGTTCTCCAATTACACCGTTATCAATTACTTTATCTGCAATTTCTTCACCAGTATTAATATCAATGTACTTAACTGTTACTGATCCTGGAACAATGATATCTTGTTCTAAATCAGATGTATCTTCTACATTTACATTTTGATTTGTAAGAGTTATTGTTCCTTCTACGCTTGTTTCCATCTTTCTGTCTGTTACTGATAGATCTGCGTATACCACATTAATATCTTTTACAATATTTATTGAATAATCTTTTCCATCTTTAAATGTATCAATCTCTGCAAATGATTCTGTCCATGTTATTGTCTTATCATTACTATTGTATACACCACCTGCTAGATTTGAAGTTGCTTCATCAATAATATATTCTAATTGAACTACAACTTCTACATTTGCATTTCCAATATAGTTTTTAATGTCTCCCTTGTAAGAAATTCTATATGGAGCTGGCTCTTCAATTGTTTCAATTTCTGTCATGCTAGATGTAACTGAAATGTTGTTATTTGCAATTGATGATCCTTTAACTTTGAAATAGTATGTTACTTCAATTTGATCAGCTGCCATTACTCCTTCTTCATTTCCAACAACTGAAACATATTCATATTGTCCAGGAATGTTTGAAGGAATCTCTGTCTTATATTCGTCTCCAATTGCTCCTTCAATTCTTACATCTTCTACTATATTATTAGTAGAGTTTTCTTCATAGTAGTGAACTAAAACTCCACTTGAAGTCTTTGTTTTATAGTAATATGTTACTTCAATAGTTTGTCCATTATAAATACCTGTCTTATTTGCTGGCATTTTATCGCTTGCTAAAACATAACTATCTGCTAACTCTGGATATGTAATTGGTTCTGTGTTATATGTTTCTCCATTGTTATATGCATATGTTTTATCAGCTACCAATCTATCTTCTGTACCGTCTATATAGTGATGAACTATTACTTGATTTTGTAATTTTTCGTAATAATATGTTACTTCTATATCAGAATCTTGATATGTTCCGCTAGCATTGGCTGGAACTACATAATTTCCAGTTTGATCTTTTTCTAGTTCATAATCGTCTATCTTAAATACTGGTGTTGTAACATATTCTGTTCCTAAGTCTCCTAACATTACAAGATCTGGAGCTAACTCTTCGTTTGTTCCTTTTTCTAAATAATGAACTATAACTTTTGATTGAATTGTATCTGTTATTGTAACAACATTATCTGAATTTGCATCATAATTATATGTTGTTACAGCATTATCAATTGTATATCCTTCAGGTGCTTCTAACTCTTCAATATGGAATCTACCAAAATCTGCTTTTAGATAAATCTCGCCTTTTGAGTTTGTTGTACTTACTTCATCAATGAATCCCGCACTTGATAAATCAACATCTACTCCATAGATGGTAAATGTATCACTACCATCGTCAATCAATCCATTTTTATAATATCCAAAGTTTAGATAGTATAATTTTCCACCTTCAAGAACTGTAGAATAAGTATCAAGTGGTTTTGATCCACTTTCATACATAAATCTACCTTCGTCTTGTGTATAAGATGGTGCTTCTATATATGAAGTAATTGTTGCATAAGCTATATCACTGCTTCTTTCACTTGATACTCTTGCATCAAATTTTACTTCATAATTTCCTCTATAATCTCTTAAGTCAATTGGAATATATGAATTAGCTGTTGTGTATGGTCTGTTAACGTTGTTTGAAACATATCCTCCGTCTTGGCCTAATACAAAGTTATAATCATTGTATACTTTTGTGCTAACTGCATCTTCATATAGTTTAATTGCATTTACTTTAAATGTATCTTCACCTGTATCTGTACTACGATCTTTTGTATATCCTAGATGTAGATAGTATTTCTTTCCACCTTCTAACATTACTTTGAAGTCTCTTGGTTTAGTTACGCTTTCGCCTATACCAGAGAAGTAAATAATTCTTCCCTCTTCATTTGTATATGTTGGAGCAAGTGGAGTTTCTAATACAAATGCATAACCCATATCGCAGTTAAACTCACTAGATATTTGTGCATTTAATACTAATGCATAATCTCCAGATTGATCTGTTAAATCTATTTCAAAATATGTTCTTGCTGTTGTTGAACTCATGAATGAGTTATTTGGTCTGTATTCTCCATTAGGTCCTAATGAGAAGTAATATGATGTATTTGAAATTGGATATCCAATTAAGTTTGATACATCATCACCATATGTAATTTCTTCTTCTTCATATTGATTATGATATGGTGTTAAATCACCAATAATCTTATCTTTATCTTCAGCTGTTAATTCTTCTCTTGTTTCTTCTTGCATGATATAGAATTTAGCTCCAGGAAGAACTGTGTTTTGATCTTCACTATCAACTTTTCTAATTGTTAAGAAATCTCCGTCTTTCTTGAACTCAACTTCTATTAATTTATCTTCTCTTACATCAACAAGTTTTCCTAAATCAACTGTTCCAGATATTTCATTAAATTGTATTTCTTCTCCGTTTATTTTAATGCTTGATACGAAGAATCCTGTATCTGATGTTACAATAAGTTCTTTTGTTGTGTCTTCTCCGAATCTTACATATTCATAAACATCATCGAATTTTCCACTAATTGTTCCACCATATCCATTTACTTTTGTTTTTATCTTATAAGTTTCTTTTTCTTCTCTTACTATATATTCATCTGATATAGTTGCTTTGTTACTTGATTGTACTTCTTCAAATATAACTAACTCACCTGAATTTGTTACAAAGAACATCTTATTTGAAGATGCAACGCCATCATAATATGCCCCTTGGAAATCTCCAGATGTCCACATTACATTTCCGTCAAAGTCATATTTAACTAAAGTTCCATCAGCAACTACTGCTATTATTCCATTTGATGATTCTACTATATTGTTATATTGATAATCAAAGTCGTTTGCTTGATATAGTGTCTCTCCTAATAAATCTTTTATTGTTAGTGTTCCATCAATTGAAACCATATATATCTTGTTTTGAGATACTACTGCACCAGTATAATTTTTTGTGTCCACATTAGTCCATTCATTTAAATCGCTACTAATGTTATATAAATAATTTTCTCCAGTATTTTTTACTATCAAAATCTTACCATCAAATACGTCAATCTTAACTGCATTTTTTGCATCTATGTTAAATCCATCAATTGAATCTCCGTTTAAATCATATCTTATAATTGCTCCAGTTGTTGTTAATCCATAGATATAACTTCCATCAACGTCTAATTTTAGTAATGGATCATCTACTGTCTTATTATATTCTAGAGCTCCAGTAGCTCCATTTATCTTTGTTATATATCCATTATCATTGCTATATCCTACAACATATGTATATCCATTTGATATTACTGAATCTAATGCAAATGTTGATACATTGTTTTCTAAAGCAATTGATCCATCATAGTTATATAATGTATAACCACTATCATAAACTGATAGGATTCCTGTACCTGTATCTGTTACTGTTGTATATTTGTGTTGTCTTCTTTGATTTTCCCAAACTTTTGTAAGTGTTCCATCAACTTTAATTATTGAATCAACTGTATTTCCGTTTGAGCTTAATGAAGATACAATATATACTTCTCCATTTGAACATGTTAATTTTTTGAATGAGTATCCACTATAATTTTGACTTGTGTTTAGAACACCATTATTATAAACAGATACTATTGTTCCATTTGCTGTTATTGCATAAATTGTGTTTCCTGAAACTTTAGCATCAACAAAATCATCAAAATCAAAATCTTGAGCCCAAAGTACATTTCCGTTATAATCAATTGCTGTCATCTTTCCTGCTTGTCCTGCAAGAATTATTTCTCCACTTTGAGGTGCGTTTTGTAGAACTTCATCTACTCCATTTATTCCATATCCAATGTCATTTTTCTCCCATAACTCTGTACCATCTTCAGCATATTTAACAATGCTTCCGTTTGAGCTTATTGCTATGATTCCATCTGAAACTAGTACTCCATCAATATAGTAGTTTGATATTTTAGCACTGTTTTCCCATTCAACGTTTCCATAGCTATCATATTTGATTATTGCACCATTGTTTCCTAGTGAATATGCTTCACCATTTGAAGATACCTTAACTGCATTTATAATATAATTATATCTACTTGCTAGTTGTTCCCATACTAGATTTCCAGATAGGTCATAACATACAAGCTCTGCATTATTTCCTACTGCGTAGATGTAATTATTTGTTACATCAACATTGGTATAGTAGTAGTTTCTATCTTGATTTACCCATTCAACTACATTGTTGCTATTTAATTTGCTTACTCTACCATTGTTTTCTACAACTACAACTCCACCATTTGGTAATCTCTTAATTTCTGTAGGAGTTCCAATTCTATTTTCTAAAATAACATCTTTTAGTTGTCCTTCGAATCTGTCTCCATCTTCTTCTCTAATTCCTATTCTTAGATATTCAGTATTTAACTTATATCCTTCTGGAGATTCTGTCTCAACTAATGAATAAATACCTGTTTCTAATGCAACTACTATTTGTCCATTTTCATTTGTTTCTAAATCATAAAGTGCATTACCATTTATGTCTTCTGCTGTATTTCCGTCTTTATCTAGGATAATGTATTTTGCTCCTCTTACTGGTTCATCTGTTTCACTATCCACTTTTGAAATCGTATAGTAAGGAATACTTTCAAATACCAATGTTACTTTTCTTCCTGAAGTAGTAATACTCTTTACATGTTTTCCTTGTACTAATTCTGTATTAAGCACTCCGTTATTATCTGTTACTTTTAATACAATATCATTTTCATCAAGTGCATATCCATCAACTTGGCTATTCATCTTGATTACATAGTTTCCTATATCTTCACTCATTCCTTCGTTATATACATGTAGTGAAGTTTTTTCTAATACACCGTTTTCGTTTGAATCAAATGGTACTCTATCTTCACCTTCATATAACAAGAAACTTGTTCCTGAAAGATTATCATTTGATTCAACTATTTTATTAATTAATTCTAAATCGTATGTCTTAATTGCTGTGTTTACTAATTCAACAGTTACTTTTACGTAATCAGTATTTGTTATTACAGGAGTAGTACTAAATCCGCCTTCTGTAACTTGGAATACTAATTGATTTGTTTCATTTCTAACTAGTTTAAATTTTACATGATCTTCTAGGTAATATCCTTTAGATTCTGTTTCTCTTAAAGTGTATTCTGTTCCTGGAATTAATCCTTTTATCTCAACTAATCCATCATCGTTTGATATGAACTCTTGAGTATCTCCATTTCCACTTAATTCAAATCTTACATCTTCTGCAGGATCTCCTTCATAAGATGTTTTATTTAATACTAAATCGTATTTAATTTCATTTATAAAGTTAATCTTTAATGTTCCATTTTCAACTATTGGTCTTAGACTTTCTGGTCCATTGTAATCTGTTACACTTAGTCCTGTTCCTGTCTCAACAACCTTAAATGTGATTTCATTTGGATCAATAATATGATGTTCGTCTATTTTAGCTTGGCTAATTTTATATGTTTTATTTAAAGTTAATTTTGCAGTTGCTTTTCCGTTTGCATCTGTCTTAATTATTTCTGAACCATTTTCTTCAACATTTACAATGTTTATACTTACGTTTTGAAGATTACTGTTTGTATATGCCTCTACAGCACTTACTTCTAAGCTTTCATCTTGGCTAATTACTAAAGGAAGATTTGATAAGTTATATGTTTCTCTTACTTTTCCATCATTTTTATCAACGAAATATTCTGCTCTATTTGTTATGCATGCTCTTTGTCCTGATAGAGCATTTGCATTTATTTCATAACTGATTGTAATTGTTTCATCTGGCTCTATTTTATCTATTCCAAAATCAACCATGTATGATTTAATTTTGGTATAATCTAAAACTGTATCTTTCCATGCATTTTCAGCATTTGTTAAATCTGTATCAACATTTTCTTTTTCTGAATAATAAACTTTTGCATTACTATATCCTTGAGATAATGTTATTGCACCTTTTAAGTATCCATTAAATTCAGAATTTAAATCTTCTCCTGTCTTTAGATCTGTATTTCCAACAAATGGCAGTTTTCCGATTAATTTAAATTCTGAAATGTCATTATCACCTGTATTTGTAATAGATAAATCAATCTTTGCTTCTGATTTACTCTTTTCTATAATTGCTGTTTCTGGAGCAATTGTTACTGTTCCATTTTCATCAAAATTATTTGCTGATACAATTCCAGAGATGCTCTTTTCAGAACTTATTGAAACTGATGTTGTTTCTTTTCCTACCATCTCTTCTGTATTGTTATTATCATTTACGTCATATAAATCTATTGCTTTATATCCAATGTAATAGTTCTTGCAATTTTCGTTTGAATAATATAGCTCTAATGATTTTTCGCCATTTTCTTCAAAAGCATCAGCTTTTAGACTCAAGCTTAGAATAATATCAAATGATTCTTCGCCAGCATTTTCTGTAATTACTTTTACAAAACTTGTTCCTGATTCTTTATAGCTATTTGCTGCTTTAATTGTTACATTTGGATTGTTTGTGCTTATACTATTTATTCTTGCTGAAGTTACTTCTTCAGGAAGTTTTAGTAAGAAGCTTCCATTTCTCCAACCTTTTTCAATATAGTTATCTACTTGTGTAGAAATAGTAACTATACTTTCTTTTTCTTCTTCTGGACTTAAAACATTATCTGAAAGCGTCATTATTACTTTTGAATAAGCTGCTTCGTAATTTGCTACCCCAGTATCTGTATCAAATTCTTCTAAAACCATACTGTCTGATATATATGCTTTTACTGATGATTTAATCTTGTTAAATTCATTAAATTCAGATTCTTCATATGCATTTGCTACAGCTTTATCGTTTATGTTTTTGATATTATAGATTTCTAAGAATCCTTCTTTGTTTACCTCTGATGTTCTAACTGTTATATTATTTGCTGGAATGTCATAGATGTATGCATTTTCTTCACTATTACATGCGCTTATTTCATCCATAGTAAATTTTTTCAATAATCTGTTTGTATCTTTGTTATATACTTCTATAAATCCATCGTTTGCTAAAATACTATTTGCGTTTGTGAAATAAATCCCTTTAAATGTTACTTTTCCGTTTAAGTCTTCTTCTGCTGCACTTTGATTTATAAATTTATCATTTCCATCTTGCTCAACAACAATTACTTTTCCTTCTATATCTTCTCCTGAAGCAAGTTGCCATTTTACAAGATAGTTGTCTTCATCATTTCCATCGTTTATTTTGTTGTAAACATTATAAACGCCCTCTTTAGAAACAATCTTTCTTGTACTTGATAGACTATAATCATAAAAGTCTTTTCCAACACTTACAGATATATTTCCTTCATTTTCTGCTGCTTCTGATTTAAGAATTACTGAAAGTGTTGTTTCTGCATCTTCTGAAACATATGGATTATCATAACCTTCGTTTGAATTATTAAATCCTTCATATGTTGATTTAACTGGAATGTTTAGAATTACTGTCTCATCCTCTTTTCCAGCTATTGCTTCTATAGGGTATTTAGCTGTTATTTTATATATATTTTCTTTTGGAACTGTTTTGGTAACAGTTGTTCCACTTAATTTTGCTTCTTTTACAATGCTAAATGTTCCATCGCTGTTTAAAGTATAATCAACATTTTTATCATCAACTTTAATCTTACTTGGAAGGAATGTTCCAATCATTGGAAGCTTTCCTTCTATAGTGTTTTTGCTTAAAATTAATTGATCTGCAGTCTCGTTTGTATGAATATAAAATGTTGCATCTAGTGTCCCGCCATTTATAGCATCTGTTAAATTGTAATATTGATTATCATATGATTTATTAATCTCTGAAACTGTAGCTCCATACCAATCAACTGTTATTAATACTTCTTTATCTATGTGAACAACAGGATCATTTTCATAATAATAATCACCTGTGAATCTAATTTTATTATTAGAACTTGAATATTTAGAAATGTCATTTGTGTCTAAAAAGCTTACATCACCTGTAAACTCTATAGTAGATGGGCCTTCGATTGTGTTAAATTCAATTTCTCCAACATTAACTCCAACCGCATTGTTTTTAATTGATGAGTTCTTCACCAGATTTGTAGATAGATTAAAGTTATCATTCGTTATGGTTATCTTTCCATTTTCTAATCTACCACCATCATATACGTCTAGATAGAATGATAGTGCTTCTTCTTTTCCGATTTCTATCGCCTTTCCTGAATACATCTTATGGTTTTCTGGATCATCGAAAAAAGCACCAAATAATACGTCTTCAGTGTCTGCAATCAAGTCTTCGTATATTATTTCGTTATATGATTCTCCCTTCTTTACTGATGAATTTCCCACATTTATTACCTTAATTGTGGAATTAGTTAATACTGTAGCACCAATTACTATGCCCAATAAAGTAATTATTAATGCTAATAAAATTTTTGTTTTCTTCAAAGCCTTCATTTTAAACATTTCTTTTCCCTTTCTAAAATTAAATTCTACTAATATTTATAAGTAATAATATATATATAAACAATACCGCTATTTGGCCTATAATTTTTAGGGTCAAAAGAGTGCTACGGAAAGCCTTTTCAGTGTTTTAAGCCTCTAATTTATCTTTTTCATATTAATTAAGTAACTTTTTAACATTTAAATTATACTAACGTAATATAGTTATCCACTTTTCGCGCCTATCTAGTAAATCCCTAGTTTCAAGAAATTTTTTACATTTTTAAGAAAAATAAAAAAGCCTTTGTTTTCAAGGCTTTTAAAAAAGAGCGTTTTGAATCACTTACTATTTTATTATTAATTATCTATAATCTTTCCTTTCCTTATCTTCCGTTACTTTAAGCTATATTTTGAAGGGCAAAAAATTAAGGAGCATTTTTTTAAATGCTCCTATTAGTATTTAATTAGATTTCGAAGATGATTAAGCTTCTTCTTTCATTATCTTAGTAAACTCTTCACCATCGATTTTTTCTTTTTCCATTAACACACCTGCAACCTTGTGTAATTGGTCCATATGTGTTTTTAATATTTCAACTGTTTTATTGTAAGCTTCATCAATTATTGCTTTAACTTCTTGGTCTATCATAGCTGCTGTTTCTTCTGAGAAATCTCTTTGTTGAGCTAAATCTCTTCCTAAGAATACTTCTTCAGATCCTGAGCCAAATGTTATTGTTCCTAACTTCTCGCTCATACCATATTTAGTTACCATTTCTCTAGCAATCTTTGTTGCTCTTTCAATGTCATTGCTTGCTCCTGTAGATACATCGCCTAGGATTAATCCTTCAGCAACTCTACCACCAAGTAATGAAACTATTTGTTCTTGCATTTCTTTCTTTCCTAAGAAAGATTTATCTTCAGATGGTTCATACATTGTATAACCACCAGCCATTCCTCTTGGAATGATTGATATCTCATGTACAACTTCTTGTGTTTCTAAGAAGTAACTTGAAATAGCATGTCCTGATTCGTGGTAAGCAACAAGTTTCTTTTCTTTGTCGCTTATTACCTTGCTCTTCTTTTCTGGTCCCATAGTTACTTTAACCATGGCATCTTCAATTTCTTTCATTGTAATTTCTTGAAGATCTCTTCTAGCTGCAAGAAGTGCTGCTTCATTTAGAACATTTTCTAAATCTGCACCAACAAATCCTGCTGTATTTTTAGCAATAACTGCCATATCAACATCTTCAGCAATCTTTTTCTTTCTTGCATGTACATTTAATATTTGCTCTCTAGCTTTTACATCTGGTGGAGCAACTATTATTTGTCTATCAAATCTTCCTGCACGAAGTAATGCTTTATCTAATACATCTGGTCTGTTAGTAGCTGCTAGAACTATAACACCTTCGTTTGCTGCGAAACCATCCATTTCTACTAATAATTGGTTTAATGTTTGTTCTCTTTCATCATGTCCACCACCAAGTCCTGCACCTCTTTGACGACCAACTGCATCAATCTCATCTATAAATACAATACATGGAGCGTTCTTTTTAGCTTGTTCAAACAAATCTCTTACTCTTGATGCACCTACACCAACGAACATTTCAACAAAGTCTGAACCTGATATAATAAAGAATGGAACTCCAGCTTCTCCAGCAACTGCTTTTGCAAGTAATGTTTTACCTGTACCAGGACGTCCTACTAATAGAACACCTTTTGGAATTCTAGCACCCATATCTGTATATTTCTTTGGTGATTTTAAGAATTCTACTATTTCTTCTAATTCTGCTTTTTCTTCTTCAATACCTGCAACATCTTTAAATGTTAATTTGTTTTTGTCTGTTGGATTA
>JAEEGL013322472.1_pt1 | contig 30824 bp, 38 predicted proteins | sample 9134231 | NCBI WGS metagenome assembly JAEEGL01 (sample SAMN16246548, study PRJNA631951) | gut metagenome | biome: gut microbiome; feature: rumen; material: fiber-attached | host: Bos | place: Iran: Karaj | collected 2018-10 | reverse complement strand
GCCACCTTTTGAAAACACGACCAGGTGCACGTGCGGATGATGACCCTCGTTGTGAAACGCCGCATACCACTTAAGGTTTTCCGGTTTTATCTGAAACGCATCTGCCACGTCTGAAACGTGTCCCCGCATGAGCGACTGCCATTTTTCTACGCTGTCATATCCAAGTCTTGTCGCGTCCTCGCGCCTTAAGGAGATCACGTTGATCCAGACCGTCCCTTTGTGACCGGCCACCTCATCCATTGCCTGCTCCAGATCAACCTTCATGCCCGATTCCGAAAAGAGTCCGTGTGCCTGGCCTTCCACGCGAATGCTGCCTGGTCTTGCCGCCAGGTAGTCCACGTAATTTGCCTTCTTTCCGTGCATGTCGGCGTCCTCCCAAAATGCCTTCGGAAGCTCCTTTGGATTTAGCTCCACGCCTTCCCTCGTGCCAAGGTATTTGATGAAGTTTGACCTGTGTCTGGCCGGCTCGTTCTTAAAGTAGTTACACCTCACGATAAGCTTTGCCATGCCGTGCCTCCCATCCATGTCTTTACGTGCGCGTTGTCATTCATCGCATTAGCCCCTCGTTTCTCTGGTTATTTCGTGCGTCCCTTCGGTCGGCACGTTAGGCTCGTCCTCCAGAGCCACTTCATTTCCCCAGCAGTCCCATCTGTCAACCTTCCGTCTCGCAAACAGTTCAATCCTGGGCACGTCTCCGCAAAGGCGTTCAATCCTTCTCATGACTTCATCCGGTTTTCTGCTGTGTTCCATGACCGCATCGTCAACCACCTGATGAACACTTTTAGATGCCCTCTTGGGATTGCCTTTCGTGGCAAGCAGGCAAAGTTCCGCATTGGACCGCGTCCAGTATCCCAGTCCCCAGAACCATCCCGGCGACTTCCTGTTTTTCTTGACCCAAACGAAGGCACAGGTCTTATACTTAAATCCCCATTTCTTAATCAGTTCCAGTCCTTCCAGAAGACAGGGAAACGTTACCCACAGAAAAAGGATGCAATCCCTTTCACACAAGTCAGGGATAGGAAGCTTTTGTATTTCTCCCTTGGTCATGCATGGGTAATGCCTTTCCGCTGACCTGCCCTTTCCTCCTTCGCCGTATGTCTGAAAAGTCCATGGAGGATCCGCGTATATCACGGTGTATTTCCTGTCAGTGTTAAACACATTTACAAACAATCGTCATCCCCCCTCACCCGAACGTTCGGGCAAAATAAAAACGCCTGCAATTAGCAAGCGTTTTTATCGCATTTCGTTCTATTCATTTTTCATAACGTCATCTAAGTGCCTTTGCCTGATCTCATAATCCGCATTGGCACATTTTCTTAACCTGTCATACATTAAGTCAATCATCTTGTCATTAAAATAATCCCTAAACTTATCCCAACTTTTCAGAAGCAGCGGCACCAGTTTGTCTCTTTTTACAACTCCAACGCCTGGCGTCGTAACGGTGATCTTCTTTAGCTCACACCTCTCTGAAAAAACGATCAGTGAATAGCAGGGAAAATTTGCACCCACGTATTGTTTCAGCCACTTAACGTGATTTGCATTCTGCTTCACCGGATTATAGAATTGCCGTCGCTCTCCGTTTGGAAAAGTAGCCGTCCACCGTCGGTCTTTTTCATTCCCGAAAATCCATCCTGAAAAGTTTTTACTTTCGATGACAAACACGCCCTTTTTCGTGACGTAAACCAGGTCAATCTCCGTCGTTTTCCCGTTCGGTTTTGGAACGTATAAGTTGCGGAGAATTCTACCGGAATTCTTCATCTCACTTAACGTTTCAAGTTCTTCTTCCGTCAATTGCTCACCGTACTCGCCGAGAAATTCGGGATCAAACCTGGGATAGTAATCGTCATCCTTCCAGTCATCATATTCGTCTTCATCCCATTCGTCACGTTCGTCCCAAAAATCATCATCGTCATCATAGTCGTCATCATAGTCCTCATGGTAACGTGACCTTCGCCTATGCCTGGGGGAATCATCATCCCAATCGTCATCGTCCCAATCATCATCGTCGTAATGTCTTCGGTATCTTCCCATACAAACTTACCCTCACGTTGTCTTGATCCATTACTAAATCTAAATGATAATGCTTATGATGAAAGTTTATCATTTTTTAGGAAAACAATAAAGACGTTATCTGAATATTCTTCTGACCTCTTCTTCTGACGCAGCCTTGATTTCCGTGATCTCCTGTTCCGTGATTCTTGCCATTCTTGCAAGCACCCTGTTTTGCATCGCGACCTCGACGGCCAGCTTAAAAAGCATGTCCTTAATCCTCGACTCGCTAAGGTCAAGCTTTGCGCTGATCATGGAGGAAAGCGCGCGCTGCAAATAAGTTCCTGAACTGCCCGTTTTTACGTATCCCACGTAAAACGCAAGCGCCCTGTTGACAAACGCGTTGACGGACCTTACGTCAGCCTTTTCAAGGTTGTCCTGCATGAAGTCGAAGTACTCCTTTTCAATGCGAAAAGTCTTCTTAATGATCCCGTCCGTCCTGACCGAATTTCTCTCTTCCTTCATCCTCGTCCTCCAAAAAGTGCCTGCACTTTGCGAACTGCCTTGACGGCACTGCCGGCAAGGGTTTTCAGGGTCTGGCACTGTAAAAGTGCCAGCACCCCTTTATCCTGCACAAAAATCAGCCGGCCAACTTTCATTGATGCCACCCCACGCGGCCGCCCAATTTCACGGTTTACTCACCGTCCCCGCTTCCCAAAATCGTGCTTCCGTCCCCCTGCGTCATGTTCAAAAACTCCTGCACGGAAGGCGGCACGCACCTTGCAAACAGCCGGTCCAGGGTGTCAGTCATCGCCTTGTTTACGTCCACGCCCTTGGCCTTTGCATACATTAAAATCGCCTGAAACCTCACGGGGTCATAATAAGTAACCACCATGCCCTGCTCCTTCGCCACTTCCTTTTTCATCTTCTTCCTCCTCGCTTTCCCCAAAAGAAAACGGGCCTCGCCATAAAAGGCAAAGCCCGCTTTTTCATTACGCCGTGATCACGCCGCGCAGGCAGTTTACGCCATGCCGCAACGCCGTCTTACGCGACCGCTACATGCTAAGGGCAGGTCCCTCGGAAGGCTCCGCGGGTGTTTCCAAAGGTTCGGCCTGTGCTTGGGATGCGTTCTGCTCCTTGCCCTCGTACGTGCTTAAGACGTGCGTCTGCCTGTCGTATTCATACACATTGTAGGAGAGTCTATCCTGCGCGTCCACCTGCGTCTCGTTCACTTCCCTCACCATGTCCCGAAGCGCTTCTCCCTTCATGGATCCATCCTTGGGAAGAACGATGAGCTCATGCACGGAACTGGGTATCACGTACAGATCGCACCCTGCGGCCTCCGCAACCTTCGCAAGGTACTCGTCGTACATCATCACGCCTGCCCCGTAGGTTCTGTCGCCGTTCGTAAGCACGTGCATGGGGAACGCCTCCTCCTGGAAGGGACGCTCCGGCAATTCCACGCATCCTTCCGGCGTATGACTCATCATCTCAAACAGCAATTCCTCCATCGGCAGGCACCTGGGCGGAAAAACCTTAGGCGTGTTCACCTTCGCAACCTCCATCAGGTCCTTTTCCGTGACGCCCCAGCCTTCCGCGTGCTCGTTGCGAATGAGGATGCTGCCCTTGCCGATCTCCTCATGTTCAAACGGGTAAAAGAAGGTCACCGCCAGGTCCTTAAAGCCTTCGTGCGGCACCTGTGAAAGCAGCGCCTTGTTTGCATCCGCGTTCACCAGCCTGAAGCAGATCTTGTCCTTCACCTGCTCCCAGTCCTTAAAAAATTCCATGTCGATCTTTGCCTGCGGCATGCCGTTTCTTACGTTGCTCGTCGCGGCTGCAACGCACTCATCGAGGGACCTATCTCCCCTGGCCACGTCCTCATACATGGAGTCCAGGTAGATCGTCGGCGCAATGTTTTTTGAGGGATCGTTTACCATGAGTCCCGTGAGCTTCACGCCGTTGTTCTTGGTGACGTTCTGGATTTTCACCTCATACCCGTCCCCCATCTCTTCCTGAATTCTGTCCCTCATTTCCTTCACAAACTCTTCCTTCGTCATCATTTCTCGTTTCCTCCTTTTTTGTTTTCCATGCAATTCACGCTCTTCTTAAATTAGTGCCAATCCTCCCGCACCTGTTTCCCGCAAGTTCTCCGTTTCCGTTCCCCGCATCCCGAAAATGCTTGGGGACTGCGTCCCCACGTCACGTTCATACGCGCGTTCAAGCAAAGCGCAGGACGGGGGAAACAGCCTCGGAGTGTTTTTCCTTGCCGCCTCCATAAGCTGGTCCGTCGAAACGGCCCAGCGCCTGGCAAGTTCGTTCGTGACGTTAAGGAACTCCCATCTGCCTTCCGCGTCTTTACGCATTACGAAAAAAGCAATTGCCACGTCCCGTAAACGCACGTGCGGCACGTCCTTAAGCATGTCCGAATTTCGTTCCGCGTTTACCAGGAGGTAACAAATCTTGTCCTCAACCTGCTCATAATTCTCAAGGGGATCAGGGCAAACGCCCTGATCCGTTACGTTCGGTTCCGCCCCGGAGGCATCACCCGTTTCTTCTGATAATTGTCTCTTCTCCGTCATCTTTTTCTTCCCTTACAAGCTGATCTTCTTTTTTGTACTTTCGTTTGCCTAACCAGTCTGGCGTTCACCCTTCCTTATTCTCGCTCCTCAGGTCTCGCGCAGAGTACGATCTTGTCCTCGTCACGCAGCCACGTTTCCACCACCTTTCCGGCGGACCAGGACGCATAAATCACCTGGCCGTCCCCGGAGCAGATCCCGACGTGCGTTACATTCCCGTACCTCCCGTTTGGGCCGTAGCTCCAAAAGATTAGGTCGCCCTTCTTAAGGTCATTAGGCGATATGCTCCTGCCCTGCTCCGTCAGGTATTTCGCCTGTTCCGCGGCGGTCCCTGGAAGCACGACTCCCACCTGCGACCAGCACCACTTCACCAGCCAGCTGGAGTCGGCGTACTTTCCTACTCCCTTTTTTTCCGCATCGTAAGGATCACCCAGCCTCGTCCTTGCGAGCCTCGCCGCCTCGGGTCCGTCCTCGTTGCCGGGAAGTTCATGCCAGTCGGCGTTCGCCTTTTGCTTCCACTTTCCAAAGGCCGGCGTCACGTCACATTCATCAGGCGGAACGGCGTCCGTCGTAACCACGAACGCGCAGTCCCTGACAGCCTTCTGCTGCGCGTCTCCAAAGCTCCCGTACCAAAAGTCCAGTTCTTCAAACGCGTCGTTCACGGTTTCGGCCTTGTCAAAAATCTTCGCAAACGCCTGGTAGTCCTTGGCATCAAACTTCCGCGAGCTCTTGTAAAAACGCACGTAAAAGCATACCCGCATGAGAAGGTCCTCTTCCTCATGATCAGCCGCCTTCCAGAGCGAGTCTCCCGCGTGAAGTCCGATCCACGCTTTCCGAAGGTCTTCCAGTTCCACCTGCATTTTCAGGTGATACAGGTCCGTCTCCAGGCTAAGGCTGGGCGGCCACGCACCCCCGGAAAACATCGCCTTGGCCACCTTGGCGTTGTAATCAGCCTCCTTCTCACCGAGAACGCAAATGATGGACGAGACCGCGATCACGGGAATCATCAGCACCGCGGCCAGAGCAGCCAGTACAACCAGCAGCGCCTTTCCAAGCCCGCCTTCCTTTTTTTGTCCGCCTTCTTCCATCCGCTACCTGCCTCCCGCCTTTCCAAAGAGAACCTCCTTGTGGGCAGGCGCGTGAACCTCAAGGCAGTACCTTTCCGAACCGCACTTATACAGGCAGGTTCCCCTTCTGGGGTTCCTGATCAGGTCGTACTCACCCTTCTCCACGTGCAGCGTCTCGCGGAAAAACTTCTCGTCCACCGTGCCCGCGTGGAAAAGAAAAACGTGCGTCGGGATGGCAAACAGGGGCTTTGTGTACTCCCTGATGCCCTCCAGGTTAAAGTCCTCCACGTTCTGCGACGCAAGGATCACTGCGCCGTCCTTTTTTCTCACGCGCTTAGAAAGGTTCCTTACGTATTCCACCGCCGTCAGGTTCGTCAGGAACAGGTAAAACTCGTCAATGGCGGCCACCGCGTTCCCCACGGTCAGGAGTTCGTTTGACATGTACGAAAGCACGTTAAACAAAACCGCGTCCCTTACGTTCCTTCCCGCCGAAAGGAGCCCCTTTACGCCAAAGGTAACAAACTCTCCGTCTCCCACGTTCGTATGCCCGTTAAAGTACTTTGCGTCGGATCCCATGCACATGGCGTGAAGCCCTAAGACTACCTCCCGAAGCCTCTCCCTTGAGTACAGGCGGCTTCCCTCCTCCGCGTTTTCGAGTTCCTTCCTCGCCAGCTCATAAAGGTCTGAAAGGATCGGATAGTCGTTTGGGGACAGTTTCGAAAAGTCCGTCTCGTCCGTCATGCCCCATGCCCTGTAAAGCTTCTCCAGAAGGAGCGAGAGCACGTCAATTTCCGCGTCGGAATAATCACGGTAGGCACGGAAGAAGTCCTTAAGGAACGACACGTGCGAGCTTAGCCTCGTTCCGCACCGAAACGCCCCGGGCGCGTCCAAGTCAGCCGTCTCCCCGTCATCCCACCTCTTGGGCTCCAAAGGATTTACGTGATGCTCCCCGTCCGTCAGGTCCACGTAAACGCCGCCAAGGTTTTCCGTAAGCTCCCTTTTCTCCGCCTCCGGATCCAGACAGTAGACCCGCTTTCCCGCCTCCCTCTCGTTTACAAGGATCAGATTCAAAAGATAGGACTTTCCCTCGCCGGAGTTGCCAAGGATCAGCACGTTTGCGTTGGTCCTGTCATCGGCCCTCTGGTCAAAGTCCGCGATCACGTTGCTTCCGAAACGGTCCCTTCCCAGGTAAAAACCGTGCGGGTCCGTTTTTCCCGAATAGTTGAACGGAAACAGGTTTGCCACGCTGCCCGCGGGAAGCACGCGCTCAAACTGCTCCTTAAACTGATTCCTCCCGACGGGGTTCACGGAAAGAAAGCCCTGCTTCTGCCTAAGAAGCAGCCTGTCGTAACCCAGCTTTGAGCGGTTCAGTTCCGTCTCCACCTCGGCCTGCAGCATCTTAAGCGCCTCCAAGTCCTTTGCAGCCATCTCCAGAAAGACGGCGGCGTGAAAGAGGGGCTCCCTGTTTCTGTGCATCTCCGTGAGCATGACCGTCACGTCATTTAAGTTGTTAGCGCCTGCCACGGACTCACGCAGGTTGTCCCTGTTGCCCGCGCGCATCCTGTTCTTGTTTGCCGCGTTTGCTATGATCCTTCTTTCTTCCTTCGGGGTCACCTGACGGATCTCAATCTTAAGCGTAACGCCCTCCTTCTCCCCGACGTGCCGAAGGATTGCCTGTTCCCTGGTCGCCGTGGGATATTCCCTGATCGCCCAGGTGCAGCGGTAAGTGTTTCCGCACACGTAATAATCCGGTTCAAACTTGATGATCCCCGGAGCCATCAGGTCAAGAAAGGTCTTTACTCCCCCGCCGTCGCGATCAGGCTCCTCAAGGCCCGCGTTTCGACTGGAAAGCCCTGCGTCTCCGAGCCTGCTTCCTCGCGCGTCCTCCCGTCCGCCAAGTTCCGACTGCCACTTATCCCTCATCAGGCATCACCCACCTTTCCCCGTCCACGTCATCCACGTTTTCGGCAGTCACGTTTCGTTCAAAATATACCGACAGTATCCTTTTAAGGTCCTCCCTGATGGCCAGCCTTGCCGACGTTCCCTGCTCTTCCAGCGTCCTTTCCACCCGTCCAAGGTACCCAAGGATCTCCCGCTCGCCCTTTTCCCTCGGACGGACGGTGAGAAGGAACTCCCTTGCGGTTGCCATTCTCACCTGCAAGTCGCCTAAGTGCCGCATGTCTTCTTCCAGCAGCCTTCTCACCGCGGGATTCTTCTCCTCGGTCAGGCGCTTTCGGAGATACCTTTTGTTCTCTCCGTACCCCTCGCTGGAATCCAGGCAGGTTACGCTAAGCTCGCTTATGCCCTTCAGCGCGGCCGCAAAGCCTTCCTCCTTCACCCTGATGCCTTCCTCCGAAAGCACGGACAGGTTGCTTGGCTTTAGCAGAAACACGGCGTTCCTCTCTCCCGAGTCCTTCACGTATCCCACATCAAGGATTTCCGAAATCCCGATCAGCTCCGCGGTCGAAAGGTTTCTTCCCTTACGTTTCATTACTCGTTAACCTCCATTCAAATTCCTGTTGCTCCGCAAAATAATAGCGGCACGCGTAAACGATGAAGTCCATCACCGTCACTTCCTCCGCCTGCATGGTGAGCAGTGCATGCGCCACGCCGGTGACGAGGAAAAACGAGATTCCCGTCCCCGCCATGGCAAGCGCGCCAAGGATCATCAGGACCGCCGCAATGCAAAGGTCCCTGATCTTCCACATCCAGACGGTCGCCTGTGACCTTAAGTTTTCAGGATAGTAATGCATTCCCTCACCCCCTTACGCCGCTGCCTTGGCAACGGTCTTTGCCACGTTGATCGCTGCCTGCGCCGCATACACGCCGCCCACGATGTTTGCCCTGGTGGAAGTGTCAAGTCCGAACTGTCCGCAGATCCTTGGAACCTCAGTGCTTGAAAGCATGAGTCCTGCACCCAGCACCGGGTGATCCAGAAAAATGCGGAGTCCGATGACCAGTACCAACGACTGCAAAAAAGCAGTCAGGCAGATGCCGATCACCTGCTTAGCCCACTGCGTAAAGCCCTGCAAATAACCCCTTGGAATCGAGAACATGTACAGGCTCCCCACCGCGATCTGCACCAAGAGGATCCCTCCGCGCTTGATGTTCGCAAAGAACACCTTGATCACCGAATAACCGATCATGATCACGAAAAACAGTCCGATCAGCGGACCGTTCCCTCCGGGCATCGAGCCGGTCATCTCCCCGAGCAGTTCCGCGGCCGAGGTGCCTATCTCCGTCACCCCGCCCAGTCCTCCGATGCCCCTGCCAAGCATTGCCTGCCACTGCACGGCGACCGTGTACAGCGCAATTGGCAGCGAGTGAAACAGGTTTACGGCAAAGAAACCCTTGATTACGTTAAGCACCGCGTCCTGGATGCTCCCGCGTCCCCGCTGGTATTCCATTGCCGTTTCAAAAACGCAGGTGATGATCCCCACGACGTACAGCGCCCATCCGAGCTTTGCAAAGAATAGGATCAGCGCCCTTATGTGCCTTAGCTGAAACAGTTCCGTTCCCATGCCGTTCATCAGGGCAAACAAATCGCCGAAAAACGACACGACGCACCCATACAGCCAGTCCAGCACCTGATTCAGCACCGTGCCAACCACAAAGTCAAATATAAACATTCAGCCGCCTCCTTCCGCGGTCGTCCCCGTCAGATGCCAAGGATCGTCCATACGTAGGTCGGCGCGGTCAGACTGAACACCAGGCAGGCAAACAGGATTGCGGGACCCGCCCATTCAAACTGCCCGTGCTTCCGGTAATCGAAATACGCCATGCCAAGCTTTCCAAAAAAGAACACCGCCAGGATCAGGTCAATGCAAGGGAACACCACATTGTTTACCACCGTCTTGATCTGGGCCGAAGCGTCCTTCCACGTGCCTTCCACGGCGGAGGCAACGTCGCCGGTCCCCGAACTTCCCGACGCTAAAACGGTCGTACCCATCAGCAGCGCCAGACAAAAGGCGGATGCAACCGCACCCGCCCACTTCTTTTTGTTTTTCATCTTCGTCATCCTCTCTTCCATTGTTTGTGATTACTTAGTCGGGATTTTCCGGTGCCACGTGCCAGTCATCCCAAAGGTTTCCGTTTATCGTTACCGAATCCCAGACCGTGCCGCAAAGCATGCCCGCGGGCGTCCACGCGTCCAGCATCCAGGTGCACGCCAGGTACGTCCCGTCTGGGAACCAGATTGGCGTAAAGTGCACCTTGTTTCCAAGCGTGGAGTACGGGTTCGCCTTAAAGGTAAAGTGCCCGCTTCCGTCATGATCAAGCAGCCTCCAGTACGTGCCGTAGTAGAACTCCGGGAAGTACGCAATGGCATGCTGCACGCCCGTTGCGTAAGGTGTTCCGCTAAAGTACAGGTCCCCGGTTACATAAACCTTCACGCCGTATCCGCTCTTCGTTACGTCGCCGTAATCCGTGGGGCTCGTCTCGTCCGGCGACAGGTTCATCGATCCGTACATGGTCGCGGAACAGTACTCAAGGTAGTGCTCCCACCATCCGTAGTCATGCCATTCGCCCTGATCCTCCCAGTGCCCGTGCTTTTTCTTGCAGTTCCTTTTGCAGGTAGGAAGGTGTCCAGTGTTGACCCACTGCCAGTTAGCTTCCCACTTTAGGTTCTCATGCCAGTAACACTTCCACAGCGTCCACGACGCGCTTTTCCTTTCGAGTTGCCCTGGCGAAATTGCCAGGCTCGGATTCCATCCCGGATTTACGTCATCCGCAACGGGATTGGGCGGCGGATTGTCCTGCAGGCTTACCACGTTAGCCTTGATGGTTGTCTTGCTGATCGTTCTTCCGCTGCTTACGGTAATGTTTACCCTCTGAGGCGTGGACGGCGTTTTCCAGCACACCCAGGCCATCTGCTGACCGCCCTCAGGGTAGTAAATATTCGTCGCCCAGTAATCCTGCCCCAGGATGTGAAAGCACACGCTCGCGGGATTACTCGGGTCCGCCTTTCCGCCGCTGACCGTCACGCAGGTAATTACGTAAGTGTCCGTGTGGTACACATAATCCGGCGCGTCAAGATACTCGACCGTTTCCGTTGTCCCAATCTCATCCGTAAACCGCACCGTTCCAAGACCCAGATACGGGATGATGTCCTCGTCCTTTACCTTGTCAGTCTTGGATCCCGTCCATGCACGGAAACCTGCGTCATCTCTTTCCAAAAACAGAGATAGTGGAAGGTTCTTGTGCGTCAGGGAAGACATTTTTCTTCGGATCAGTCCTCCCGTCTGTGCGTTGTACAAAGCCGCTTCCGTTGCCGTCAGGGCCGTTCTGACGCCGTTAATCTCCGCATACGCCATTGGCTCCACAAGCACCTTAAATTGACCTGAGATCATGTAGTCAAAATCCATGCCGACGTGTTTTGCCACCCTTCTAAGAACTTGCTCGTCAGTAAAATATGCTTTTATCTGACGAAGCGCTTCTTCACGGTCAGGTGCATTAACAAGTTTGGGGAGCGGAACAGCTGGCGTATATTTAACGTAATTATCTGCAATCGCGTTGAGCGTCGTCCCGTTTCTGTATGCAGATTTGCTCACCTTTCCAAAATGCAGAACGATGTCAGAAGTATCAATATTGGATATGTCAATTGATCTGCTGACGGGATTTCCGGTCGACGCATCAATGATTGTGACGCGTACTCCATCGTCTCCATCTCTCCAAGTGAATCCCTCCACCGCGTGTCCCCAAGTTCCTCCACCGGAATCCATGTCAGGATCACCTGCAGCCGTTACGGATAAAGGCTCCGCTATCGCACTTATCAGCATTACGACCGCCAAAAAAATGGTTAGTCTTTTCATCCTTTTCCTTTCCAGGGTAAAATAAAAAGCATGGCTCTTCACCATGCTTTTTATGCCTTTAGTATGAGTTTACATGTCACCAATCTTATTGCCGTTCATGTACATTTCTGAATCATAAATGTTTTGATTGGGTTCTCCACGATCAATCCATCCAAAACCAGGTACGTAAATCTGTCCTGGATGACCGTCATCCTGCGATGGCTTTGTTACCACCGTGTCCGCTGGCTTCTCCGTAGGCTTTGGATCCTCCTTATAACCAGGAACCTTGTCAGGATCCTCAAGATCAACACCTTCAGCTAGTTCAGGCAGAGTCGTGGGCACTTCTGGAATCTCAGGTGTTTCCTGAATTGGCTGCTCGCCGGGATCTGCCTTCGTAATCATTCCGCCCTCTCCAGAAACGGCGCTGCTCGTCTCATCTGAATCAAGTTCTTCCGCCAGGCTAATCTGCGTCACTTCCGGCATTTGCCCTTCCGACGGATCAATCTTCGCGATTTCCGGTGCTTGAGTCTCCTGCTCCTGCTTCGTCTCTTCCTTCGCGGGTTCCGTCTGCGGATTTCTTGTCACCCAAAGAAGAACGCCCGAAATCGCTATGCAGATCAAAGACACTGTTACCCTAATAACGTTCCCGCTAATCTTTTTTCCTCTTTTCATTCTTGTCAGCTCCCTTCTTCATCGCCCTCTCCATCTTCACCTTATACGTCATAAGGCGCAGAAGATAGTCCGGCATGCTTCTGTTACCGTTTTCCCAGTCCTGCAGCGTCCTGTACGGGATTTCAAAATACTCGCTAAACTCCTTCTTGTTCATGCCCGTCTCTTCACGCAGCTTCTTCAAAAGCTCCCTGTTTAAATCCCTATTCTCTTCACGCTTTTCCATGAGACCATCCTCCTTTTTCATACACGCAACGCGTTTCTTATGGTCACTATATCACGTTATTTCTAGAAACGCAATGCGTATATTGAAAAAAGTTAAAATTTTTCTCTCATGCGTGCCTTGACCTTTAAATGCAGCGGTATCACAAACAGCGTTCTGCCCTCATATTTCAGCGGAATCTCCAGCAAAAGCTCGCCGTCCGCGGAGAAAACTTCGCCTCCAGTCCTGATTGCCGTATTGTTGACGGCAACGGATATCTCGCCGATCTGCCAGTCAGCATTGCCGTTCGCGTTTAGCTTCACCAGCCTGTCGCCGCGGCGCGTAAGTCCCAGGAGCCGTTCCAGCCTTCCGCTTACGTCGCCCAAATCAACGGAAGCGTAAAACCCGCTTCCCGTCGGCTCGTAGCCTCCGGCATATCCCTCGCGTACGCAGTGATAAGTCTCGTTGTAGTTCTCCGTCACCACGGAAATGAGCGACTCCTCGAACGCGTCCTTCACGCCGGATGCCGTGATCCACAGCTCCATGAACTTCGTAACCGAAACGGTGACCAGAAGCAGGATGATGACAAAAGCCACGGCCAGCGGCGTAAAGTTACCGGCATCATCCCGCAACAGCTTTCTTATCCTCACTTCCAATACACCTCGCTTTTCCCCGTTGCCTCACCGGAGAGCGTAACGGGAAAGGATCCGATCCTGCCAAGCATCCCAAGCTCCATCTGCAGGCTCACCTTTACGCTGACCTCCTGATTTAGCTGGATCCTCCCCGTAACGGACCATTCCACCGTCGGCCGCATCCCCGTCTTTTCGGCGAGCCGTTCATACCTTGCGGTCGTCTCCGGTCCCACCCTGCCGCTGACCTCCGCCTCGCGGATCAGCTCGTCCGCGAAATTGTCCAGCTGCATCTTTGCAATAAACACCGGAAACACGCGAGCCGCAAAAGCCACGACCAGGAGAATCGCAAACACGGCCACCGCCACGTCCACGTAACCTTCGCCACGGCGGTCCCGAAGCACCTTCCAAACCTTTCTCATTGCGCACCTCCCTAGAACATCGAGCCCATGCTGTTAATGATCTCATAAATGATGATCACGAAGAACGTGGCAAGGTAACACAAGAGCATCGCAAAGGAAAATACCCGAACCTTCGGCGGAATTTTTGCAGCATTTGCCTTTAACCTTCGAAGCTCCGCTTCCTTGAAATCCCTCGTCAGCATCTGGAAGTACGCCGCCCCGTCATCACCGCGCAGCACGCCGATCAGACCCCTCGTCACGTCACTGATCTGGGCGCTTCCCACCCTGGCCTCAAACCTTGTCAGCGCCGCCTCATAGCTTCCCGACCTCATGTCAGCGCACAGCACGTCCAGTTCCTTCCGAAACGCCTCACCCGCGTTCCTCTTGTACCTCTCCAGCATGGACAGCACGTCCCTTCCGTTTTTCAGCTCCTGCGTGATCGTTGACGCAAAGCGGTACGCCTCGCCCTCGATCGCCTCGCGCTTTTCGCGAAGCCCTTCCTCCGCGCTTCCCGTCTCCTTCAGGTAAGTCAAAACCACCAATATCAAAAGTGGTATGGCAAGCAACGGCAGGATCCACAGCGCGGGCACGATCAGCACCGCCCAAAATCCCGCCTTTACAAAGGCCCTCGCCTGAAACTCTTCCGGCGTCATCTCCATGCTGGCAGCCTTTAAGGTCTTTTCCAGCCTCGCCCTCTTGTACTCATTCATCCTTACAAGTCCGGCGAGCTTTGCCGCCATGGCTTCGGAGTACGCTTCCATAAGCTCCGACAGCGGCTTACCCTTCTTCCCTGCCTTCCCCATGACCTTGTTTGTCCGAAGGGTCGGAAGCCTAAGCAGTCCACACAGGAGCGAAAACAGCCCTGCGCCAAACGACGCAAAAATCAAAACCATCAATACCTTCATCCGTCATCCCTCCGAAACTAGCTTTGCCAATCCATCGGCCTCGTCAGCCGAATCACGAACGCCGCTGACACAAAGATCACCACGCCGCAGATTGCCATCATTACTTGTCCCACGATCGTCTGCGTCAACGCGTAAAACCAGTCCTTGTTCAGGAAATACATGAGCGGCAGGTTGGAAACCACCAGCACCGCCATCGTAATAAATTCCTTCCTCGGGTCCGCCAGCATCATCTCCAGCTCCGAGTTCACGATCCGCGCGTCGGAGAGCTTCGTCACGATCGGCACCAGCACCGACTTTAATGACCTGTCGTACTGACAGGCCTTCAGCGCGTCCACCCACTCCTCAAACACGGCATTTTGAATGCTGCCCTTCAGCTCCTCAAGCGCTGCATACACGTCGGGGTCAACGAACCTTACGCGGTGCAGGAACTTCTCAAACACCGTCCTTACGGGCGGGTTTAGGTAACCCACGTTCTCCGAAACGCTCGTGATCAGGTCCTCGCACCTAAGGTACGCCGTCGTAATGACGGACAGCGAAGTCTCAAGCTCCGCATCTAAAAGCTTGTGCCAGTTGCCCGCGGTGAGCTTTACGTACCAGAAAGGCATTAGCGAAAAACCTACCGCAAGCACCGGTATCAGAAAGTAATTTCCAAAAAGCGATGCAACCACCGCGCCCGCGCCAAACAGCATCACCGACAGCGTGCAAAGCATCGGCAGCGTCCCGCTTCTGCCCGTGTTTTCCAGAATCTCGCTTACTTCCTCCAGCTCCCGCCTGATCGCTGATTTCTTCTTTCGCTTCGTCTCCTCCAGCACCTCGTCGCGGATGCTCCCGGAGCCCCGTCCGATCCTGCCAAAGATTCCGTTTGCAAAGTCCGTCGGCCTTATGCCAAGCGCAAAAAACAGCCCCGCGATCATGCCAAGGGACGCCACCAATCTTATCGCCGTCATGCCTTTCCTCCAATCCTTTCAAGCTCCGACTTTGGCATCCCGTTGGAGAGTAACCTCCTGCAAAGGCTCTCCGACGGCGCCCTGTCCTTTACGAACGCGCCCGTGATCCTACAGCCGTCCTCGTTTCTTACCACTTCCTTAATCTCGTACCGAAAAAGGCTTCTGTACGAGCGCCTTCCGTCATCACCGATCTCGCATTCCATGATCTCCATGACCTTTCTCTTCTTGTCGTCGAGCTTTTTCGTAAACACGATCACGGGAAATGCCTCCGTCACCATCTTCATTAAGGTCTCGTCGCTCATGTCGCTGGCACGCTTGCACAGCGTCACGATCCTTCCGTACGTCGCCTCGCAGGAATTGGAATGCACGGTGCTGATCACCGTGTGCCCCGTCCTGGCCGCCTCCTGCGCCGCATACGCCTCGGAAGAACGCATCTCCCCGACGCATATGATCTCCGGATCAAAACGCAGCGCCACGTCCAGCAGGTCTTCCTGCGACACATTCATGGACGGATTCTCCGAAGGGCGCGTCAGCGTGTGCACCACGTTGTTGACGACCCTGCCGTCCTTTTCACGCACCAGCGCCAGCTCACGCGATCCGTTCTCAATCGTAAACACGCGCTTTTCGTTTGGAATGGTTGTAAGCAGCCACCCCGTCAGCGTGGTCTTTCCCGAAGAGGTCGCTCCCGCCACGCAAGTACTCACTCCGTACCGAACCAGAGCCGTAAGGAAGTCCAGCATCTCCTCCGTGGCCGTGCCCGCCTTTAAAAAATCGTCCTTTGTCAGGTTCTGCGGATTCACGATTCGGATCGACGCCGCAACGCCAACTTCCTCGTCCACCACTGGCGTCTTCATGACAGCGATGCGGACGTTCTTTCCAAGATGCCCCAAAACGACTGGCGACGCGGAATCCAGCACGTTACCCGACGCGTGCAGCATGCGCCTAAGGACGTTGACCGCATGCTCCGGCGACTCAAAGCGTTCGGGAATCTTCACCTCACGCCCGTCCGCATACTGCACCTGCACGTCCTTCCACGAATTGACGTTAACCTCCTCCACGCCGTCCGCCGTCACGTACTTCGTGAGGATCGAGTATCCCGCCATCTCCTCGTAGATCGCGCTTACCAAATCCTCCAGTGAATATCCTTTTACGGAAAGCCCCTGGTCCAGCAGGTACTGCCGCACGTTTCTTTTCAGGATCTCACCGTCCGCCTTTCCGGACAGCAGCGAGCTTTCCTCCTTCGCCACGTGACTCCTTACGTCCTCCAAAACCTCCGCAAACGTCTTCTCCTTCACGGAAGACCCAAAGAACAGTTCCTGATTGTTTCCTCCAAGTTCACCGTAACTCACGCGCCAAACACCTCCTCGCAAAGCCTTGCAATCTCGTTTCGAAACGGTCTGCTTTCCTTGTAGCACAGCTCACTAAAAAGCTCGCCTTCGAGGAACTGCTTTTCCACTTCCAGCGAATGCGGAATCCGATACGGGAGCTTCCCAAGGAGCCCGTCCGCACCGCCCTGTGCCTCGTTTGGCATTACGTTTCCCGCTGCCTTTACGTGCGTCTGCGCATTCCACCTGACATCGGAAAGAAGCGGCAGCTGACTGGAAAAGTAGCTTACGGATTTCAGGTCACACCCCGTCATCCTAATAACGCCGTCCGACAAAAGAAGTGCGTTTGCCGTCAGCGCGTCCGTCGCAATCTGACTCGTGCAGTCCACGATCACGAAGGACGCCACGTTCCTTGCGGCTTCCACCAGCTCCGTCACCCTGGCCGCGTCAAAGGCTGGATGCGAAAAATGGTTCTCCCCCTTCTGCCATCCCAGCATGGAAAGATACTTGTTTTTCTTATGGAAAACCAGGTTTTCCTTGATCACCGCCTCATCCACCCGCGGTGCGGCAAGCACCCTTCCCAGGGATCCTTCCCCCATCAGCTCAGAAGGCGGGCAGCCGTAAGGAAACACGGGGCAGTCGCAGTCGGCAAACACAAGGAGCACGTTTCGGCCCATGCCGGTCAGGCGCTCCGCCATTTTGATCGCCGTCACCGTCTTGCCGCAGTTTTTGCTGCCCCACACGGAAATGACGCCGCCCGGCGCCGCGCCCCTAATCGTTTCGTCCTTCTCCCACTTCTTCCTTCCAATGATCACGACTTATTCCTCCGAATTTCTTAGCAGTTCTCCCGCCTTCTTCACGTCGTCCGTGCCTAGCGCCGCGGTTGCGGGAAGCTCGCTTGTTGCAATGCGGTTGCCCTCCGAGATCAGGTTGGTCCGTCCCGTTCCAAGGTACGAGCTAATGATCACGGTCCCGTCCGCACCGACGGACTTGTACTCCGTGCCTTCCTTCTCCTTTTCCTGCGCCGCCTTGTTAAGGAGTTCTTCAATCTCTGCAAGCGCCTTGTCCTGCTCGTCTATGAACTTCTTCACGTTTGCCTTTCCGCCGCGGTACACGAGCGACAGGTGCATCTCGTCGCCCTCCTCCAGCATCGCAAGGATCCTGCTCTGCAGTGGCGTAACAAGAACGGTTACGGTACTTGGAAGCTCCTTCTTATTCTCCTCGTCGTCTTCCGTCCGTTTGCCTTCCAGGTTTGCGTCGTTACCAGACTTAGCCGTCACCGCAATAACCTCCACGTACTTCAGCTCCGTGGGTATCACCGTCTTACCCGTCTTTTGAAAGTTGGGCACGATCACGGACACCACGTCGCCGCTCTTAAGCTTTCCAGACACGCCTTCCGCAAAGTCCTTGATGGTAATGCTCATGGCCTGCTTCTTTCCGTCCAGCCCGTACAGGTACTCGTTCTCCCTCTCGGGCTCGTCCGTCACCTTACCGGGAAGCAGGTAATCCCCCGCCAGCACGTCCGCCGTTAAGTACTTTCCAACCGCGTCGTCCTCACTCGCGATCACGTCATCCGGAAGGTTGTACTTCCCGACCTCCACTTCCTCCAGCATGCCGGAGGAAATCCTATCCCCCGCCTTTGCGTCCGACTTCATGCGCACGATCTTCACCTTCGCGCTCATGCCGCTGTTAATAAACGGCGCAACGACAAAGCACAAAAGGAGCGACGCCGCGATGCAAAGAATTCCCAAAGTTGTTCTGTTTCTCACTTCATTTTCCTCCGTCAAAACATACCCGTAATCAGCGTCGCGGCAAACAGAAACGGGACGAACGGATAAGACCGACGCCCCGCACCAAACTGCCGCCTGAAACGATCCCAGGCAATCATATAGAAAAGGCCCAGCGCCAGGATCAAAAGCCCACGGTTGAGGCCAAGTGCAAATCCCAAGGCCGCAACTACCTTTACGTCACCGCCTCCAATGCCTCCCTGCCAAAGCGCGGCAACAAGGAGCGGCAGAGCTGCCAGAATGCCCGCGGGATGCGCCGCGCCAGGCGGAAGGAGTCCGCACAGCGCGATCATCACCGGAAAGGCGTTTGGCACACGCATGGTCCTTGCATCATGCATTGCAGCGGCAAGGAGCACCGCCAATATGACCACCTGCCTCATCATCCCTTAGCCCTGATAGTCGAACATCTGCTGAACTCTCTCAGAGAGAGTGGGCATCACCACGTCGCCAAACAGCGCGTACAGGCCCGCCAAAAGCAGCGCGCCAAGCACCACCGCGATCAGGATCTTGACGGCAGTGTCCACGTAATTCTCGCCCGCGTTGTCCGCAAGCACGCCTGCCACCTTGTTCTTAACGTCGCTCATCATAAGCTTCGCCTTAACCACCTTAGAAACAATAAAATTTTTCATCCTTTTATCCTCCGATTGTTTGTTTTCTTTGCGGGACCTTACCTCACCGGATGGATCCCGCGGTTCCTTATTCAGTTTTCAAATTCGCTCCTACTGGATCGCCGCCATGGGCTGACCCTTGGGTGCCTCCATGGGCGCTTCCTGCGCTGCCTTTGCGCCGTATGACGCGTCAGCCTGATGGATTTGCATCTGCAGGTCGTACTCGCTGATCACGGCCTCCTGGATCGACGCACGCGCTTCCTTCGTCACGGGGAAGAAAATGTCCCTGTACTCGTCACCGCTCTTGTAGGAAGGCATCGCCACAAACCGCCCGTTACTGCCTTCCACCAGACGCACGTTGCGCACGCAGAACTCGTCATTGATCGTCACGTTGCAAACGCCCTTGATCGCGCCCTCCGCGGGATACGCCACAAAATGCACGGCAAACTTGGAATTTGCATTCACTTTACCGTCCATTTCTGCGGAAGCTTCGCGCTTTACCTCAGCCTTCTCGCGTGCCTCTCGAATCGCATCCTCCACGGCCTCTTTCTTTTGCTCGGCCGCATTGCCCTTCGCACTACCCTTTGCCACCTTAAATACCTCCAACTTCTTAATACTTCTGACAGCCCTTCTCCAGCACCTTCACGCCGCAAGCAATCATCAGCATGGCGTTCAGATACATACCCAAAGCTGCTTCGCTAATGGCCTCGTCATCCAGATCCTCCATGGTGAGCAACTCCCTTCTTGCCTGGACCTGTCTGGCCCCAAGATACAGAAACCGCTCGTCAGCCGACGCACCCCGTACGCTAATCTTCTCAAAGCAAATGCCATCCAGCGTCACAAACTCCTTTGCGCGCTCCCACAGCCACTCGTCTGACGAAAGCAAATACGCGGATGCCAGAAACCGCTTGTTTCTGCGCAGCTTGTCGCCAAGCTCGCCACCCAAAAGCTCCGTAACAACCTTTTCGTGCCTTTCGTCACGAAACGCGGATGCCTTCGCATCCTTTTTCAAAACCTCGTAAAGCCTAACCGGAAGCCCGTAAGACAGAAACCGAAGCCGCAGGTTCTTGTCGTTTTCTTCGCCCAAGACCCGTTCCAGATCGGCATCCGCCTCCGGGATCCAAATCCCGCCCCCTGGCGGCTTAAACCCGGGAACGGTCTTCATTTCCTTCTCGTAATTCATAGTTGTCTGTCTCCAATATTCAGTTTTTAATGGAACAATGTTCGCCTCCGTGCCGTTCCCTGCCCCCCATTTCGGCGGCGTCGACATCCGGCAGGTCCGACCGTCCCCTGAAATACAAGGCCAAGTCGGATATGCGCCAGATGCGGTATCTTCGTCAGAAGCGAACTATTCAGTTGTCAAGTTACCGTCGGGATTTTTCGTCCCTCATTTATCAAAGATTTGAAAAGCTAAAATACAACCACTTTTCAAAAAATATTTAATCGCAGGCGTAAATCTTCTTCATAAGGCCGCGCAGCTCCACCACCTTCTCGCAAGCCTTCTTGTATTCCCTGCTGACATACTGCTGCGTTACGCTCAAAAGATCAGCAACCTCTCGTTGCTTCATGCCCTCACCCTCAATCAGCACATAAACCTTCCATTGCTTCGGCTTCATGGCTTCCTGAAGCACCGTAAAGATCTCCTTTGTCTTTTCCATTTCAATGGCACCAATCTCGCTTCTTAAGAAATCAACGAAGAAGCCCAGCTGCGAAATATCTTCCGCGATGTCGCTATATGAAAATTCAGAGTGGTAGCTTTCCTTAGCATTCTGATTCTTGGTAAGACGATCATTTCCCTCCATCATGAGGGGAATATACCAGTCCAAATTCATCATGACCTCTTCCTCCACCTGCCTGTCCACCTTCATGCCAAACTCAGGTGCAACAGTTTCATACTCGATGCCCTTACCTCGAACCTCATCCAAATGGAACACCGTGTTCCTCTCGCCTTCCTCGTAAAGCACGAAACCGTTCATGAAAACAGTTACCTTTCCATCTGGCATGGCGCCATGCTTAAGCAGCACGGGAGAGCCCATCTCTAAAAGACGCTTCTTGGTAACCTGCCTTTTCTCCTGCCTCTTGTTTAAAAACCTACAAAGATCCTTAAAAGTCATAATGACCGCCCTTCTTTCCCGGGCGGTCATCCTTTACCGTTTTTATGCACTGCAAACAGAGGCCTCGACACACCCGTTTTTTTTGAGTGCATTTGCCTCCAACGCATTGCCAGTCCGTTTATGCAAGCCGAAGTATTTGCTCCTCGCTAATCGAAGATTTCCTCCGGCCTTTTACAACCATTTGCGAAATTTTCTGTCTTTCTTGTCCTTATACTAAAAGCATACAAAAAATAGTGCATAAAGTAATGAACCTAAAATACCCTAAAATACCCTAGAATTCCCAATTTTTAGCATAAAAAAAGAGCCGTCCATTGCGGACAGCCCTTGAAATGCTTATACTGGTCACTCCCTATAGTCGCTAATCAAGCCATATATGCCTTCATTTTCATCTTTAGTGAAGTGAATCAAATTTGTATTTTTATAATCCAGCTTTGGTATGCTGTTTTCCATAATGATTGTTTGCTTACATTGACAGTGCTCAACCATATAGCGGAACAAGCCGCTTTTCATGCCATCCGTTGGCACTTTCGTATCCTTATCCTCCTTAACTTCCTTCAAAGACATAATTGGAGAATCTGCGACCATCAGCGGCAACTTATACAGATTATAACCATCTATCGTTTCTTGTAACGCAACTGCCATTGCCGTATTTAGGAAGGCACGATAGCCTTGCCCTTGCGATAATTTAGAACATCCATTAACGACAACATCACATAGCTCTTCATCAAATCTTGCGTCAATGAAATTCTCATACCTAGAGTCTTGCAGTATCTTTTTTAAATGATCCTCCATTGGTGATTTCAAAAAACTCCTGATTACTGAACTAACATCAAAACGTATTTCAGGAGCTACTTGTTCTTCGGCGATGACTTCTTCCATCTTCTCATTAAGGATTGAAATAACCTTTTCCCTCATTTCTTCTGCCTTAGCTCTCTCCAATGCAGAGGAATACGATATCAACCTTTCTCTAAGGTTATCCACCTTAGGCCTAAGATTGCCACGAATTCTCTTTTGCAATTCTTGTCGATCACTCACAACAGACTTTTTTCTATCATTTAAAGCGGCCAGTTCTTTGGAAATGCTTTGTTTTGCGGACATAAGGTCTGATATTTTTACTTTTATTTTGTTTGCCTCTGCCACAGCTGCCTCAACGCAGGATTCCGATTGTTTTTTTGTCAACTCACCATTGCAAAACGGACACCTTTCTACTACGGATACATCCTTTCTTATTTCGCCTTCCGCAATAAAGGTTAGTCTTCGTACATCGGATTCATATTGACTTTCCAATGAATCAAAACGATTACTCAGCATCCTGCATTCTGCAATCTTTTCCTCTGTCTCTATAATCTCTCGTCCTAATAATTCACTTTTTTCTATTGCCTCGTTTAATTCTCCTTCGGAAAACTCTATGCTCGTCAGAATCTCATTTATGTCTTGTTGCAGATCATCCACGGACCTTCCATCATTCAATTGCGGCAATGAAATTAAACTTTTTTGCGCCAACGCAGCCGTACTTAAATCTATAAGTTTTTTTGCCGCCGATTTTCGAGCATCAAAAACTTCAGAATCGATCCCTTCTTTAGGCTGATCAGCATTATAATTATTCCCCGTAGCTAAATACGCAAGTGAAGTAATTGTCGATACCGGGATGTTTTTACTATAACCTTCTGCGCTTTTTAATATGCTGTTATTCGCTCCAAGTCTGGTCTCATCAATTAAAAATGTATGAATAAAAGTTCGTAAAGTCAACGATTGGCTTTTGCCATTTTGATATTGAAATATTTTTACATTTTCCTCTTCTGCGGTAAGGCCCATTAATTGTAGCCATAACCTATTAATGGGAGGAGTCTTTTTGCTTCCCTTACCAGTTGTATAACTACCAGGTTCAATTCTGTCAACCTTACCTGAAACCACAAAATTACTGTCGCCTAGTTCTCTATATAAGCTAAGTTCCTTCCCATCAACATCTATGATTCCCTTTATTGCCTTAATCTTCAAGGCAGGGTTATGAAGTTTCATTGCCTCACCACCAAAAAGGAAGTCTATGCATTCGTAAACCAGACTCTTTCCGGTATTTGATGGCCCATAGATAATGTTCAAACCATTGATCAAGGGCAAATTTGAAACCGTATTTGTACCACTGTATATTTGAATATTTTTAATGTAAAACATCAATCGGCCTCCTTCAGCGAGGTTAATGCCATATTTTGAATCATTAATGATAGTGCTTCATCACTGTATGTTTTATATTTTTTCATTGCGGCATTTGAAATCAACTTATAACTTCTAGCATACAGGCTTTCTAGTTTATTGGCATAATCCTTTCCCGTATCAGATATACCGTACCAAAACCCTTGATCCATTTCAACTTCAACCAATCCCTGAATCACTAATGACTTAATTGCTTCTTCTGCCAATGCCCTTCTGTTTGACAGTTCGCCATACATAAAATCATTTATCCCATGCAAATTATCATAAGGAAGTCGAAATATTTTGGCATAACAAGTAATATAATCTATGGAAACGATTCTATCCATGCTCATTGACAAGTTTTCACTAGATCCCAGAAGGCACAAAATCCTAAGTTCTACCTCGAAAGTTGAATTAAACAATTTGATTTCCATCAGTTACAGCCCACCTCAATCTAAAATCATTTACAAGCATGTGACAGACACCCATCTTCGCGGCTCCATCAATCCAATGATAAAAAATATTGTCCACATTGTCAGATAAAATAACGCTTTGCGCTTTATCCGTAATGGCATCCACCCGTTCCACTGGATTTCTATAATGTGCTAAAGGACTGGCAGCAATTGTTATGCCTGTTTCAATTTCATCTTTAAGTAAATAAAAACAATCTTCCTCGTCCTTCCTAATTGAGTCTCGTATTCTTCTGTGTATTATTTCAGCACTATAATAGTTTTTTCTCTGGAAATCAAAATGTTCCTTATAATGCAAGGAAAGATCTTCTGGGCAATCCACATGCATACCAGTCGTTTGACCATAAGCCTGAAAAAGCTGAGAAACATATTCCATCTCATCATCTTGAATATCCTCAGGGACAATAATTGGCGGTTTTTTGTACACTCCGCTAATGAGATGATCAAATTCTGATATTGTGTCCATGGCCTTGTCGTTAAGCGAATTCTTTTTGACTTTGTTATTTCCCAAAAGGGCACGCTGAAAGACCCTGGCTAAAAATTCGCCATACTTCTTTTGCTCATAAAAAGAAAGCAATACCTCTTTTTTGTTTTCGTTTAAGTCGCATTCTTTAACCAACTTAACCATGGCTTCCATAAGCTCATCTTCAAGGGCATCACTAATAACACACGGAATTACGCTTTTCTCAAAATAGTCTATTGATTTTTTTAGACTATCATCCGTGCCAGCCACTTCTCGTATTTCTCTGGGAATGGGGCTCAATCCGTTGCCCCATTTACTCGCGTTTTGATTATTCACCTCATATGGCACATCATTTTCGTCAAGAATCGCATGTTCAGCCAACAACGGGCGAAAAAGGATCTCAGCAACCTGCGTAAAACCATTATCTACGACGCCTTGTTTAAATGCTTCGTAAAATGATTTGTAATTTAATGTAACCAACGCCAAGATCCTCCTTCCTTACGTATTTTGATGCCCAGTTACTTCTTAGGCTTAAACTTTGCACTGTAAGCCTTAACCGCTTCATCTTTCATAAGCCATCCAAATTTTCTCAAGAATTCAATTTTCTGTTCATCCGTAATCCATTTTTGTAATTCATGCAGAACTCCAGCGACTTTTACATTTTCTTTCCCATCGAAATATTTTCCTCCGGGTCCTTGCTTAAACATAACAGGAATTCCGTCTTTTATTGACTTCCACACTGCTGAACCGCCAGAAGTATAACATTCATTTCCAACAAGACCATCCAATGCGCCAGAGGCCAACTTTTTCAACAGATCTGTTTCCTCATTTGTCATCTAGCTTTCCCCTTTCAATTGCTTAACATTAACAGTTCAGGTATCATAGCGAACTCACTTTTTATCATAGATAAACATAGATTCATCGAAGGAAATCTCTCGCGTTTCATTATTGAAAAACGCAAATCTAGTATCAATTTTAGGCAAAATGCCCAAATTTAAGCCATCTAAAACTTTTACATCACTCGGCATAATGTCACACATTTTCATTATGTACGAGATTTCTCCAAACCATGTAACACACCCTACTAACTCAGCATTTTGGTTAGATATGCGAACCATGTTTCCTATAGCATGTGCCGTCTTATTAGGAGGTTTCATCCCCGTGGCATATCCCCAAAAGGCTTGAAACCAATAACCATCATTCTCCGTTCCATAACGAATATAATTCCTAATAGGATCAAACGCATTATTCAAAACATAATCCGTTGAAGTGCTATAGCATAAGAAGTTGAACGCCGTCTTAGCACATAGTCTTTTTACCGTAGAATCAATAACAAAGTTGATTTTTGTCCAAAATTCCTTTTCTTTGAGTTCATCTGTAATACATTTTTCATTATAATCCGACTTCTGATCTATATAACCTTTTTCAACTAGTATCTGCCTTATTTTTTCCTCGTCACATCCAAATTGAATTATGGGATCCATGGAATTCCTTAATCTTCCAAGCACTTCCTCAGTTGCATCTGGAATTTCATCTGGCAAATAATATTGGTATTCGTCATCTGATATCTTTATACCAACGCATGGCTCAATGTCAAAATGAAATCGTTCAGGATTATTACTGTCAGCCACGGGAATTAGCGTCAATCCATTTAATACACTTGAACTACCTTTTATGGTTATTCTAGCTCCCCTTACTTGTCTTCCATCACTCATCTTTTTAGTTCCATGACGCATCCTCAAAAAGGCTTCATACGAATTTAAACCCATCTTATCTTCAAATGTTTTATCAAAATATGTATTGCATTCTTTACATACTTGATAATTTGACAAAACCAGTCCATCTTCATATCTTCCCATCATTTTAGAAACCACATGCTCACGGTTAAACTCTGCTGTACCTTTCTTTCGTTTACAGTAAATACAAGTATACTCCATCCACCTTACTCCTTGCCATACGAACTATACAATATAAACCACAACATTACTTAAATATTTTATCATATCAAGCATTGCAAGTCAACTTATTCATCCAGCCCGTAGTTGTCACACAATTCATTGCGTTAGTCCTCATAAAATGCCTTCCTCAACCCTTCCCTCAGCTTCTCGATCACCTTCCTCGCATTGGCATACTCCTTGCTTACGGCCTGCTGTGACACTCCCATTTCCTCGGCGACTTCCCTCTGCTTCTTTCCCTGGCACTCGATCAGTACAAAGACTTTCCACTGCGCAGGCTTAAGCGCATCCTTTACCTTTTCAATGACCTTCTGCCTCTTCTCGCGGTCGATCTCATTCTCCATCTCCTTCAGAAAATCCACGACAAATCCCAGCTGTCCTATGTCATCGGAAATGCCGCTGTAAGAAAACTCCACATGACAGCCTTCCCTCTTATCACGGTTCTGCATGACTCTCTCATTCCCTTCCAGGATCAGTCTGACGGACCATTCGGAGCTCATGAAAACTTCTTCCGATACCGTCCTCTCCCTGCGTACCGTACCGTCATCCGCCACGCCGTCGTATTTCCACGCCTTCCCGCAAACATCATCCAAATGAAACACCGTGTGCATTCCATCCTCTTCGTAAAGCACATAGCCGCTCTCGTACACCTTGACCGAAACCTTGATGGTTCCTTTTCCCATCGTCGTGTCAAGCCTTGCAAGAAGCCCCTCGTGCCTTGAAAGGAGCTGATTTCGCCCCATCATTCCTTTCGATCTTCTCCCGCCCAATAATGCATACAATTCCCGTAACGTCATAATGACCACCCTTCCACGGGTGGCCTCTACGCCAATTACCTTTTATGCACGACAATCAGAGGTTCCGGCACGCCCGTTTTTTTTATTTGGGCGTGCCAAACCTCCTTAGTCTTTCTCATAACCAGGGACAGCAATTAAAAGTGCTTTCATGTATCCCACATTTAAATACAACGGTTACAACCAAATTCAGATAAATTTTCGAAAAAAAGAAAAGCCCGACAAAACGATCCGACCTCTTCCCAGGTCATATCTCGTTTTGCCGGGCCTTTCGTTATAACTTGTCAAAGCCTCTTGACAAACTCTTGCGAAATGATGCCGAACTTCCGGCCTGCGCCGGTGCAACGAATTCATGCATTTCGCTCATTTCCTATTCTGTTTTCGTGATTTACGTTGCGGCACATCCGACTGAAATCAAGCTCTCCAGTGCCCTCACGTACGCAAGAAGGTTCTCATGCGGCTTGCCGCCTTCCATCCTCGATGCCTCCATGATAACGGACACTCCGTTCCCCATGTGCACGTAATAATGATAACCGCACCTGGAACACTTAATCTTTGAATCCGTAACATAAGTCTTCTGACTTACCCGTCCGCATTTCGGACATGTAACGCAATACTGATCATCCAATTCTTTGCTCATCAAATATCCTCCAAATGATAAATAACATCACTCAAACGGATTAGGGAAACTGAACCGTTGATGAGTCTTCCGTCAGCCATTCCGAAGCACCAAGGTTGTGCTGCCAACGGGAAAAATACGGGAACCGTCCTTGTCGGTTCGAGGTCACGACTTCCGGCTCCCACACGCCGAATCCCATGACGCTACAGAATCATTATCCTTGTCAAAAATTTATTTTTTCACCACCACCTCCCAAACTCCCCTATAACATTTCAATTTTCATCATTGATTGTTTGTTACCTTGCATTTCTATTATAACCCTATCAAAAAATCGAACATTTGTTCTGTTCTAGTATAACATATCCGCAATAAAAATCAACAGGAAACTTTCACGCCAATAAAAAAATATTACGAACCTGCTCAGAAAAATTAATTACATCAAACGGGAGCCCTGTCACAGTCTTTATTTGATTCTCCACTTATGGAAATTAATGACATTACAAGGTAAAATGTCTTCATCCCCATAACAATTCAAGAAGGAGGTTCCCTTATGGATACCATGGAAAAACATGTGTTGTAAAATCATGTACATGCGTATTACTATGTAATTTCTGCATAAAAAAAGAATCCCTGCGGATTCTTTTTCAGCTGCATTAATCTTTTTTACCTTTTTTTGAAACCTTTTTGGTAAGTCCTTCTCTCTTCCCAGCCAACATTTTTTCCAAATCTTCTATATCTTTTTCACTTACGCCCTCACGGTTTGTCAATGCCGTTACAATATCTAATAATTTTTGCTGATTTGTTTTTCCGGGAAGACAATCATCAACAAACTGTCTGATGTATTCCTCCTGCGTTACAATGCTCTCATAAGTACGACCGTATTTTTTTCCCTCATCCGTAATCTTAATCAACTTTTTGGAAAGCATGCTGTTGATAATCAAATGGATTGATGCCGGATTCCAATCCCTTCCAGCCGTACCCTTCAAAATCTCCGCTCTCGATAGAGGTTTTTTCTCCTTCCAAAACAATTCCATGAACAAGTACTCATTACGTGATACCTGCATTCTTCTCCCCTCCACAAAATATTTGTCTTAATTCTATCAGATAATATAGAAAAAAGCAATGCCTGGGTTGTGTCATTGCCCGCCTTATACCATACCGTCAATTATTATCGAATCATCAAAATGCAAATGCAGTTTTATCATCGCGATTCTTCAATAATAAACTATAAACCAAATGTTTTCCGTACACTTGCACATGTCCCGCAATTTTTCATGCTTAAATGTCATTTCAATTTATTATCTAATCCATTGCATAAAATCTGCATTTTTCCTCATTTTCTTAATAAATTCGGACAGTGTTTTTCCCTTTTGAGCAAACGGAGCTAAATACTTTAGCAAAAAACAAGGATTCAGATCCAAACACATCTATACAATCACTGCTTACCTCTCGCGCGTAATTCATTTATTGTTTCATGTTTTTCAATTAAATATTTATCTAAATTCTTTACAAGGCACTTAAAATCCAGTGCCCTTTTCGGGCAGTTTAATTGGTTCCGCAAATATGCAGACTGCGAACCATCTAAAATCCCTTCTTCTTGAAGAATATTACACAAAACACTTAGGGTATTTTCTACTTCCCATAATGAGTCTTTTATATTATAAACATAGCCGTACTCATCTCTCTCTATTTCATCATGATTGTAAACCCCTATGCAAAGGCGTACATTAAAATCTTTATCATAAAGCAATTGTCCAAACCACCCTTCAAATTTCTCCTCACCTATTTGCATACTAAAAATACCCTTCCCGTAAACATGATCACAATACAAATCCAAAAAGGGTTGAAAATCTTTGTCACATAGCTTCATGTCCATATAACATATTTTTTTTGTCTTATAATAATCTATAACATCAATCTTTTTATTTTCGCAAATTAAATAAACCATATTCATAATTCCTTGCCTCCATCAATAACAACTCCTGTTTGATAAAAAACTAACTGTTTATCAACTATTTCCCTGAAATCAATGTAAAATAACTTTTTGATACCTTTGTGACTTAAATCATTGATAATCCAACGAATATATTGTATGGCAGGAATCAGTATGGTAACAACAATTACCATACAAACAGTCACAAAAAAAATATATCCATTGTCTTTTATCTCATCAGAAGCCAATTCAGAAATCATGTTCAATAATACCGGTGCATATATCGCAATAAGAAGCGGTATGAACAACTTTTCAGATATGCCACTTTCCATTTCTAATAATCTTTCTTTATTCCTCAGATAGTGGCTTAATTCTGTGAGCTCGATAACATCCATGGAATTGATTTTCTCCATGATATACAAACTCCAATCATGGTATGTAATAAAACTAACCCCGTCAAGAGTACCATACTGTTTTCGATTATACTTTTCACATAATTTTGCATATCGAGCGATCTCCACGCAAAATCTCATATTCAATTTTTGTTCCCAATAATTGTCTGCGGGAAGCAGTATGGATTTATCTTTTTGCAAGCATTTAAAACTAATCATATTTCTGAAAATAACCCGTCAATTTTGAAATAAGTAATTCATCATAAACCTGCTCGGATGAATAAAACTAAATATTCACACAAAAATTGAAAAAATAGGGATCATCATGCCTCGACATATTGAAACGACTGTGGAGCATTATTGATTCCGTACTCCTTCAATTCGCGAGGTTTCTCATATTTCTTTATGTTTTTCAGCTTGTATGCGACTGCCTGTTTCCTGTCAGCATAATACTGATCAAAAAAAGACTTATCGATTCCAGATTTCCTTTGTGTTTTTTCCCAAATAATCTCCGGCTGGTCAATCAATATGTCCTCAACTTCCGCTTCACCAACCACTTTCATAACTGGAGTTGTAGAATAAATCAAAATCTTGTCTACCTGCTTCTTGCAGGCATTTTTCCTAAACTCATATCGTTTCGTTCCATTCATAATGTTTTCAACATGAACAGGATTAATTGACAATAAAATTGCGCACATATTTTTCTCCGTTTCACAGGATATCATAAAGTATTTATGTTTCCCAACCCCGTTAAATACTCTGTTTATTACACATTCAGCAATTCTCCCCAAACATTGTTGCTGTTATTATACTATATCCATATTAAATTTGCAACACAAAAATCGAACTTCTGTTCGCTTCCTGAAATGTATTTCAAATTTCTACCTTACAAACATTAGATAGATTTTAGTCTTTCACATGTAGGATTTACCCTTGCACACGGTGTGCTTAGCGTGTATGCTCTATCCGTTGCCCGGTGATGGTGAAGGAGGTATGCATG
>JAEEGL016895671.1_pt1 | contig 30826 bp, 28 predicted proteins | sample 9134231 | NCBI WGS metagenome assembly JAEEGL01 (sample SAMN16246548, study PRJNA631951) | gut metagenome | biome: gut microbiome; feature: rumen; material: fiber-attached | host: Bos | place: Iran: Karaj | collected 2018-10 | reverse complement strand
TTCACTGACATAAATAATTGCTTATACTGCACCATCTGAAATACGGTGTATTCAGATGGTTTATTTGTCATGCACTTTTATACTGAATCAAAAAATCTTCAAATAGTACTTGACTGTTTATAGTTTGTCACCTCCGCAGTTTCCGCAATTTCCGTGGTGTGTATCACCTTCCGTCAGTTTCAGCATTGCTTTTCCTTCCTGGGTCTTATATAACTGCTGGCGTTTCATGGCCTGATCGAAATCAACGGCATGCCCGTCAAATTCAGGTCCGTCCACGCATGCGAATTTCACTTCATTATTGACGATCACCCTGCAGGCACCGCACATGCCGGTTCCGTCTACCATGATCGGGTTCAGGGAAACGATCGTGGGAAGATCCAGTTCCTTTGTCAGCAGGCAGACGAACTTCATCATGATCATCGGCCCGATGGCAACACAGACATCGTACTGTTTTCCCTGTTCTTTCACAAGATCCTTGATCACATCGGTCACCATGCCTTTTCTGACATAAGAGCCGTCATCCGTAGTCACATACAGGTTCCCGGCAACCGACTTCATCTGCTCCTCCAGGATCAGCAGATCCTTCGTCTTGGATCCGACGATCACATCGGCAGCGATCCCGTGTTCATGCAGCCATTTCACCTGCGGATAGACCGGTGCCGTACCGACGCCGCCTGCAACAAACAGATATTTTCTCTTTCTGACTTCTTCGATGGGATCCGTCACGAATTCGGACGGCTGGCCGAGCGGGCCTGTAAAATCATGAAACGCATCTCCGGCTTTTAACGCCGCCATTTTTTTGGTCGATGCGCCGACGGTCTGAAATACGATCGTTACGGTTCCTTTTTCTTTGTCGAAATCACAGATCGTAAGCGGGATCCGTTCTCCCTTCTCATCAACCCTTACGATCACGAACTGTCCGGGCTTGCAGTGGTCTGCAACCCTTTTCGCCTCCACATCCATCAGATAGATGTTTTCGGCAAGGCATTCCGCCTTTACGATACGATACATCTTTTTCCTCCTCAAATATTGAATTGACGCCTTTAAAACGCTGTCAGTTTATAATCTCCCTCCGCAGAGTTCATATCCACTTTATATAATTCTCCTGTCAGCACATCGACCGCATAGACTCTTCCCGTCTTGACTTTTTCGGCCGTCTGCAGGGAATATTCTTCCACAAGATAATAGTTTTTCTCATTTTCACGGTAGGCGGAAGAACACTTGTATTCGGATTGTTTCACGCTTTTCCCGCCAAGTTTCAGACAAAGCTGCACGGCATTTTCCGCCATGGTCACATCCACCAGGGTGACCATCTGCAGGGTATATGTCGCTTCCACAACCTCGGAAGTCAGCCCTTCCGCATTGATCACGATAAAACGGAACGTCTTCTCCCTGATCGGCATGGGGATCGGCTGGTTATATACATTGGATTCCGCAGTCGGATCACTGCCGTCATCCGTATAATAGATCACTGCGCCTTCCGGTTTTTCAAGAGCGATCAGCTTCGGATCGGAATATTTACCGCCTTCTGTCAGAAGAACGGGATCGTCGAGCATCTTCTTTTCGATCACATAGGTCTTCTGTACCGGGTCGCTCATCATTCCCTTTTCATTGACGAACACGGCGGTAACGGTATGCTCACCGACATCAAAGATAAAGGGACTGCTGTAGACAGCGGATTCCTCATCCGGTTCGCTTCCGTCCAAAGTATAACGGATCGTTCCTTCTTCTTCGGAAATGATGGACAGCTGTTCATCATCCGTATAAGTGCCGGACTCCAGACTGAACAGCGGCGGATCGGCGATATAATCGGCATAAGCCGTCCGGATCTCTTCATTATCCGTTTCTTCGAGCAATTCGGCAATGGCATTTTTATCATCTGATGCAATATATGTATCCAGCAGCCGTTTTAAGTATTCCGGATCATTCTCATTCCCGGCAAAAGCACTCTTTAAAACCCCGATCGCTTCATCCGGCTGATTCTTGGCAAAATAGCAGTCTGAAAGCAACAGGGAACTCTCCCTGTCAAGCGGTGCAACTTTTTGAAGTTCAAAAAGGCTCTCAATAGCAAGGTCATATTCTCCCTGCCGGTACTGCGTGAGGGCTTTCGGGTACCATTCTTCCGGTTTCGGTTTTCTGTTCAACAAAAGCAGGAGCGCAACGGCTGCGATAACAACCAGCGCGATCCCGGCAAAAACATAAGGCATATAAGGATACTTTTTTGTTTTCTGCCCCTGCTTTATTCTGCGTACCGGACGCCTTGTCTGCTGCTTTTTGTCTTTTCTTTCCGTCTCCTCTTTCCGGATGTCGTCCTGTTTGATCTCGCGTTTCACGGCATCTGTCGGAATCTCCTTGGTAATGCCCTTCGCATCCACAATAGGCGCCGTTTTGACATCGCCGGCAACGGAAGAAAGCGTCACATGGATGCTCTCCTCCACCTGAAGGTCAAAATCAGGAACGATCTGGATCTCTTCCCCGCAGACTTCACAATATAAATGCCCTTCGGCTATTTCATTTCCGCATTTCGGACAGATCATCTGCACTCTCCGTCAGAACAACTATCAAACATACTCTTCTACAAACTGTTCAAACTGCTCCGCGCTCATTAAGACCTGACGCGGTTTGGTACCTTCGCTCTTGCTGACAACTTCATCCTCCGCAAGCTGATCCATGATACGGGCAGCTCTGTTAAAGCCGATCTTGAATCTTCTCTGCAGATTCCCGACAGAGCCTTTATCGCTCTCGATCACGAACCTGCCGGCTTCCACATAAAGTTCATCCCGCTCATTTTCAGAAGAAGAACTTTCCGTACCGGATGAAGTTCCCATGTTTTTCAGTTTCTCTTCGATCTCACTGTAATCAGGTTTCTGTTCCTGATGGTTGCTTAAAAAGTCAACAACAGCCTGTACTTCCTGATCGGATACATAAGCGCCCTGGATCCTGGCCGGTTTCGGATATCCTTGCGGATAAAAGAGCATGTCGCCTTTTCCGAGCAGCCTTTCCGCTCCGGTCATATCCAGAATGGTCCTCGAATCCGTACCGGAAGAAACGCTGAACGCGATCCTGCAGGGCATATTATTTTTGATCAGACCGGTAATGACATCCACGGAAGGCCGCTGTGTGGCAAGCACAAGATGGATGCCTGCCGCCCTTGCCAGCTGTGCCAGACGGCAGATCGCGGTTTCCACTTCATTGGATGCCACCATCATCAGATCGGCAAGCTCATCCACGATAATGACGATCTGCGGAAGCGGTTTATACTGTTCCTTTTCCTCTTCGGTCTTTGCTTCCGCATAAAGGGATTCCATCTTCTTGTTGTAGCCCTTCAGATCCCGGACCGTATTGGCGGCAAATTTATCATAACGTTCCATCATTTCGTTAACGCCCCAGTTAAGCGCCGCCGCAGCTTTCTTCGCGTCGGTGACGACGGGGATCATCAGATGGGGAATACCGTTGTAAACACTTAATTCCACAACTTTCGGATCGATCAGGATCAGTTTGACCTCATCCGGTGTTGCTTTGTAGAGGATGCTCATGATCAGCGTATTGATGCAGACGGATTTACCGGAGCCCGTAGCGCCTGCGATCAGAGCATGCGGCATTTTGGCAATATCCGAAACGACCACTTTACCCGCAAGGTCCTTGCCGACGGCAAAGCTGATCTTGGATTCCGCATTCTGAAAAGCATCGCTTTCCAACAGATCCCGGAACATGACGATGGAATTCTGCGCATTCGGAACTTCGATGCCGACTGCGGATTTCCCCGGGATCGGTGCTTCGATCCTGATGTCCGTTGCAGCCATATGCAGTTTGATATCATCGATCAAGCCTACGATCTTGCTGACTTTGACACCGGCTTCCGGTTCCACTTCATAACGGGTGACCGTCGGTCCCTGGCTGATGTCTGTGACACGCGCCTTCACGCCGAACATATCCAGGGTCTCTCTTAATTTCTCGGCAGTTTCATTCAGCTGCGCCTTGGAATCCGCGCTGCTTTTTTTACCTTTTTCCAGCAGATGGAGCGGCGGGAAGACGTAAGAACCGTCTCCTCTTGCGGCAGAGGCTGATCCAGGTTTACTTGCCGTACTCTTTGCGGATTTTTTGCCGCTTTCTTTTACACTTCTTTCAGCGGGTTTCTCTGCCGGATCCTCTGCGACATCGTTTTCGGTTCCGTCCGGCTCCTCTTCCATGGTGATCTCGTGCATGGCATTGGTCTTGTGAGATGATTTTTTCTTCGGTTTTTCCCTGCCGATCTCATCCACATAATCATCAACAAACCCATCCCCGGTCACATTGATGGAATGCTCATTCTTCAGAGAATATCCGTCTGAAGAAATTTTTTCCGTATCTTCTTCGAAAAATGAAGGGATCTCCTCCGGTTCCTTTTCGGGCTTTAATGCGGTGTCCAGCATGACACCTGTAAATTTCTTATCTGTTCTGCGCATTCCTTCCGCAGCATTTTCCGCTTCTCTCTCGTAAGCCTCCCGTCTTTGTTCCTGACGTTCCCGGCGCTTTTCTTTATGCCGGATCGCAAATTCATCTGCCTTGTTATAGATCTGCTCCGATCCCTTTTGTACGCCCTTAAAGAAAGATCTTTCGGTGATCAGAACGACCGCGATGATCAAAAGAACGATCAGAAGCACCCAGGTGCCGACTTTTCCGATACTCTTCAGAAACAGCCACGCAAAGATGCAGCCGATCAGTCCGCCTGAGGTGTGCCTTGACTGGCAGGCTGCGTAGAAAGTACGCACCTCCTGCCTGAGGATGTCGGAGGTAAACAAAAGCGATGCAAAACAACAAAGGATCACGACCAGAACAATGGCCGCGCCGACTTTTACCCATGCGACTTTTTTACCGCGGTTTGACAGATAGAAAGCTACTGCAAAGAACAACGCAACCGGAACAAGATAAGATACCATGCCAAATATGCCGAACATAAACGAGTTGATCCAGTTTCCGATTCGTCCTGCGAGATGAAATAAACTTAAGAATAATAAAATGCAAAATGCAAGAACGGCCAACAGTATCACGTCATCCAGGATTGGATTTGACGGATTCTGATCCTGCCCCTTCTTTGCAGAATGTGCTTTCCCCGTATGAGACCCCTTTGCCATTATTTTCCTCCTTAACTCCCCCTAAAACAACATCATCTTACAGCATGACGAGATATGCGATGATCGATACCGCGCCGATCGCAAGACAATAAAACGCAAAAAACTTAAAATACCGGTTGATCACGACATTCAGCATGATCCTGATCGCCAGGAAACCTACCGCTGCGGCAATGACCATGCCGATAATGTATGCGGCGATCTCACTGCCTGCAAGGTGCGTCCCCCCGATGTCCTTAATCTCTAAGATCATCGCGCCCAAGATCGCAGGCATTGACATGATAAAAGAATATTTCACGGCGAATTTCCGGTCAAATCCGCAAAGCAGACAGGCAACGATCGTGCTTCCGGATCTGGAAAGTCCCGGAAGGACCGCAACCCCCTGTGTCACACCGATCACGAATGCATCCCCGTAGTTGGCATTTTTCGGCTTCTTTCGTCCTTCTTTCAAAAGATCTGAGATAAAAAGGATCAGACCTGTCACGATCAGGCAGACCCCGGGAACCAGAAGCGCCGTGGATGCGGATTCCACCACATCGGAAAGCAGGATCCCAAGGATCCCCGTCGGGATCGTGGAAATGATCAGCATGATCACAAATTTCCGATAGGAAGTCGATGCGATCGTGATATACGGTTTCTTATGGATTGCCGTCAGGTTAGAGAAAAACCGGCCGATATTGATGCAGACATCCTTGACGATATGGAAAAAGTCCACCAGGAGCTTGATGATATCCCTGTACATCACGCAGAAAACCGCGATCAGCGTTGCAAAATGCAGCAAAACATCAAACAGGATGCCGGTTTCCGTTTTTACATGCAAAAGGTTTTTCATAATGGCGAGGTGCCCCGAAGAACTGACCGGCAAAAACTCCGTCAGCCCCTGCACGATCCCCATGATGATCGCCTGAAAAATGGTCATAGGAAAAAACGCCTCCTACAGATACTAAAAATCCCTAATATTATATCACATGTACGTCGATCTGTTCAAATGGAATTGTAATCCCTGCGCCTTCAAACGCAGCAATGATCTCTTCCAAGATCTTCCGTTTCATTTCCAGATAATCTCCGGTTCTGACATAGAACTCAACGCCCAGCAGAATATCGCTGTTTTCAAGGCTGTCAACAAATACCTGCTTGTCATGGGCGAGGATCTTCTCGTCCTCAAGAACCTTTAAGATCACATTTCTGGCGTCTTCGATCTTCGTCGAATAGGAAACCGGAATGCTCAGATCGATCCTTCTTTCACTGAGCGCGGAAGCATCGATCACGGTCGTATTGGCAAGCGCGCCGTTCGGAATGCTGATCATCCGGTAATCCCTGGTCCGGATCCTCGTATAGAACAGACTGATCTGCACGACCGTCCCTTCCACATTGGATGATTTTTCAAGGATATAATCACCAACCACAAACGGTTTGCAGACAAGGATCAGCACACCGCCCGCAAAATTGGACAGACTGCCCTGAAAGGCAAGACCGATCGTGATCGCCGCACTGCCGATCAGCGCAACGATCGAAGCCGCATCCACGCCGAAACTTCCGGCCAGCAGAAAGATCAGCAGCAAAAAGAGAACGATCTTCACGCAGCTGTCGATAAAATGAATACTGCTGTTGTCTACTTTTGATCTTTCCAGTGCTTTTTTGATGATCCTGCGGATCAGCCTGATCAGCCAGTATCCGATGACAAATAAGATGATGACCAGAACGACACGGATCCCGAGTCCCAGCATTTTTACCGGCATATTTTCAAAATACTGCTGAATAAGGCTCTGCTTTTTTGCAAGATCTTCAAGCCCATATTCTTCCAACGATATATTTTCCATTTTCTTCCTCTAAATCTCGTGAATAAACAGTCCGCTGCGAAGTTTCGGTTCAAACCAGGTGGATTTGGGCGGCATCAAAAGCCCTGCGTCCGCCACGGCGCATAATTCATTGATCTGCGTCGGATACATGGCAAATGCGATCACGGCATCTTCGTGTACGCGCCTTTCCAGTTCCGAAAGACCCCTGATCCCGCCGATAAAATCGATCCGCTTGTCCTCTCTCGGGTTTGTGATCGAAAAAAACGGCGTCAGAACATGATCCTGCAGGATCGAAACATCCAGTCCTTTGACCGGGTCATCACTTTTGACGGCATCGGAAAACGTAAGGGAATACCACTGATCATCCATAAATACGCCGCACTCCCCTTTCTTCTTCGGCCGGTAAGGCTCCTTGCCCTCATCGCGCAGTTCTCCGACGGTTTTTAAAAATTCCAGCGTCTCTTCCCTGCTGTGGCCGTTCAGATCTTTCACGACACGGTTGTAATCCAGAATCAGAAGTTCCTCGTCCGGGAACAATACGGACAGAAAATAATTGAATTCCTCCTCACCCGTATAACCGGGGTGTTCTTCCCGCCGTTTTAATCCGACTTTTGCGGCCGATGCGCAGCGGTGATGTCCGTCTGCGATATACAGTTCCATGCCCGCAAGGATCCCCGTGATATCCCTGATCTCATTCTCATCATCAATGACCCAGACCCTGTGCGTGATCTGATCTTCAGATGTAAAATCCACCTCACAGGTCTTCTCTTTGATCTTCGAAACGAGTTCTTTCAGTTTCTGATCTGCATGATAAGCCAGAAAGATCGGTCCGGTCTGCGCGCTCATGGTATCCACATGGCGGATCCGGTCCACTTCCTTATCCGCCCTGGTACTCTCATGCTTTTTGATCGTTCCGTCCAGATAATCGTCGATGGAAGCACAGCAGACGATCCCGGTCTGCGCCCTCCCGTTCATGGTCAGTTCATAAAGATAAAGACAGGGTTTTGCATCCTGTACAAACTGTCCTTCCTCTTTCATGGAAAGGTAGATGTCTCTGGCTTTTTCGTATACGACATCCGCGTATGTATCCACCGAATCGTCAAACTGGGTTTCCGCCCTGTCGATCTTCAGAAAAGAAAGCGGTTGTTCCTGCACGATCTTTTTTGCTTCCTTTCTGTCGTAAACATCATAGGGAAGCGCTGCGATCTGATCTGCCAGTTCATTTTTCGGTCTGATCGCGCGAAACGGTCTGATCTTTGCCATAATCTCTGCTCCTTTAGCGTATCTGTTCTTGATCAATAAAAATCACCTCTTCCATTTTAGCAGAAAGAGGTGATTTTTTTAACATGAATTATCAAATTCTTATTTGATCAGTCTGACACGGATCACACCGTCAATAGATTCGATTTTTTTGACCATGTCTTCCGTAATGTTCGACTCCACATCGAGCATGGTGTAAGCATAATCGCCTTTGGACTTGTTCATCATGTTGCTGATGTTGATGCCGAGGTCACCGAATGTTGCGGTAAATTTCGTGATCATGTTGGCAACATTCTTATGCATGATGGTAAGTCTGCCTGAGCAGGTGCAGACACCCATGTCACAGTTCGGATAGTTCACGGAATTGTTGATGTTGCCGTTTTCCAGATAGTTCATCAGTTCTTTGACAGCCATCTTCGCACAGTTGTCTTCGGATTCCTCCGTGGAAGCGCCAAGATGCGGGATGACGATGCATCCTTCCTGACCGGCCGTTTTCGGATTCGGGAAATCAGAAACATATTTGGCGACTTTTCCGGCTTTGATCGCATCGATCACATCATCTTCATTTGCAAGAAGGTCACGCGCAAAGTTTAAGATGATCACGCCGTCTTTCATCTTGTCGATGGCTTCTTTGTTGATCGTGTTCTTTGTGGAATCCATCAGCGGAACATGGATCGTGATGATATCGCAGTTCTCATAGATGTCATCGATATTCTTCACATGTTTGATGTCACGGCTTAAGTTCCAGGCCGCATCCACGGAAATATAAGGATCGTAGCCGTATACTTCCATACCGAGATGCTTCGCAACGTTGGCAACTCTGACACCGATCGCGCCAAGGCCGATGATACCAAGCTTTTTGTCCTGGATCTCATGTCCTGCGAATTTCTTTTTCTCTTTTTCCGCCATCTTGGCAATGTCCGGATTTCCTGCTTCGGACTTTACCCAGTTGATCCCGCTGACGATATCACGGTTTGCAAGCAGCATTCCTGCGATCACAAGTTCTTTGACACCGTTTGCGTTTGCGCCGGGGGTATTGAAAACAACGATCCCTTTTTCTGCGCATTTGTCCAGCGGGATATTGTTCACGCCCGCGCCGGCTCTTGCAACCGCAAGCAGGTTGTCGGAAAGTTCCATATCATGCATTGCGGCACTTCTTACAAGAATTCCGTCCGCTGCATTCAGATCTTCCGTCTTCTCATATTTTTCATCGAAACGTTCCAGCCCGACCTGAGCGATCGGATTTAAGCAGGCATATTTAAACATCATGCATTCTCCTTATTTTCAAATGTATTGTCTCCTCGCTGTTGCTCGAAGGCAGGTCGCGAAAACGATGCAATTTGATGCTGGCGCATCAAGCGTTTTCGCTCTCAAATTTCTTCATGAATTCAACGAGTTTTTCGACGCCTTCGATCGGCATTGCGTTGTAGATGGATGCTCTCATGCCGCCGACGCTCCTGTGGCCTTTTAAGTTCTCAAAGCCTGCCTCTTTGGATTCCTTGATAAATTTGGCATCCAGTTCCTCGTTGCCGGTCACGAACGGAACGTTCATTAAGGATCTGTCCTCTTTGACAACGGTTCCTTTGAAAAGTTTGCTCGAATCCAGGAAATCATACAGGATCTTCGCCTTCTTCTCGTTATATTCCTTCATTGCCTCAAGGCCGCCGCGCTTTTTCAGCCATTTGAATACCTTGCCGCAGATATAGATCCCGTATGCCGGAGGCGTGTTGTATAAGGAATTGGCATCCGCATGCGTCTTGTACTTGAGCATGGTCGGTGTGTACGGAAGCGTATCTTCCGTGATCAGGTCTTCCCTGATGATCACGATCACAACGCCGGCAGGTCCGATGTTCTTCTGCACACCGCCGTAAATGATCCCGTACTTTGTCACATCAACGGGTTCTGACAGGAAACAGGAGGAAACATCCGCAACCAGTGTATGCCCTTTGGTGTTCGGAAGGGTTTTGAACTTTGTACCGTAGATCGTGTTATTTTCACAGATATATACATAGGCCACATCATCCGGGATGTCCAGATCGGAGCAATCGGGAATGTAGGAAAATGTCTTATCCTCACTGGATGCGACTTTGATGGCCTCACCGTAGATCTTTGCCTCGTTGAATGCCTTCTTCGCCCACTGGCCGGTCACGATATAAGCAGCCTTTTTGTTCTTCATCAGGTTCATCGGGATCATTGCGAACTGCTGGTGTGCGCCACCCTGTAAAAACAATACCTTGTAATTGTCCGGGATGTTCATCAGCTCTCTTAGATCCGCTTCCGCTTCCTGGATGATCGTTTCAAAGACCTTGCTTCTGTGGCTCATCTCCATGACGGACATTCCGCATCCGCGGTAATCCAGCATCTCATCTGCCGCCTCCTGCAATACCTCTTCGGGTAAAACCGCAGGTCCTGCCGAAAAGTTATAAACCCTTTTCATGTTTTCTCCTCCTTAAAAAACTCTTTTCCAAATAATATAAACTATGGTTAAAAAAATAACAAACTAAATTATTTTTCATAGAGCCCAAAAAACATATGGCCGCGCTTATTCATACAGGACAACGGGCGTCCCGACATGCACCATCGAATACAGTTTCGCGGCGTTTTCCTTGGGCATGTTCACACATCCGTGGGAACCGTCGGTTAAGTAGATATCCCCGCCGAATTTGGACCTCCAGGTTGCATCATGCAATCCGTAATGATTGTAAAATGCCATCCAGTAATAAACAAAAGTTGCGTAGTTTTCTCCCCGAAGGGTCCTGCCTTCCTGCATGAAATAGATATCGGTGATCATGGACGGCGTGTCATTGTGATATCTCTTGCACCCGGTCACGACATCGCTCTGCAGGGCCAGTTTCCCGCCCTCGATATAATAGAGTTTCTGATTCGACAGATCCACTTCCACATAGGTATCACCGACCTCCGCATTACCGTGCCCCTTTCCTTCCTGGGAATAGATCGGCTCTCTCTGTTGCTGATACCCGTTTAAGATCGTCTTGGCAACGGATTCGGCTTCCGCTTCCTCATCCACGATAAAGCCCGGATCCTTACTCGGGATCTGTACCGTGCCGCCTTTATACTTATGCCATGTTCTGCCCTTTTTATCCGTATCAAAGACATCCGATACCTTTTCCATATACTGAAGCACCTTATTATGATCCAGCTCCGGCTTGCCGTCCGATCCGAAAACGGGCTGCTTCTTTTCGTCACAAACGATCCAGGAAGCAAAATCATGTTTATCCAGTGTCAGAGACAACTCGTCATCCACATAAGTGATCCTTGCATTCTGGATCTTATCGATCGTCTTCCAGGCATCCAGGGCTTTCTGCTGTATGGCGGTAGCCTTCGGCGCCTCGTAGTCTGCGGTCAGGTCGCAGTCTTCTTTCCCGTTTATGACCGCATTCTTGATCTCTACCGTAGCCTTTCCGGTATTCAGCACGTCCTTTCTGTCATCGCGGAACGTAAAATGGTTCATGCGGTTTTCCACGCTGACAAGGGCTTTCGCATTCTTTTCTTCCTGCTTAAAGCTGTCAAGTCCGTCAAGAAGCGCTTGCAGTTTTTTCTCATCATAGGATGCGTCCGGCCTTGCTTCATAGTTCGTCGGATAGATAAAATACCAGACCCATTCAAAAGGTTTCTGGCTCCTTAAGATCTCATTCAGAGATTTTTCAAAATCGATCCGGTAATCAAAATCACTGCCTTTGAGGGAAACCGTTTCGCCCTGCAGTTTCAGATCAAGACTGTAATCCTTCAGTTCGTTGCAAAGGATCTCATTCATCTGTGAAGCCGTCAGCGCATATGCATTATGATCATTGATCGTGGTATTCGGCATAAACCTGGTCCGGTAATATCCCGACACAACGAGATACAGGATCCCGGCAAAAAGCACGATGCAGCCAAGAACGATCCCGATCACTTTTAAAACTTTCCTGCCCATTCCTCAGTAATCCTTCAGTTTGTATTTTCCGTCTGCGCTTTTAAGTCATCCGCATCAAAAGCTTCCTCGATCGCAGCTCCTGCGGAAACCATCGGAAAGACTTTGTCGTCCTTGTCGATGACGCATTCGATCAGCACGGGTTCCTTCAGGGCGATCGCTTTTTCAAGCGCCGGCGCCACTTCTTCTTTCGTCGTAACACGCATGGCTTTGCACCCGAGCGCTTCCGCCACTTTGACATAATCCACTTTATCCGTCAGAACGGTGTGGGAATACCGGCTTTCATAAAACAGTGTCTGCCACTGTCTGACCATGCCGAGCACCTCATTGTTGATCACGATCTGGATGATCGGGATATTATATCTGCTTGCAGTGGCCAGTTCGTTCATGTTCATGCGGAAACAACCGTCACCGCCGATATTGCAGACGATCTTATCGGGTCTGCCGACTTTTGCGCCGATGCAGGCGCCAAGCCCGTATCCCATGGTCCCAAGGCCGCCGGAAGTGATAAAGGTCCTGGGTTCCGTGTATTTATAGAACTGCGCGGCCCACATCTGGTGCTGGCCGACATCCGTGGTAATGATCGCTTTTCCTTCCGTGATCCTGTAGAGTTCCTCGATCAGATACGGACAGGTCAGTTTCTTCTTCGGATATTTCAGCGGATATTCCGCCTTGTAATCTGCGATCTCTTTTAACCATTCCGCATGGTCAAGCGTTTCGAGACGATCGTTTAAGATCTTCAGGATCTCTTTGAGATCGCCGATCACGGAAGCATCCGTTTTGATATTCTTGTTGATCTCAGCGGGATCGATATCGATGTGCAGGATCTTTGCTTTTCTGGCAAATTTCTTGGCATCCCCGACGACACGGTCTGAAAAACGCGCGCCGAGAACGATCAAAAGATCCGACTTGGTCACACCGAAATTCGTTGTTTTCGTGCCATGCATGCCGATCATGCCGGTATACAGCGGATCACAGCCGTCAAAACCGCCTTTTCCCATCAGGGTATCGCAGACCGGCGCTCCGATCTTATGCGCAAATTCGGAAAGTTCCGCACTTGCCCCGGAGATCACCGTACCGCCCCCGGTGCAGATGAACGGGCGTTTTGCCTTTCTGATCAGTTCCACGGCCGTATCGATGTCTTCCTCCGTAAAACGCTTCGGAACTTCAAGATCATAGGGTGCCTGATATGTGTATTCGGCTTTCGCGGCTGTCACATCCTTCGTGATGTCCACAAGCACGGGACCCGGACGTCCGCTTCTTGCGATCGCAAAAGCTTTGCGGATCGTATCCGCCAGTTCATTGACATCTTTGACGATATAACCGTGTTTGGTGATCGGCATCGTAACGCCTGCAATATCCACTTCCTGGAAAGTGTCTTTTCCGAGCAGCGGAAGGATCACGTTTGCCGTGATCGCAACCATCGGAACGGAATCCATGTAAGCCGTCGCGATCCCCGTGACCAGATTGGTGGCACCCGGTCCGGAAGTCGCCATACACACGCCGACCTTTCCTGTCGCTCTTGCATAACCGTCAGCCGCATGGGCAGCGCCCTGCTCATGGCTGGTCAGATAGTGATGGATCCGATCCTGATAACGGTATAATTCATCATAAATATTCAGTATGGAACCGCCGGGATAGCCGAACACGGTATCCACGCCCTGCTCGAGCAGACATTCCATAACGATCTGTGAACCGGTCAATAACATCTTTTTACTCCTGCTTTTTAATTTAAAGATTCTCGACTGAAAGAACCGCGCCGCGGTCTGCCGTGGTCACGAGTTTTTCATATCTGCCGATATAGCCTTCCGAGATCTTCGGTTTTCTCGGCTGCCATTTTGCTTTTCTCTTTTCCATTTCCGCATCATCGATCTTTAATTCCAGTTTGTATTCCGGAATGTTGATGCTGATGATATCGCCTTCTTCAACAAAAGCGATCGGTCCTCCCATGGCAGCTTCCGGAGAAACATGTCCGATCGAAGCACCGCGGCTGGCACCGGAAAATCTGCCGTCCGTGATCAGTGCCACACTGGATCCCAAGCCCATTCCCGCAATGGCCGAAGTCGGATTCAGCATCTCACGCATGCCGGGACCGCCTTTCGGACCTTCATAACGGATCACGACCACATCACCGGACACGATCTTTCCGCCTTTGATCGCTTCAATGGCATCTTCCTCGCAGTCAAAGACGCGCGCCGGGCCTTCATGCACCATCATTTCTTCCACAACCGCAGAACGCTTTACAACGGAACCGTTCGGCGCAAGATTTCCTTTCAGGACGGCAAGTCCGCCGGTCTTGGAATAAGGAGCGTCCGTTGTTTTGATCACATCGGTATTGAGATTCTTTGCATCCCTGATATTTTCACCGATCGTCTTCCCGGTGACTGTCATACAGTCAAGATGCAGCAGGCCGAGATCCGCGATCTCTTTCATGACCGCATAAACGCCGCCTGCTTCATTCAGATCTTCCATATAGGTCGGTCCTGCAGGAGCCAAATGGCAGAGGTTCGGTGTCTTTTCACTGATCTCATTTGCAAGAGAGATATCAAAATCAAAGCCGATCTCATGTGCGATCGCAGGAATATGAAGCATGGAGTTTGTGGAACAGCCAAGCGCCATATCGATGGTCAGCGCGTTTAAGATCGATTCCTTTGTAATGATGTCCCTCGGACGGATATTCTTTTTCAGAAGTTCCATGACCGCCATGCCTGCGTGTTTGGCAAGACGCAGACGATCCGAATATACCGCGGGGATCGTTCCGTTACCGGAAAGTCCCATGCCGAGTGCTTCCGTTAAGCAGTTCATGGAATTTGCCGTATACATTCCGGAACAGCTTCCGCAGGTCGGGCAGACCTTCGTTTCGAATTCCTCAAGTTCTTCATCCGTCATTTTGCCAGCCGCATGCGTGCCGACAGCCTCAAACATCGAGGATAAGCTTCTTTTCTGTCCGTTGACATGTCCCGCAAGCATCGGCCCGCCGGATACGAAAACGGTCGGAACATTGACTCTGGCCGCAGCCATCAGAAGGCCCGGCACGTTTTTGTCACAGTTCGGTACCATGACCAGCGCGTCAAACTGATGCGCGATCGCCATGCATTCTGTGGAATCCGCGATCAGATCCCTTGTCACAAGGGAATATTTCATGCCGACATGCCCCATGGCGATCCCGTCGCAAACGGCGATGGCCGGGAAGACCACCGGTGTTCCGCCTGCCATGGCAACACCCTGTTTTACGGCATTGACGATCTTATCAAGATTCATGTGTCCCGGAACGATCTCGTTGTAAGAACTTACGATCCCGACAAGAGGACGTTCCATCTCTTCTTTTGTAAAGCCAAGCGCATTAAACAAAGATCTGTGCGGCGCCTGCTGGTATCCTTTTTTTACAGCATCACTTTTCATGGTTTCTCCTCCGTTAGCAACTTTAGATCCGCTCTGCGATCAGTGTTCCCATCTGATCCGTCCCTACAAGGGTGCAGCCTTCCGACATGATATCACCCGTTCTGAACCCTTCCTTCAGAACCTGTTCCACGGCATTTTCAAGCGCATCCGCTTCTTTTTCCAGATTTAAGGAAAACCTTAACATCATGGCAGCGGAAAGGATCGTTGCGATCGGGTTTGCCTTGTTCATCCCGGCGATATCCGGTGCCGATCCGTGCGCAGGCTCATATAATCCGAAGGACGTCTCGTTCAGTGAAGCACTCGGCAGCATCCCGATCGATCCGGTGATCATACTTGCTTCATCCGACAAGATATCCCCGAACATATTCTCCGTTAAGACCACGTCAAACTGCTTCGGATCCCTTACAAGCTGCATGGCGGCATTGTCCACAAGCATATGTTCGACTTCCACATCGGGATAGTCTTTTGCCACCTCATTGACAACAGCTCTCCAGAGTCTGGAAGAATCCAGCACATTAGCCTTGTCGACGCTGGTCACTTTGCCTCTTCTTTTTCTTGCGATCTCAAAGCCTTTGACGGCAATGCGCCTGATCTCATTTTCATCATAGACCAGCGTATCGGTTGCCTTGCGGACCCCGTTTTCCAAAACGGTGCTTCTGTCGCCGAAATACAGTCCTCCTGTCAGTTCCCGCATGATCAGCAGGTCAAAGCCGCCTTCGATCAATTCTTTTTTCAGAGGGCATGCTTCTGACAGTTCATGATACAAAAGCGCAGGTCTTAAGTTCGCAAATAGTCCCAGAGCCTTTCTGATCCCGAGAAGCCCGGCTTCCGGTCTTAAATGCGGTTCGAGTTTATACCAGGGGGATGTGGAAGTGTTCCCGCCGATCGAACCCATCAGAACGGCATCCGCGCTCTTTGCGCCTTTCACCGTTTCATCCGGCAGCGGCACTCCCGTTGCATCGATCGCGGCCCCGCCAAGTAAAAGCGTGGTATATTCAAATTCATGACCAAATTTCTCACAGATCCGGTCAAGCGCCTTTACGGCTTCTCTTACGATCTCCGGCCCGATCCCGTCGCCCGGAATACATGCAATCTGAAATTTCATCTTCCATACTCCTGTCTAATTTTTTATGAAAAATCAAACAAAAGATGCCCCGTTCGGAGCATCTTATGATTACCCTCTAAACTGATCAGGAATTCGCGCCCGGTTTCTCAATCTGTGTGATCGCCGTCTTCTGCATCGGGATCCGGCAGTTCTTGTTATTTCCGAATTCCACGATCACCGTATCCTCATCCACATCGATCACAACACCGTAAAAACCGCTGGATGTCAGAACGCTGTCTCCGCTTTCCAACTCCGAAAGCATGGTCTTGATGCGGTTCTGCTCCTTCTTCTGCGGTCTGATCATCGTAAAGTAAAGGAAAAGTCCGATAATGACTACCCAGCCGATCAGCATGGCGTAACTTGCAAACCCGCCGCCCTGCGCCGCTGCGGCATTTCCTGCGGTCATGATAAAGCTCATACATCCACCTCCTAGATTCTTCGCAATTCAAAATCAATCATACACAATAATCGTGTTCTCTTCAAGTGTTTTTATAGAAATGCGCTTATTCGCATCCCTGCCCCATCCGGTACAGTTTTTCGGCCTTATAGGACGCAAATCTCTTCTCTTCAATGGCTTCTCTGATCTCTTCCATCATTTTATTGTAGAAATACAGATTATGCAGAACGCAAAGCCGCATCCCGAGCATTTCCTTCGCCTTGAGCAGATGGCGGATATAAGCTCTCGAATAGGTCCTGCAGGTCGGGCACATACAGCCTTCCTCGATCGGCTTATCATCCAGCTCGTATTTGGCATTGAACAGATTGATCTTCCCGAAATTCGTGTACAGATGGGCATGTCTGCCGTTTCTTGTCGGATAAACGCAGTCGAAGAAGTCCACACCACGTTCCACACTCTCTAAGATATTGGCCGGTGTCCCTACTCCCATCAGATAAGTTGGCTTATCCTTTGGAAGATATGGCACAACGGAATCCAGCACCCTGTACATTTCTTCATGTGTCTCTCCGACAGCCAGCCCGCCGATGGCATAGCCGTCAAGGTCCAGTTCCGAGATCTGTTTTGCATGTTCGATGCGGATATCATCATAGACCGCTCCCTGATTGATCCCGAAGAGCATCTGCTGTTTGTTGATCGTATCCGGCAACGTATTCAGCCTGTCCATTTCCGCTTTGCAGCGTTTCAGCCATCTGGTTGTCCTGTCCACACTGTTCTGCACATAGGCTCTGTCCGCTTTGGAACTCGGGCACTCATCAAAAGCCATTGCGATCGTGGATGCCAGGTTGGACTGGATCTGCATACTCTCTTCCGGTCCCATGAAGATCTTCCGGCCGTCCACATGCGAATGGAACGAAACGCCTTCTTCTTTGATCTTTCTTAAGGAACTTAAGGAAAATACCTGAAATCCGCCGGAATCCGTCAGGATCGGCCTGTCCCAGACCATAAACTTATGGAGACCGCCGAACTGTTTGATGATCCGGTCGCCGGGGCGTACATGCAGATGATAGGTGTTGCTCAGTTCCACCTGTGTGCCGATCTCTTTTAAGTCCAAAGTAGACACTGCGCCTTTAATGGCTGCCGCGGTACCGACATTCATAAAGACCGGTGTCTGGATCACGCCGTGCACGGTATGAAATTCAGCTCTTTTCGCTCTTCCCTCTTGCGCAATGATCCGATACATCAGTTCACTCCGTTTTCCTTCAGGTATTCTTCCAGCGTCAGCCCCTGCTCCGTGATCTCCTTTGCATAGTCTTTCCCGACATAGCGGAAATGCCAGGGTTCAAAGATGATGCCTGTGATCTCTTCTTTTCCTTTCGGATAACGCAGGATAAATCCATATTCATAAGAATGCGATGCAAGCCAGATCCCGGCCTTAGTATCTGCAAAGCTTTCCGTCAGCGCGCTGTGGGAAGATCCGACAATGTCAAGCGCAAGTCCCAGCTGGTGTTCGCTTGTTCCGGGTACCGCTACAGTTTTAGCGGCTTCCATGCTCGCTTCTTCAAATGTCATTCCTTTTCTCTTGTATGCTCTGACTTTCTTCTCATACAGTCTTTTCTGTCTGTCAAAATCACGGTATGCGCTGACGATCTGTAAACGGACACCGTCTTCTTTGGCCGCATCGATCATTTCCTGCAGATCTTCCGTGATCCTCTCATCCACACGGTGTCTTCCCGTGAACGCAACCAGTTCCGGCTCATAATCTGTCGGGATATAATGATTTTTATTGGTAAGGAACAGACGCCAGTCCGCCTTCATCTCCTCCGCTTTTTTCATGCGGAGCAGTTCCTCCTGTTCTTCCAAAGACTGTTCCTGCAAGGTTTCATGCGATGTACGGATATCAGCGTCAGTTTCTGTCTCCGTTTCTGTAACTGCATCTGTTTCTGTTTCTGCTTCTATATCTGCTTCTGTATCGGATCCCGCAATCGGCTCGTCCTCCTGCAGGTATTCTTCCGCTGACTCTACAGCGGGTTCTTCCGCCTCTTCCGTGATCTGCGTTTCCATTGTCGCTTCCGTCTCAAAGCCCGCCACGGAATGTCTGAATACCAGCAAAAGAAGTGCTGTTACGCATAACAGCACTTCCATAACGATCATGATATTCTTGAACAGACTGCCAAATGCAGCGTTTTGTTTCATGGTACGTGTCTCCTTACAGGGCGTGCCCAATAAGAATAGCACAGAACAAAAGCGCTTGTAAAGCAATCCCGTCAGTTATTTATGCACAGTATCAATAGTTCTCTGCGTGTACTTCGAAATAGCTCTGCGGATGTGCGCAAACCGGGCAGACTTCAGGTGCCTGGGTGCCGACAACGATATGTCCGCAGTTGCGGCATTCCCAAACCTTCACTTCGCTCTTCTTGAACACTTCCTGCGCTTCCACATTCTTAAGCAAAGCGCGGTAGCGTTCCTCATGCTTCTTCTCGATCGCCGCAACACCGCGGAATTTCGCGGCAAGTTCCGGGAAACCTTCTGCTTCTGCCGTCTTGGCAAAACCTTCGTACATATCCGTCCACTCGTAGTTCTCACCGTCTGCGGCAGCGCCGAGATTCTCGGCCGTGGAACCGATGCCGTTCAGTTCTTTGAACCACAGTTTTGCATGCTCTTTCTCATTGTCTGCAGTCTGTAAGAACAGCGCCGCGATCTGCTCATAGCCTTCCTTCTTAGCCTTGGAAGCAAAATAAGTATATTTATTTCTTGCCTGGGATTCTCCTGCAAAAGCAGCCTGCAGGTTCTTTTCTGTCTGTGTTCCAGCGTAGGGATTGCCGCCCTTTTCTTCCACAAGCTGCAGCATATCGCCGCCTACTCCGCAAACCGGGCAGACTGCCTCTGCGCCGTCCTCAACCGTAAATACCTCACCGCAAGCCAAACACTTATAAGTTTTCATTTTTTTCTCCTTTTTTCTGATATGTTTTTTTGATCTGTTCTTTACAGGTCCGTTTATTCCGATTTCCAGAGGCTGTGCAGGTTACAGTAAGCATAAACCGCTTCCACCTCGTCCCCGTCAAGGATCGCAAATTCCGCTTTCGGCGCATCCGAAGGTTTCAGGGCTTTTCTCTGATTGCCGGATTTTGTCTTCAGCGCGATCCACTCTATATAATGCTCCGGCTGCATCGGATGTTCCACGGATCCTACCGTCACACTGACGACACCGTTATCCACGCTGAATACCGGAACATGTTTTTCCACCGCGGCATCAACCGTACCCGGAACGATCTCTTCCATGGCTTCCCCGCAGCAGATCAGCGGAACACCGGTCGCTTTAACAACGGCAACGATCTGTCCGCAATGTTTGCAGCGATAAAACTTCATTTCCATATTGTATCCTCCTCTGAAATTCATTTTTGATATCTTAAAAAGATGAACTCATTTTATCAGAAAATAGAGAAAGATACACTATTTTTTTCTGAAATATTTATAAATTCCAAATCAATCCTCTCCGATCGTATTCAGATCATACGGCGTGATCTGGTATACGTAGTAATTCAGCCAGTTGCAGTACAGATTATCGGAATGGCTCCTCCACTGCAAAAGCGGTCTTTCTCGGGGATCGTCCTGCGGAAAATAGTTGCAGGGGACCTGAATATCCAGCCCTCTGGAAAGGTCCCGTTCGTACTCGTTCCGAAGGGTATACCTGTCATACTCGGGATGCCCCGTTACGAAGATCTTTTTACCGCCTTCCGCGATCGCAAGAAATACACCTGCCTCATCGGATTCCGCAAGGACCGTCAGTTCCGCACAGGCATGGATCGCATCGGACGGTGTCGCCGTATGCCTGGAATGCGGTGCCAGAAACAGATCGTCAAAACCGCGGACCAGCGGGATCTTTCTGTTGGAAACGCGGTGTTCATAGATCCCGAACAGTTTGGAAGGAAGCGGGATCTTGTTAATGCCGTAATAATAGTAAAATCCGGCCTGCGCCGCCCAGCAGATATGCATGATCGAGGTGACATGCCTGTTGGCCCAGTCCATGATCTCACAGATCTCTTCCCAGTAATCCACTTCCTCAAACGGCAGGCTTTCCACAGGTGCGCCCGTTATGATCATGCCGTCGAACTTCTCATGCCGGATGTCGTCCAGCGTCACGTAGAACTTGTTCAGATGATTCACGTTTGTATTCAGCGAGACATGGCTCTTTGCATGCATGAACGTCACATCGATCTGCAGCGGTGTATTGGACATGGCTCTTAAGATCTGCAGTTCCGTGTCCTGTTTGACGGGCATGTTGTTTAAGATCAGAACTTTCAGCGGACGGATGTCCTGATGCAGCGCACGGTTTTCATCCATCACGAAGATATTTTCGTTTTCCAGTATTTCCTTTGCGGGCAGCTCGCCCTGTACTTTGATCGGCATCTTAAATCTCCCCTGTCTATGATCGTAATAATCTCATTGCGTCTTCTTCCGAGATGATCTTTACATTCAGTTCTTTTGCCTTTTTATTTTTCGAAGAATTGCTGGTCACATCATTGTTGATCAGATAATCCGTTTTGGCGCTGACGGAACCGGCAACCTTTCCGCCCTTGTTCTCGATCTCTTCTTTCAGTGCATTCCGGTTTTCGTAGTGTACAAGAGACCCCGTGATCACAAAGGTCTTTCCGAAAACCTCCGTATTGGAATCATCCACGATAACCTTTTCAAGCCGGACCTCCTTCAGCAGTTTCTCAAACTGTTCCCGGTTTGACGAAACGGCAAAATAGTCCACGAAGCTTTTTGCGATCACGTCCCCCACACCGTCGATCGTGGAAAGGTCCTCCGCTTTTGCCTTAAGCAGTTCCTCCGGATCGTCATGATAGGCCCTGCAGATCATTTTGGCATTTGATAACCCGATATTGGCGATCCCGATGCTGTAGATGAGTTTGGCAAGCGTCACGTCTTTCGATCTTTCCACACTTTCCATCAGATTGTCATAGGACTGCCTGCCGAATCCTTCCATGGCGCAGATCTCATCCTTATGATCGTTCAAATGGAACAGATCCGCAAATTCATGGATCAGGCCGTGCGCGATGAATTTTTCAAGCGTCTGTTCGGAAATGCCGTCGATATTCATGGCATCACGGCTGACGAACAGCGAAAAGGCCTTGATCTTTTTGGCCGAGCAGTTCGGATTCATGCAATGAAGCGTTTCCACACCGTTCTCGGACAGGATCTTCGTTCTCTCCCCGCAGGCCGGACAATATTCCGCGATCGGCGGATTCCCGCTTCCCGTCAGGTTTTCTGCGATCTGCGGAATGATCATGTTGGCCTTGTAAACGGTGATGGTATCGCCGATCCCGAGTTTCAGAGCCTTCACGATACTGACATTGTGCACGCTGGCACGGGAAACCGTAGTTCCTTCCAGTTCCACCGGTTCAAAGATCGCAACCGGATTGATCAGGCCCGTCCTGCTGGGACTCCATTCTATTTCCAGAAGTTTCGTTTCCCTGATCTCATCCGCCCATTTGAATGCAATGGCGTCCCGCGGAAATTTCGCCGTTCTGCCAAGAGATCTTCCGTAGGCAATGTCTTCATAGATCAGGACCAGACCGTCAGAAGGGATCGGATTATTCCCGATCGCATCGGCAAAATAGGTGATCCTGTCAAGGATCGTATCTTCATCCACAAGATAATGCTCTACGACCTCAAAGCCCATTTCTTTTAAGAACGCAAACTGTTCCATACGGGAATTGTGAAAATCACGGTCTAAAGCGCTGACAAGAGAAAAAGCATAGAACCTGACATTTCTTTTTGCCGTGATCTCATTGTTCAGCTGTCTGACAGAGCCCGAGCAAAGGTTTCTCGGATTCTTATATCTGGCATCCACATCCTCGATGGATGCGTTGATCGCCTCAAAATCACGGTAACTGATCACCGCTTCCCCGCGGAGAATGAGTTCCCCCTGATACGGGATCGAAAGCGGGACATTTGTAAATACCCTGGCGTTATTCGTGATGACCTCACCGACTTCTCCGTTTCCCCTGGTTACCGCCTTGAACAATTTCCCGTCCCGGTATGTCAGCACAATGGTCAGACCGTCGAGTTTCCAGGACATCACACCTTTATGCCCGTTCAGCCAGTCTCTTAATTCCTCTCTGCTTTTCGTCTTGTCCAGGGAAAGCATCGGGGATGCATGCTGCTCCTTCGGAAGTTCGGATAGGATCTCATATCCGACTTTCTGCGTGACGGAGCCGGCAAGCACCGTACCGGTTTCCTTTTCAAGCCTGAGCAGTTCATCATACAGTTTGTCATATTCAAAGTTGCTCATGATCTCGTCGGCTTCCTGATAATAGGCTCTGGAAGCGTCCTTAAGCACGGCAACAAGTTCTTTCATGCGCTCTATTTTCAATTCATCGGGTCTGTTCATATGACGGATCCTTTCATCAGTTATGGGAACCCTTCAGAAGTTTCTTCAGTTCATTCAGTTCGGAAGGCTTCAGTTCCCTGTATTTGCCGCTCTTCAGATTTCCGAGCAGAATATTCATGACACGTACTCTCTTTAATCCCCTGACAGGAAATCCCAGCGCTTCGCACATTCTTCTGATCTGCCGGTTCAATCCCTGCGTCAGAATGATCCTGAATTCATTGGGGTCTTCTGTCGCAAATGTTCTGCACGGTCTCGTGGTCACATCCAGTTCTTCCAGATATACGCCTTCCGCAAGCTGCCTTAAGAAGCCTTTTGTGACCTTTCTGCCGACTCTGACGACATATTCCTTTTCATGCCGGTTGGAAGCTTTCATCATCTTATTGATGATGTCTCCGTCATTGGTCAGGATCAGAAGACCTTCGGACTCCTTATCAAGACGCCCGCAGTAAGTGATCTTGAGCGGATAGTTCAGATATTCGATCACATTCGTGGGGTCTTTAGGATCGGCCGTGCAGGTGATCCCCTTCGGTTTATTGAAAGCAAGATACACCTTTTTTCGCTCCGGTTTTATGGCTTTGCCGTCCACCAGAACCTCATCCGCATCCGTCACCCGCGTACCGAACGTTGCGATCAGTCCGTTGACCGTGACTTTCCCCTGATCGATCAGCTCATCCGCTTTGCGTCTCGAGCAGATGCCTGCATCCGCGATATATTTATTCAGTCTGATCTGATTCTGTTCCTTCTCTGTTTTCATACTTATCCATTATAGCAAAACTCCATACGTTTTCAAATAAACGGATACAATTTTTACAGTTTGTGCTATACTGAAAAATCATCCGATCATAAGAGGTACATAATATGCAGGAAAGTGCTTTAAATCATGCAACTGTCTATTTTCTGACCATCAGTTTTCTGTTTTTTGTCGGGAGCATCTTAGGCTGGGTTTTGGAACTGTTCTACCGCAGGTTCTTTTCCAAAAATAACCCCGATAGGAAATGGATCAATCCCGGTTTCTTAACGGGTCCTTATGTACCACTGTACGGATTCGGACTGGCGATCCTTTTTCTCATGTCAGACCTTCCGTATCTCGGGATCGACAGCTTAAGCGATCTGACCTGGCTGAAGACCCTGCTCTGTATTCTGTTCATGGGCATCATGATGACGCTGATCGAGTACATTGCCGGTTGGATCTTTATCAAAAAAATGCATGTCAAACTCTGGGATTATTCCAATGAACGCTTTAATCTGCAGGGGATCATCTGCCCGAAGTTTTCCCTGTACTGGACCATTCTCGGCGCCCTGTATTATTTCTTCATCCAGCCCCATGTCGTAAAACTGGTCGCCTGGTATTTTAACAACATTGCATTTTCCTTTATCGTCGGTATGTTTTTCGGGATCTTTCTCATTGACTTTTCCTATTCCGTACAGATCGTCAGGAAGATCCAAAGTTACGCAAAAGAACACGAGATCGTGGTAAGATACGAAGAACTGAAAAGCAGCATCCGTACCGCGGCCGAAGAAGCCAGGGAAAAAGCGCATTTCCTGCTCGCATTTCAATCGGAGCAGCCCCTGCTAACTCATCTGGAAGAATACAGGAAAAAGCTTCTTGACAATATTGAACAGGCACGGATCGATCTGGAAGACAATTTAAATGCTGTCAGAGACAATCTGTTTCACGATGAAGACAAAAAAGGATAGCCAATGCTATCCTTTTTTAATCTCATAATCTTTCGTTCATTCAGGAATGGATCATTCTACAAAGTCCGCTTTCACATAGGCATCTTTTCCGTCATATACGATCTTGCACCAACCATCCGTCAGTTCAACAAAATCAAACTGCTCGCCGCGGTAAGCTACACCGAGTTTATTGCCGGATTCACTGGCAGTTTCACGGATATTGACATTTTCCTTGACGGTCACTTTTCCGCTTGCGCCGATCGTGGAACCTTCTTCCGGTACTTCTTCGACCACTTCCTCAAGATAATCCGATTTGATATAAGCATCGGCGCCGTTGTAGTCGATCCGGCTCCAGCCGTTATCCATCACCTCGTATCTGGTAAATTCCATGCCGGCCGTTGCTTTGCCTAAAGATTCTGCCTCCGTGCTTGCGGAGGAACGGATATTGACAAGCTCCGTAACGCGGACTGTCTTGGCATTTGCCTCTTCCGCAGCCCGCAACGCTTCCGCTTCCGCAGCCGCCGCAGCCTCGGCATCCGCCTGTTGCTGCGCCGCAAGAGAATCCTTGACTTCCTGATTGATCTGGGATTTCAGCGTCGGCATCAGGGCCGCAAGCGCATCATCGCTTTCAAGCGCCTCGTTGTATTTGGTCTCCACTTCATCGGACAGTTTCTCAACGTCATCCTGAATGGAAAGTGCCCTGAAATAGGCCTTTTCATCTTCCGTAGGCTCGGATTTATTGATATAGAGCGCGCCGGTCTCATTGGTGCAGACATATACCGAAGACATCGCCGGTGTCGGTGTATCCACACCCGCATATTTGATATCATAGGTAACCATTGCCAGATAAGAATTCGGTGCCGGCCCTACTTTGGTATAAACGGAATAATTGGAGAAATTGTCAAAATACTTGGATTGGATCTGGATCCGCACGCGTTCCTCATCTGAAAGCACATTACTCAGCGAAGCGACCGTATCCGCATCTCCCGTGGCGATCGCATTAAAATACGATTCCAAAAGGGTGTTGACTGCGGGATAGGCGTTAACTTCATATTTGTCCTTCGGAACTTCGATCCCGGTGTCTACCTGATACAGTTCCTCCGTGGCCGCATCTTTGATCTTGTCGGAAGTCTTTTTTTTGTTGACGAAAAGTATGACCACAACAACAAGAATGACAAAAAGCACCCCTATGATAATGTAACGCAGGTTTTTGCTGAAAAATTCCTTCATGATAAATCCGGATCCCTTTCTGCATTCGATGTGAAAAAAGGACTGCACCCGAGAGGATTCGAACCCCCGGCACGCGGCACCGGAAACCGCTGCTCTATCCACTGAGCTACGAGTGCAGTTTGATCCCTGCCGGCTGATGCCGACTTTTCACACGAAACTATATTATCATAAGGGACATAAAAATTCAATTGTTATTGCCCGCATAGCCGATGCCTCTTTGATAGAGATAGGCATGATCCGAAAGGACCTCTTCCCTGCTGACCGTGGTTTCGTTCACGCTCTTTACCATTTCATTCAGTTTCGTAAGATCCGTCATTCCATGTGCAGGCAGAATGATCACTTCATGGATACTGCTCGGCAAAACGATGAGGTCAGCATTCAGGTCTTCTGCGATCTTTTCCATGACATGCTCCATGCTCATCAGGGCTGCGGCAAAGTTCTTCCCGGGATTCAGCAGAACATACATCTGTGTTTCATCGGAATGCCGGATGTTTTCATCCTTGGGCAGCATATCCGAAATGATGTCCTCGATCCTTGTCAGGGTATATGCGGCGTTCTTTACCATATTCAGATTTGTATCCTGCAAAAGTGTCTCTTCCGTAACGCCCCATAAGTTCAGCATATTCCTTCTCACGACCGCAGTCGCGCTTCCCATGGGTGTTGCGCCGATCAGGACATAGGGAACCAGGGCAAGATCCAGAAACTCCTTATAAGGAACCTCCGAAAGAAGTTCCCTGTTCCGTTCCCTGTTTACTGCTTTAAAATACAGATTTTCCCTGACCGTTTCATAAACATTGATAAAATCAAGATCCAACTCTTCCCTGATCCTGTTTTCCTCATAAACCTCCACGATCTTCTCACCGATCTCATCGATCCCTTCTTGCTCAAGATAGGACTCATAAAACCGCTCCAGATAGATCGTCGGGGATGCGGCGCAGATCTGGTCCGTGATCGTCAGACCCTGCAGCCTGATCCCGTTGTTTTTAAGCACTTCCCTGACTGTGACTTTTTGATCCGGAAGGGCCTCTTCCACCCAATCCCGCATCGTTTCCACAAATTCCAAATACTCCATACTTCTCCTTTCATGCTCGTAAACTGCAAAAAAAGACCTCCCGTAAAGGGAAGTCTTTTGAAAGGACATCAATTAAGGAATAAATAAATCCGTCATTAAACGCGGGACAGATACTCGCCGGTCCTGGTGTCGATCTTGATCTTGTCACCCTGTTCAACAAACAGAGGAACATAAACCAGAGCGCCTGTTTCCACCGTTGCGGGCTTTGTTGCGCCCGTCGCCGTGTCACCCTTGAAACCGGGTTCCGTTTCCGTGATCTCAAGTTCCACGAAAAGAGGGGGCTCTACCGCAAATACGTTGCCGTTATAAGAGCAGACCTTTACCATTTCATTTTCTTTGACAAACTTTAATGCGTCCCCTATGGTCTCTGCATTCAGTGCAACCTGATCATAGGTTTCCGTATTCATGAAGTTGTACAGATCGCCGTCCGCATACAGATACTGCATATCGTTTCTGTCGATCCTTGCCTGCGGAAACTTCTCGGTAGGTCTGAAAGTCTTCTCAACTACACCGCCGTTAATGATGTTTCTTAATTTTGTTCTGACAAAAGCTGCACCCTTTCCGGGTTTTACATGCTGAAATTCAATGATCTGAAAAACAGCGCCGTCAATCTCAACAGTTAAGCCATTTCTAAAATCGCCTGCTGATATCATCGATATTCCTCCTTATAGGTCCAAACATAATTCTTTACTAGTTTATACGAAAGAACGCAAGATTTCAACTGTTTTTTACGAATCTGCGCTCCGTTTCATCCTTCTTTTGTAGAAAAACAGGATCGGTCTTTCCAGGATCCTTTTGAAAACGATCTGTATTTCTTCTTTCGGATGGATCGGTTTTACCAGGATCGAGCGGATCTTACACCTGTTGGCTCCCCAGACGTCCGTAAACAGCTGGTCTCCGATCAGAACGGTGCTGTCACGGTCCGTCCCCATGATCTGCATGCTTCTTAAGTATCCGGAACGTTTCGGTTTACCGGCCTTGTACAGATACGAAGCGCCGACGGCATCACAAAAAGGTTTCACGCGTCTTTCCTTATTGTTGGAAAGGATCAGCGTTTTGAATCCGATCGCATGAAGTCTTTGAAAGAGCGCGACTGCTCTTTGGTCCGCAGGCGCACCATGCATCACCAGTGTATTGTCGATATCATAGATCAGACCTCTGATACCGGATGCATAAAGGCCTTCATAATCTATGCCGTATGCGCTGTCTTCGTAGGAATCGGGATATAATAAAGAAAACATGGTCTGACTTCTCTCTTTGCGTTTTTAAACATTATATCATACGGAAGATAACGGGACATAAAAAAACTGCCGCAGAACCTGCGGCAGTTTGAGTCAATGATCTTATTCAACCGGGGGCTTTAAGAGAACCACACCGTCTTCATTGTCGGTGATCACATTGGAATCGCCTACAAAGTAGGAATACTGCATCAGTGCGGAATCCTTCTGCATATCCGAGAAAGCCTTATCCATCTCATCCTCTTCGGGTCTGAAACTCATGGCCTTCATCTCAAAGGAAGAGCTGCTGGTCTGGTTCATCGAAAGGGAAACATCGGTCAGACTCATATTCTGTCTGGCGCGGATCCCATCCAGATTCAGAGAAAGCGAAAGTTCCTCTTTGGGATTCTCCGCTACGGAATTTTCCTGCGAGGGCTTTTCGGACTGTGCTTCGTTCACACGGATCCTGTCCTGTCCCTCGACTCTGTTCATGTAGTTGTTATACAGGTCAAACTGACCGATCCCATTCATTGCCATCTCTTCATCTCCCCAAATGAATCGATTTACATAACACCCTTACCCGTAAATTATATTACCGATTCATTTGTTTTGCAATACTTATATCGTCATTTTTGGAGAGAACTTGATACTTATTTTGAATTTTTTTCATTTTTTGGCAATTTTGTGATTTTTCCATCAATTTCTGTCACAAAATCGCGGAAAGTAACTTTTTGGTATACTCTTCTTTCGGATCAAAAAACACTTCATCGTCTTTCCCCTGCTCGATGATCCGTCCGTCCTTCATGATCATGATCCGGTCGCAGAGTTCGTAAACAACACGCAAGTCGTGGGAAATGAACAGGATCGCGATATGATAATCCCGGTTCAGTGCGCACAGCAGTTTCAGTACTTTTGCCTGCACAGTCACATCCAGCGCGGAAACCGGTTCGTCCGCAATGATCAGGCCCGGATTCTGCATCAGAGCTACGCCGATGCATACCCGCTGTCTCTGCCCGCCGGAAAGCTGCGACGGATACCGGTCGATCAGTTCTTCTTCCAGGCCGACTCTTTCCATCATGGAAAGCACTTTTTCCTTACGGTTTTTTTCGCGTCTGATCCTTAACGGTTCCTCTAAGATCCTGCCGACTTTCATCATCGGATTCAGGGAATGGTACGGATCCTGAAAGATCATCTGCGGCATTTGCGTCATATGAACGATCTTCCCTTCCACTTTCGGGATCATATGAAGGATCGCCTTTGCAAGCGTTGACTTTCCGCAGCCGCTCTCACCGACCAGACCGACGATCTCCCCTTCCTTCATGGAAAAACTGATATCATACAGGATCTGTTTCTTTTTATAATATGCATTTAAGTGTTCTACGCTTAGGATCTCATTCATACGGTCAATTTCCTGATCTTGGGAATGCTGTCGAGCAGTTCCCTGGTGTATTCCGTTTTCGGGTTTTCAAACAGTTCCTCCGTCGTTCCTTCTTCCACGACCCTGCCCTTCTGCATCACAAGGATCCGCTGACAGATCTTTTTGACCACGTTCAGATCGTGGGAAATGAACAGGATCGAAATACCGGATTCTTTATTGAAACGCTGCAAAAGCTTAAGGATCGCGGCCTGGACCGTCACATCAAGAGAAGTCGTGATCTCATCGGCAATGAGCAGTTTCGGATGACAGATCAGGGCCGAGGCAAGCATGACTCTCTGCCGCTGTCCGCCGGAAAGCTCATGCGGATAACTGCGATAGATCCGTTCCGTGTCTTTTAATTCCACCATGGAAAGCATCTGTAATGCTTTTTCTTTTCTCTCTTCTTTGGTCAGATCCGAATGTAACAGCAGTGCTTCCTCCACCTGCCAGCCAACTTTTCTCAAAGGATTCAGGGAATGCATCGGTTCCTGAAAGACCATGCCGATCTCTTTTCCCTGCAATGCGCGAAGTTCTTTTCTGCTGCAGGTTAATAGATCCTTTCCTGCATACAGGATCTGTCCCTTTTTGCGCATGTCCTTTCTGCTGAGAAGACCTGCGATCGCAAGAGCGCTCATCGATTTTCCGGATCCGGACTCCCCAACGATCCCGACGATCTCCCCGGGTTCCATCTGCAGGTCAAAATCATACACGACGGTTTCCGGCACAAGATGATCGTGAAACTCAATACTTAAATCTTTGACCTGAAGCATCATCCCTGCACCTCCTTCAAGCTGTCACTGAGCAGTGAAAAACT
>JAEEGL014204728.1_pt1 | contig 30829 bp, 36 predicted proteins | sample 9134231 | NCBI WGS metagenome assembly JAEEGL01 (sample SAMN16246548, study PRJNA631951) | gut metagenome | biome: gut microbiome; feature: rumen; material: fiber-attached | host: Bos | place: Iran: Karaj | collected 2018-10 | reverse complement strand
TATCTTACTCCGTTACGTCGGGCCAGCTTCTCAAACTGCCGGATCTTCTCATCTTTAATCTCAACAGAGGATACTCCCGATCCTTCCTTCACAAGTTCCTTCACCTTGATCTTCTGCGGCTTATTGACTTTCAGTCTGCCCGGGTCATATCGCTTCGCCATCTTCTTCTCATGTACGATCATCCTGCGATGCTGCAGGTATCTCTCGCACATTCTGGTAAACGTCGTTGCCGTCATCCTGGCCGTTCTGCATACTAACCCGACAGTCTTCTCATTAGCCTGTTCCTGCATTTGGATCTCCTTTCTGCGCGCATAAAAAATAGGCCCCCGGCCCGAAGTATTTCCTACCTCGTTGCCGATTGCCTATTCTAATAATATCATGCCTTTTTTTCGTTGAAAATGGACAGAGCATGGACATTACATGGACATCACATGGACAAAAACTCAGGTTTGTGAATTATCTTTGTAGCAAGAAAAGTTCCAAAATATTCAAGCATACAAATACCTTCTTGACATATGATCATATTAAGCTGATATTATATTACAAAGGAGATATAAGTTATGATAGAAAAGAACGTCAAGAAACTTAAGGCCAAAAAGCATCGTGTCATAAATGGTTTCAACACTGGTACCCGTGACATGAAACTCAAAACAGCATACCGACGAAAAAAGAAATGGTCGGCAGAATGATTGATATATTGACTATTCGCTTTGCTATGATTCTTCTATATTCTCAAGGAAATCCTCAAGTATCCTAACACTATCAGAGAAAACCTCGACCATTTCTTTCTTATATGTTTCCTGAGTTTCTCTATAAATCTTCGGATCAGGTTTTACGTTCTTCCATATATCAACAATCTTATCTGCTAACATCCGTGATTCATCTTCATATTTTTTATTTCATTTATACCGCATATGTTTTCGTCACTCTACATTATTCAATTTGATGATATTTCTTGTCTCTTTCTTCGCTGTAAACCTAATGCCTGCTTTTTAAATTGATTCGGAATATCCCAGACAGTCAATAGTAGCACAAGCATCTCTCCTTTGCGCGTGACTTTCTCATTCTTGAAGCAATATACAGCCTCTCCATATATCTTTATACAATGGCCATTAATCATGTGATCATACGACTTAGAAGATATGTAAGAGTACAAGCTACCCGTTGTATCCGAATGGGCTATGCCCTCCGAATAAGCCACTGTAGCCATCCTGTTTGCCGCCTTCTTATTGAAGCCCAAACGCTCCTTCATCCTGTAATAAGCGTGATCTGTTATTATAATCTCTGCCATGATACTTCCCTCCTAAGGACATAATATGATATGGTCCTATATCCGTCATTAAACTGCTGGTTTATTGTTTTGAGGAAATATCAATGATACCGTGTTATAGGAGGTAATGATATATGAAGAATACAACTAAAGTGACACATCTCTCGATACTTCGTTTAATACTATGTCTAATTGGATTAGTTTGTAATCTCTTGATCCTATGCGAAATATTCGAAGACGAAACAGACTAAGAGCAGGCTTGACCTGCTCTTAGTTTTGAATAAAAAATTACGATCTACTCTACTAGTTTTATAGAATCTGCTCAGAATTTACCATCCATTAGCATGGTCCTCATCTGCGCTACATCCACCTGTACACGGATTATAATCATATGGGTGAAGGTTTCTCCAGACATCTGTACAAGCATACATATCTGCATCATTATCGCACCATATACCGCTATCCTCATTATCGTTATTTGTAGAATCCGTCCAAAAAGAACATGAATCATTACGATCATAATCATCATTACAATTATAATCATATTCATTATCCCAGTTTGAAATATTACCATAACTTACAGATTTTACCGGTATAACTTGCGTTTTGTGGTGCTTCCTCCATATTTGCGAGATTTTCTTTACAACAAAACCACAGATACGATTGAAGACATAAATCTTCAGCACCCATACCACAGAACTATATATTATAAACAATACTATTATCGCTACTAATCCCTTCATGATCATTTCCCCTTTCGCCGTTTTCCTTCTGTCGATTTCATTATATTCCACACAACGTCTCCACACAATAAACCACAGGTTTAATCATAGGTCCACGCTATGTGATAAAATATTCTCAGTAAAAGGAGGAAGAAATGACATGCATGATATCAACATAGATCTTATGATTGAAGCCATGGCACACGCCAACGGAATGGGAAATCCCAATATCACCGAGTTCGAATTGTATCGCGGTTATAAAGAATGGGAGAAAATGACTGAATTGTACAACGAAATGTCAGAACTCATCTTAGAAGGTCAGCGCCGTAGAGCGCTTGACGATAAACAGCGAAAAATGCATCACAAAAAGTGTCACTAATCTATTGGAATCAAATCCTGACAATTCAAATACGAATTCACGGACTTATGCCCTAATGCGCATTTTTCATTTATGAACAAACGACAGTATCCGCACATCGCCTCTTCGCTTACCGTTACTCTGCTCGAAAAAGCTGAAATAGTGCTTTTCAAATCACCATTTGTATTCTTTGTTGTCTTTTTTTCGCTCATACTGGTCTCCAGAATGTTATGCCGTCCATATTCACCTGTGTATATACTTGCCATCTGCAACTTCTCTGACAGCGCCACATCTTTTGCATCTATAGATAGTCTTTCCGCCAATTATCATTTTCCCTATCTTAGTCACATACTGATATTGTGATGACTCATCATGCCCCAAAGCGTGTATATTCTCTGTATATACATCTCCACATCTGGTGCAAGAGTACGTTTTGAAGCCTGACTCGGTGCATGTTGGATCCTTAAAATCTGATATTAAATACGCGTGACCCATCTTACCTATTATTGTTGCACTCTTTATATAACCACACTCAGTACAAACCGTCTTCTTCTCGCCACATTCGTTGCAGGTGGCTTCCTTTTCTACAATTTCCTTATAAGAATGTTCGGTCATCGGGAGCGATTCTGTATATGAATCCCCACATATGCTACATACATATGTTTTTTCTCCTTCTTCCGAGCAAGAAGCTTCCTTAGTTATCTCTTCCGTATAATCATGCTCATGCAAATTTATTGCCTTGTTCGAACTAGATATCGATGATAGGTTCAGCTGGCCTATAGGTGTATGCATCTGATCATATGAAATCCTAAGGTTTTTAAAATATCCATACTTTGCGATAAATTCACTTGGTGCATATGTATGATCTCCAATGATGATGATCTGATCAACTTCCGCGAGTTGCAGCATCATCAAAATATCTGTAGGATACAATTCACTCTCAACAGTGGGATATATCTGTTCATACATCCCGTTTCCACCATGCCCTCTATGCATTTTCATAAACTCTTCATGTGTAATCGTATGCACATCTGCATAGGCACTTAACGGAAACAACACTGCAGAAGCCATTATCATCATTATAAGTGTTGCAAACAATCTTAATATCTTTCCATTCATAATACTTCCCTCCATAAGTACCATTTTACTTGTTTACATGGAAATTCAATTCATAATCGGTCATCGAATTAACTCCCCTCATTTCAATGGCCAGATAATCATATACCGGATCATATTGCATAATTCCTTTATACATGGATAATGGAATACTTCCATCAGCTGCCACCTTACCTTCATATGCCCAATTGACCTCCGGATCCTCAGCCATATAATATGGTCCAAGACAGGCCACAGCCGTATACCATAGTTGCTCGGTATTCCCGGTAGATACAATGAATACGGCCGTATCAAAGTCGGATAGCGATATTGAACCTCCCGGCATTACTTTTGTTCCATCAGCCAGCAAAACATATCCTACTGCCATTGTCTTTGATCCACTGTCTTTTTTAGATTCATCTGACAAAACATCATCTACCTTATCCTGATCCTTGGTTTCCGTTTTCGGGCTAACTTCGGCAAGATTACGACTATTAATGTAATCTTCATAACGGAATGTGTCTTTAAAATATATCACCGTGTCAAGAAAAGCAAAATCATATGCGTCAGCGTCTTTATCAACAAGCGACTTAACAAACGAATGTGTTTCTAAGAAAAGCGAGGCGCACTCATGGCAGAAATCGTTGTTGACATAGTACCCGGGAAATTCAAACGAAATGTATTCCTCTCCCGGAAGAGAAAGATAACTGATCTTTCTGTCATAGTTCTTATCATATCCTGTTATAACTACTTCTTTAAATTTTCCGATGGGTGTCGCGACCAATGCCACTTCTTTAGCATCCTTATCTCTAAGCATTCCAACAAGATCCAGTCTGTCACCTGTATGAATTTCTGCAATCAACATATCTCCATATTGCGGAATATCCTCTTTGATACACATACAAGGAACTCCGTCTATCTCTTTGATGATAATATCTTTCGGAAGATGTAGGCCGACTTTATTGCCATCCGGTGTTTCAGCATAATAATCATATTCTCCATCGTCTCCAATTATCTGAGGCTCCGACGGCATCAACTCTACTTCGTCCGCAACTTCATTCTCAGTGGTCTCTTCCACGGACTCATTAGTTTCAATGCTACTATTTTCAACAGGCACAGGAGTGTCGCTTACTTTCTGATCGTCGCATGCCGCCAAATTCAATAATGCAACCATAAGTACTGCAACCATCATTTGTCTTCTATATATTCTCATCATCTCATTCCTTTCCTACGGTCATTATATCTTCTTCGAATTTCATCAGTTCTAGCCCGTTCAGCACGATATGCCAAACTGTAATCCCGATGAAGATCATAAACCACGTCCTTAACCCTGTCATCGTTCAACAAACCGGCACGAAACAGGTAATCGCCGAGCTGTTCCGGACTACGTTCTCCTCTGTTTTCATTAAAATCCAATATTGCCCTTCTCTCTACACGTTTGATTATTGAAGGATCTAACGACAGGTACGCATCTCCGCAATCGATTGAATAGTCTTCTTCTTCGTGCATATAAAGAAAATATGATACCTTATCTTCGTTGCATTCAAAGCTGCATACATTCTTTTCCATTCTCATCACTCCTTATTCAGTTCGCTCAGTAGCAGTCTGGTTCATCGTCCACAATATCGATATCATACAGATCAGGATCATGTTCTACAGGATCATAATCCTCATCATGCCACCAATCATAATCTTTCTCATCATCATGATCATCAGGTCCATATAAGCTAGCCATGCAAATTCCTCCTTTGCCCAAAACAATTATACTATATTTGTCATCTCACCAAGTCTAGTCATCTTATTCCTTTTACTATCATCGCGCCAAGTTTTTCTGATCTTATCAAAACAAAGCTTTAGTCGTGCAATAACAATTGACTTATTCTCCTCTTCTTCAGCCGAAATCACATTAGCCGCAACTATAACCTCAGGAATCTCCCTGATATTAGCAAGCTCTTTCTCCAGTTGTTTTACCTTAATATTTAGTTCATCAATCTTCTTACTCTTCTTTAACCATTCATTGTATGCTCCAACAGGCATATCAAGAAGTATCCTGCTACGCCCAAGTTTATCTGCCAATTTATTCTTCTCGCGCGGAATATATTTCACTTTCACCGATGTAAATCGCTTTGACAGTTGTGAATTTTTGTATACTTTATCCCACCGAGATACTGCTCCGCTATTATCCGTATATATCTTGACCCCACCGCCAAAACCATAGTCATATGATAGCGTCAAAAGCACTTTACCCACAGCAGCCTCTGTAAGCCTCTCAACATGTGTGTATTCACCCATAAAGTCTACGCCCTGGGCAATCAGATTCTTTTCCGTTATCTGCGATTCATCATTTAAACTACCCCGACATATGATATAGCTATAGCTCCCGGCTTTCCCCTTTCTACCATCCTCATTCCACATTACTGTATGTATCGATTCATCAATAAATGCCGTTACACAATTAATCTCAAGACTCGGAGCATCCCAATATTCAAAAACACATCCACAAGGTGTGATATTCTCCTTCACCGTTTCGGATTCGCTAATCTCAATCAAATTACGCCCCTTACAATAAGGGCACTCTGCTAGATGAAATCGCTTTCCGCTCCTCGTAATATAGTATATTTCCTCACGCAGAAACTCTTTAGGCGCTCTTCTGAACTCTTCCGCCACAATCGATCTTGCAGGTTCAAAACCCAGACGTAACATATTCTGCTCAATGGTGAATATTTTGTCTATATCTATCTTGTCTCCATCCTTTTCCTGCGACCGAAGCCATGATATATTTTCAGCCTCGTTTCTGCTCATTGCAAGCAGAAGTCTATCCATGCTCAAGTTAAGACTTGAGCCGATCAGTTTCGGACTTCTACCTTTTATGAGAGAATACTGGGTATATAAAGCTTTAGAGAGCATAATACTGTCATGGATTTCTGCCATCGTTGATCTTTCAGTATTTTCAAGCCTCAGCAGCATAAGTGAAACATTACCGACAATACTGCTTATTATCTCTTTATCTTTCTCAATCGTTGACTTGCTTTTTTTCGCTTCATTCTTTTCACCAAGTTTCACATAATAGTGATATAATATTTCATCATCATGCTGCTTCCTCATTATTCTCAACCCCTCTTATAAGTATCCAAATATCGTTTCTAATAATAGGATAGTTCGCGCGAGATTTACTGACAATAAACCACTGGTTTAATACATATTAAAAGACCCCACGTTATTTCATCCGCGGAGTCTCTGTTGCTCTATCTCTATAGCGTGTTATCAAATTGCTTCTACCTTCTGAACTTATCTCTGGCCATCTTCATTTCATACATCATGTCGTCAGATCTCTTAAAGAGTGAATCCAGTGACTCATCACATGTATTCATATCCACAAGCAACGGACCATAACTTGCCTCAATCCTGTATTGCAGGCCTGAATCTTTATTAATTGCAATCATTGCTTCTTCCATGGCATTCGAGAATCTCTTAGCCTCAATGTCCGCTGTATCTCGAATTCCAAGAACAACGAACTCATCTCCGCCTTTTCTGAACAGATAATCACCTTCAAGCGCGGATTTTCTCAGTAGTGTAGCTATGCCCCTTAACGCCCTGTCGCCTTCTTCATGTCCACCACACTCATCGTTGATATGTTTTAATCCATTCATATCAACAGAGCATATAAACAATATCTTCCCGTTCTCCTTAGCCTCATCATATATCTGCTGAGAATACTTAAGATACGCCTTCTGATTTAGCAATCCGGTAAGTTCATCCTTATACATCGCTTCCTGCAGATATACATTCTCCTTCCGCAATTCCGAATACTCTTCAGTCTTGCGCCAGTTGAGCAGGTCCTCATTGTTAGAAAAAACCATCTCACGCTTAACCATATCTGATAATACATCTTGCAAGGCATCCAAACCTCTCTTGGTGTTTTCTATATTCTCATTTATCCTAAGGACCGATACTACATATTCATAGAAATCGTTATGATGTTCTATGTTGCTTACTGACACCCGGACGTTCTTGGATACAAATACATTAAATTCAGTTACGAGCCTTGTTACTTTGCGTTCAAGTTCATAAAGACTATGCTTATCATATGCGAATATATCCTCTTCGCCATACATATCTCGTGGCATATATGCCAATGCATCCGCTGGGAGTTCGTCATCTATACGATCAGCAAATAGAATCAGCGAATAGTATACATTAAGAGCAAGGATATACATAATGAAGTAATCATTCATGAAACGATATCCCATCACTCTCTCAAAGAAATCCCTGTTCTTGTCCTCAACTCGGGCATAGTATCCGACACCCTCATTGCCGGCATAACAAATTACATTATCGAAGGGATGCAGCATACGCTTTTCAATATCGGGTGGCATATCATATGATTTCTTATACCCTTTAGTTAGATAATACGCCAATTCCGCCGCATCAGGATACACACTCTCCTCATAAGCAACATAATTATACAGAATCGCCTTATCTGGAACATATATCGGCGAATCATAATCTGATTCATCATATATAGCATTTCGTCTAGGCGCAAAGAATCTGACAACCGGAATAACAGGCTTTAATAGCCTTGCAATCCAATCACCCATAAGAAAATCGGAGTCACTTTTCGCGTCATAGAACACCTTCATATTTTTCTTATAATTCAGCTCCTTGAACCGGCATTGAAAATCGATCAATGCATCAAAAGACATACTTCTATCGAGTCCAACGCTTCCTATCTCATACCAAAAAAATCCAACGCCATTAATAAACAGGATCATACCTGCGGAAACTATATCAAATGGACATTCCTGATCGTCATCCTTCTGCTTATATATCAAATGTTTAATGCATCCACCATCATTCTCATACTTAAGGATTATACCTGTGTTAGTCTGTCGGGTTCCGCCACCGGCTTCAAATGTCTCAAGCACATAATTATATATATCATGCTCTCCACGCCATACAGTATCTTCGGTCCAGTGGACCGACCCGTTAGATTTATTACATATGCTCAACATGATATCTCGACAAGCTATTGTGCTACTCCCAAACAAAAACGGGAGAATATATCTATTTCTCATATCATACATTTATTTAACCTCATAAAACCAATCTCATTTAAAAATACAATAAATGACCAACACTACTATCGCTTTAATAATACATGAGAGGATAAAGGAATTACCCAAATGTGAAGTCTTCGTCTTTTCCTGTATATATATCTCGTAAAATGCAATCGAAAACAACATCAACGATATAACAATTACACCAAAACGAATAATGCCAATAAAACTTGGCAATACCAACAAATAAAACGCCATTATAAGAATAGCAACATAATAAAATCTATTTACTCTTTTACGAATAAGGCTATATTCAGTTTTATTAGCAACACTTTTAATTGTCAAAAAGAGACTATAACTAGCAAATCCAAAGAAAGAAAAGAATGCTACCAAATAAGGGAACACATTATATTCCCAAACAAGTACTTTCTTAAACACACGAAGCGCAATTATCCCCAAAACAACCAAAAAACAATAACCGACTATTCTCCCAATTATAGAATTAGCTATAGAAGATACACGTTTCATTATCTTCTGTTGGCTATTCTTAACACAACGTCCTGTCCATAAAAGAAAACCTCTATTTTCTTCCCTAACTATCTCATCAAGAATATGGTCAGGAATACTCTTTCCGCAATTATCACAATATCTTTCAGTCAATGTGTGATTTTTTCCACAATCGCATGACCATTGATCAATCATCATTTGCTCCCTCGCTAAATGCTTCTTCCAAAGAATTCTCCTTAGAATGTATTTCTTTTATGACCTCTTCAGTTTCACCCTCGTCTTCTTCAGCAGTAATCATTTCCTCCAAATCACTTTCCATTGTGTCATTATCTTCACTTATTAATTCTTCAAACTCATCAAGCAAACTATCAAGATAATTCAAATATGAATCTTCTCTAACCAAGCATAACTCCGCGCCTTCATTTTCTTGAATTTTCATATAATCCGTACGAGCCAGACATATCGGTTCAACAAATTGTTTAACTGCATCTCCTTCTCTATATAAGTATGGCAATGCAATAAATGGATAGTCGAAACCATTTAATTTAACAAAATATGCATCACGATATCTTACTTCTCTAGTATGTATATGCTCTATATTATTAATTGTATTGCCATCTGAAAAATATCCATTGTCAATGTATAACTGCAATCTCTCTCTTATCTCTCTTAGTAACTCCCCGTCAATTTCTACTGATCTTCTCGGCAAAGCTTTTGGATTCATTTTTTCATTAAAAGTCGCCATCTTACTTTTAAGTTTCTCTGCATTTGCCTTAATTAGAGTGCCTGTAATTGAATCTACTTGCATTTCCCTTTTAACACTATATAGTGCATGTTGAAAAAGGTTGTTAATGTCGGTATTCTCATCTAGAGTTGCCCTCCCCGCCTTAGTTATTTCACCCGTTTCAGGATTAATATGACCAAAAGTGTATTTCTCAGTCATCAGGATTTTTTCAATCATATTTTCATCAATACCGACAAGATTTGATATCTGCCTAGATGTTCGCAGGCCGGCATCATAAAGTCTCAAAACCAGAAGTTCAACACTATCATACTCATCAATTACATATTCTTTAACATCTGCCTCAACAATAGATATAGGACAATAGAAATGCTGAAATATCTGAATTTCATCATCAGATAGGGGCAAATAAGAGCACGATTCTCTTAATAATTCTATATTTTCCACTGTTTTCTTATCAAACACCACTCTATCCATTTATTCCCACCCTTTGATAAAACTCATCTAAATAGTAGAACTCTCCCGCTTCTCCTATTGCCTGATCAAGCATTTTCTGCATGAATCGAGAATACTCTTTTTCACTCTTGTTTGGTATTGGCTTATTTGTATTCGGATCGATTTCTTCATATTCACAACTTGTAAGATAATCAAAATCACCGATGATTACCAACTGCTTTTGGCAACGCGTAAAAGCAACATTAAGTCTACGTAGCTCCTTCATAAATCCAACCCTGGCCTTATCAGGAGATTTATAAAAGCGCCCATTCGGGTCAGTACTCCTTGTAGAACTGTATATTATTAGCGGTCTTTCCTGTCCCTGAAAACTATCTAGTGAAGCAGCGATGCTATACACCTGTTCCGAGCTAAAACCAAGCTTTTTTGCACTAATTATTTTTCTAATAAGACGTACTTGTCTGCCATATGCAGAAATCACGCCTACCTGTTCACTATCCGGCTTTCTGTCAGAAAACACATTTTCAATAATATTCCCAACAATGTCCGCCTCAAGTTCGTTTCCGTAACCTTCCGTTTTATCTGGTGAATTATATTTATTCTGCTCAAATCGATTTGACGCCCTGCTGGTCGAGATAATAATCAAAGGTTTCGATGTCCCCTTAATCATTGGTTCCCATTCTGACATATCATAATGCGCATGATAATTCCCCCCATAAAACCAATCTGAAATAACATCAGATATATTACCAGGCATTCTAAATTGTTCATCAAGTCTTGTAATATTTGGCGTGTCCGGGTTTTTGTTTTCCAGTTTTTTGAAAAGAAACTCAAAAAAACTCATCTCAAGCAAATCCGTCTTAATCCCATCCTGCTTGCAAAGTTTTACTACCTCCTCATTAGCCATTGGAGGAATTTGAAGATGATCCCCAAGCATTAATGTTTTGGGCGCTCTTGACATGGGGACAATCACATTGTGCACTTGTATTTGTCCACTTTCGTCAATAATCGAAACATCAAAATCAAGATTTTGAAATTGTCTGCGTGTGTTGATACCTATACATGTAGCACCTACGACATTCGAATTCTCAATCAACAAATTTGTAACAATTTCGCTTCGTTTACTATTTATAGCAATTTCCCAATCATCAAGCGTCTTTTTTACCAATCTAACGTTATATAGTATACTTTCTAAAACATTTTTATACTTTTCTACCGTTTCAATTGCTTGACGAGGATTCGAAACCAGAACCGATGTGTCAAATTTATCAACGCTAAACGGACCGGCCAACGTCGGTGTATATGCTGCCTGTCTTATTTGTTCTTCATACTCTCCATATCTATTTTTAAGTGCTTTATAATCCGCATCCGACAAAAAATCATTTAATTGTCTTATACTATCTTCATATTTCCCCTTTGAAGCATCAAATACAGGAAACTCGTATTCAAGTTTTTTGATAATTTGCACAAGTTCTTTTTTCATATATATGCTTAATGGCTGAAAAAGAAACCTCCAAAAAGCATTCTTCCTTCTGATTGCGAAAAGTGCAATTTCCTTATGAGTTTTATCATTTAGCAAGCTTGTATAAACATTTTTTTTAGATAAATATTGTTGAAAACTGTTCTTAATGTTTATCGATATCTGATTTGCCACTTCAACATACTTGTCTCTAGTCTTTGCATCCTCTTGAAACTGTAAGATTATTGGCATATCTTTATTTATAAGATTTATTTTCTGCTCAAGTTCCCTAATATCGTTTGAAATTTTTCCCTGACTATCTTTAAGTTTATTTACATACTTCTCAGCTGTACTCTCTATCTGCTCCTCTGTAGAATACTTCTTGCAATTATCCTGAATTTTCGACAGATTTCCCAAACGGATAATTCTTGCATCCTTACTCTTCCCAACTCTTTCTAGCACATTATCTACTGCCGCATTATTCTGAGAGGAAACAAGGACTCTCTTCCCATGTCTTATGAAGTACTTTATCCAAGACACAATAACTGTTGTTTTCCCAGTACCGGGCGGTCCCAAGACGAGTTGAATATCTTTTGTCTCTATTCCTCTTTGGATTGCTTCCATTTGAGATTTATTCGGAGGATACTTTTCATTCTCCAATTCCTTCTTAAACTCCTCCCAACCATCTTGTGGTTCATATCCCTCGGTCTCATATTTTGAAAATAAATGATACATATACTTAGAAATAGCCGAGCCATTTTGAATGCTCCTCAACACACCATTTCTTACTCTTTTTTGTGTCTCATTTACTTGCGGATATATATATCCTCCTTTGTTTTCAAACAAATAGTCATCGAACTGTTCAACAAACTCTATTCGCAAACAAACACCATCTTCTTCTAGGCTTCTGTCAATTATTGTTCCTTTGATGGTTCTATTTAATTCATCATTAATCTTTTCATTTGTATTAACAGCAACCCGATCGCCTATCTGAAAATTCTCTTTTTCCGAATCAAATGTGGAAGAAAAAAACAAATACTCTTTTTGTTTAGCGGATGACCCTCTTTCCACAGTATAATAATCGTATTGAAAATGCTCGCCTCCCATAGACGCCATCTGCTCAACAATATCTTCATAATGCGTGAAATTTCTAACAGGTTGCAACACCTGCATATCAAATCTCTTATCTATTTTTGTGGTGTTTGTCTTACCTTCACTAAAGAAATAGTCATCCACAGCATAAACAAATGCATTCATGCTATCACTTGACATTCCCCAATCATTAGATCTGCTATCATTTGAGTATTTTTCATGCCTATATATTACAGAAGTTCCTTCTTCCAAAATGACAAGAAATACTCCTAGACCATATAAGTATTTCTTTTTTGCTTGAAACTCTCTACCACTGAATACGCTCACGATAGAAAAATTGTTCTTTTCTGACCTTGCCAGTTTAAGCTGATAGTTTGAGGTCATTGCCCTAAAGAAGTCATTTCCATCCTCTTTGTTACGACTATATATCGTAAGGTACCCTAGATCGCATATTTCCCGAATAAAAGCAGCTACCGCTTCATCACTTCCAAGTTTTCTGCTAACATTTTCCCCTAAATAAAAACACAACTCATTATCAAGGGTATAATAATTATTAGGTTGTAACTCCAAAACTTTATTCAGCATAAGGATTATTCTCCAAAAATCTTCTATTCGGTCCTTCTACTTCTATTGGCAAGTTGTTCAAATCTTGATCTGCTTCTGTCAAAAGCGCTTTATCAAAATCATCCAACAAGTCATCAATACATTTATCTTTTTCTTCCATCTTTAAACCTCGAATTTTTTAATGCCTCATACAACTTTCCGGCATTAGGATAACGTTCCCCTGGATTTGCTGATACAGCTCTCAATAGTATACCTCCAAGTTTTGGATACCACTGTCCCCCAATATCATTTATATCCGGTAAGGTTGACCATTCCTTTGTAACTGGATTCAATATGAATTCTTTCCCAAATTCCGGACATTCTCCGGTAAACAACTCAATTCCAACTAGGGCAAGCGAAAAGACATCCGATTGCTGCCCTATGTTCTCTTTGTAACCATTTCTTTGCTCTGGAGCCATATAAGTATCGGTACCTACTCCTTTACCAAAACCAGGACCACTTATCCCAAAATCTATAATATATGACTCTTTACGCTTTCGGTTTATAACTATATTTTCAGGTTTAATATCCTTGTGTATAAACCCCGCTTTTTTGTGTATTTCGGCTAGGACCTTACATATTTGCAAATAAATGGTATATCTTTCATCGTACCAGAACTTATCCTTTTTCGAACTTTCTCCAGATTCCCGAATGTATTCTCTTAATGATGATCCTTTTATTTCCCTCATCTCAATCAGAATCTTTTTTTTATTATCATATACATTGTAAATGTAAGGTATATAATCTGTATATTCTTCTATAAGAGTTAGGTTCCTAATCTCATTTAGTATAAGTTTTTTCTGAAGATCATCGTTATATCCAATTTCTTTTAAAATGACAGTTCTCCCGAGCAATTCATCCGAAGCTCTAAGGACACGCGTGTGCGCATCGTCATTTCTATATATTTCCTTTTCGATTATATATTTTTTCGAAGTAGATAAATCAATTCTCTCCATTTCTGATTTCGCTCCTAAGTATTTCTAAAAATTCTTTCATAAGTGGCACATTAGGGAGTTGTCCCGAGAAAATCATTTCAGCTATCTCTTCAAATTCATCACTGTAATAATCCAACAACACTTCCGGATTAATCATCCCATTAGTAAAGTTTTCATAGTCAAGGCAATACAAGAAAAGGCATGCCAAAGAATACACATCTCCTCTTTCCCAGTCCGTTTCATTTGCACTATCTGCATATCTTAATACGGGGTGAATAAAAAGATTGTCTTTTTGTGTTTCTTTCATATATGCCATTACTGTCTTCATATTCTTATCTGCAGTCTGGATCTTTGCGGTTTCGAAACATCCCAATTTAGCAAAATATCCTTCATCATCCTTGTCAAGGAAAATACACTCTGGCCTAATACCTCGATGATGAATATTTATACTTTTTGATGAGAGTTCTGACAGTCCTTGAACAATCTGACTAATTATTTCCAAAACATCCAACGATGATAAATCAGAAACATCTATTTCACTTAATCTTTGTGTATTCTCATGTGTTTCATATGCTAAGTATCTTATATTACATGTATCTCCTGTGGGAATCTCGTTCGCTTTCATTATATACTTTGAGCCACGCATATTTCGAAAAAAAGCTTGTACCGCAGCATCTCTTTCGTCAAACACTCTCGAACTCTTCTCATTTTTATTGAATAATCTAATATAAACATATGTTTTAGCATTTTGCACATCGCTTTCAGCAAAATAATTATAATCACCACACACGGATTCAAAATCTTCAGATTTAATCTTCCTTACAATTCTATATTGGCCTATTGGCAACATTTCTATCATCATCTCTGGAAGATTCAATTCAAATATACCTCCCAGAATATCATATAAGGTTTTTGCACAACTAAAGGCATCATCTATTGTGTAATGCGGATTAGGATGTGCAGAGCCATTCACTCTTCTGCGTAAATCCTGTAGGGAATCCACTTGCTTATTTTGTATAAAATCACAGCGTTTACCATATGTGTCTATTAAGTCTTTTAATGGCACAAAGTTCTGCGTATCATGATAACCGTCTTCCTTCAGCAATCCCTTTATTAGAATATCCATGGCATCTCTGACCTTTTTTACAGCCTCATTTGGTTGTATTCTAATATTCTCTTCAATAGATTTTGTGGTCTGCCACAGATTGGGTCTTTGCTTAAACTCTCTACTTAATCTAGGTAATTCCAATTTCTTAACAAATTCAAAATACATTACAAGTTCTCCTCTCCTTTATTTCAAAGTTACCGATAGATATTCAAAACTATTAAAGTTTTTTCCAACCCAGAAAATATACCGAATTATGCATTATTCTACTTTCTTCTAAACAGACCAGCCATTGCCACTACAACGATAAACATAACTACACCCACAACACCCCATTGCAATCCGCCAAACATCTCACCGTTTTGAATCCTGTCAGCCAAAGCGATTCCATCAGTAAGAATAGAAAAGATCGCCAGAATTGATAACGCAGTCAAAATAGTGTTTACCTTTCGATCTTTTTTTTCATTCACATGGGTCTCTACAGCCTCGACAACATCCTGAATGTCATCCTCCAGACTTGAGATGTTAAATTTTAGCGCAACACATTCATAAAATCTCTGATATGAAGACTCCGTTGACACGGTATTATATGTATAAAGCACACGGATTTTTAACAGATCCTTTTTCATTTCGATAAGAACTTTAGAATTAGACTTGTTAACAACAGCATTATAATTATACTTAAGCAAGACTTCACGTTCATGTAATACAAGTAAAAACACATAATAGTAGTCGTATATCGTATTCCTAATAAATGCATCTTCAATAAAGCTTCGATTTGCAGAATCTGGATATGCCACCGAAACTATTCCTGAGGAACTGATCCCCCACATCTGATTTAGAACTGACGAAAAAAACACATCATCATCCATAGCCTCATCATAAAAAACATCTTTATGCAGGCCATTGCAAAGCGCGTAACTAGTTTTATTTAATTCATCTTTTCGTTGGGTAATAATCGAATGATATACAAGCAGTCTTTTTCGAGTATTTGACGGGAATAATTTGAGTATCTCTTTATTATCATTAGCACCTAAGATTTTATAAAGTGTATTTTTTAATGAAAATGTAACTTCCTGATCATCGGTCGAATATGTGAAAACAAGTCTGTTCTCCTGTCTTCCGCTATCATGCTCATTTGTAAATATATTAGACAGACAAAATCCTATGTCGGCAGCATTATTAACATCATCCGAAATATATTTTATTTCCATTTCAAGGAAGCCAATTCCCGTATTAAAATAGAACACTCGAAAAGAAGACAGGATCAGATCATATAAGCCACTGCAACCTGACATAGTAGATTCCATTTTTACTTTTGTAAACCTTGCGGGGAGGTCATACTTTTCCCAGCACTTCGAATTAAGATAATAACATTTGCACTCTGCTTCGGATTCATCTCTAAAAAGTTCGCAAACAGACTCGACCAAATATTTCGGCTTGATCTCATATCTGGTGAAATCATCCAGATTAAATGGCACATTTTTCTTGTCAAGATAATGGAATGGTAATAAGAATCTGCTGACACTCTTTGAATTAGAATCTATAAACATATTCAACCCTCGCAATAATACATTATTTGAATTCTACCATAAAACAGGCCAAAAGTCTCTAATTTACTGGAATTGCAACATGTTTTTAAAGATTTCTAACATAATAGAAGCAGGCTCATCGCCTGCTTCACCCATCACCACCATATCCTCAACCGTAACTCCGAAGAGTCTGCCAAGAGCGATGAGATTAACTACATCCGGAAGACACATTCCCTTTTGCCATTTGTACACGGCTTGAGGTCCCGTAAAGCCCATATACTGAGCTATCTCCACCACGCTGTAGCCCCTGCTCTTACGCAGGCTCTCAATACGTTTCCCGGTTGCTACAAGATCTATTGTTTCGGTATACATGTTTAACATATTCTTGCCTCCTCTTACACTCATCCAACTGTAATAGTTAATTCCATTCTCTGATTGTAACTGCTCATGTAGCCATTTAGCCACACTACATACAATCATTCCCGTACCACCGGTCATTAGAATGTGAGTCTTTCGATTAAGCAGTAGATTATAATACCCCTTAGTAATCCTGTTGACAATATGGAATTTTGCACAATTTCACAGGCTCCAAATTATGCAACTTTCACAATATCTTGGAGCAAACTGCAAAAGTCGTTATAGTCAGTATATCCGCACAGTAGTGCACTGTTCCGTATATCTTTTAACATACGGTGAAATATAAGATTATCCTTTTTCAGTACACTACAGAAGATCAACCTGACATCCGTTCCGTCTTTTGCAAACTCGTGAACACTTCTGAGTCTTATTCCATACCGTTGTGAATGCCTTATATAGAAATGTTCCTTCGTATCTACAAATACATACTTGATCTTATGCAGGCTTATATCATCAATTTTATAACAGTTTTTGGACATATATACCCCCACTATACGATATATATCAATCTATTGTTATCAGTCTCATACTTATCAACAATTTCACGAAGATATTGAGCATTCTTTTGAACATCGGTTTTATCTTGTTCGGATTTAGCTCCAAATACCGAATTAAGCATTCTGATCAATTCCTGATTATCTGTAGCAATCTCTCCACCTTCAATCAATCGTAACAGCACATTCATCACATTAGCCACGGAAGCGATGATGTCATTTACTCTTAACGGACCCATTAGATATATGTCATCTGCAAGCATATTTCCATGTCTTTCCGATAAGCAGTCAAAAATGTGTCTCCTGGTACTTCCGTTAAAGGCTACGATGCATATGTCTAAATCATAGTTGTCTATATCTCGTAACAGGCGTGTCATTGATCTCATATCAAGCTGTCCGAGGAAAAACTCCGCCAATTTTATCATATGGTAACCATTGTCCGTAGGAACAAGCCTTGAGTTTTGTTTGCATAGAGCATCTATATCTATTTTGCTCGAAATGACGAATTCATCCGTGTCCGCCTCCTCAGGAGTCCCAATGATCTCCTTGAGATCTCTGATGTATGACGGGATGAGCGCATTCAACCTTTCTTCAATAACTCTCGGATTCTCACCTGCTTGAATCGACAGAATCCCATCAAGATAGATAAGTGCTATCAGCCCATCATAACCCCTGAAATAACTTGACAGATATAAAGCAAATCCTATCTCCTTAATCATCTGCGGATCCGTACCGTCGACTACGAGTATTATGAGTTTCTTCAGATACTTCCCCAGATTTGTGTCATCAGTTTTTGAGGCGCTCTCCTCCAGTTCAAGCAGTCCCTTTCTACGTGCTATACTTGATAGTTTCCTGATCATCATGATAGCATCAATAAGCCTCTTCTCATCCTTATTATATCCATCATCAGGACATGTTGATACGTGGTCTTCGGCCATCTCAACCAGTTTCTCCTTTAACTCATAATAGAATAGCGTCCTCATTTTAATCCCTCCCATTCTTCATCTATCTTCGTATCTATGTATTCTTTCATTGCCGCCCGTAATTCCATCGGAATGAATGAACGGATATAAACAAGATACTGCCATACGATCCCACCTGATTGAACAAGCATTGCTCCATAGATATATATGAGACTGACCAGCGCCTCCACACCCTTAAAGTCATTTACATACACCATGTTTAAGCCAATCTCTTTGATCAAATCAGGTGCAGTACCATCTGTGATCAGCAAGACCAATTCCTTGATAAATATCGGGAGCGGACAATCTTGCGCATCAAGGCTTTTAGCCATTTCGGCAAGATTCATCAATCCATCAAGTTTACCCTTGTTTCTGAGTATGATCACGGTATCAAGCGCCTTCTTTATGATGTCAAGATCAGATTCTGTCAGACCTTCCTTGATCTGTCTCATAATCTCCCTGCTATAAAGGAAAAAAAAGTCGTGATCCAAGTTATATATAGAACCCTTTATTTCGCTCAATGCCCTGTCCAGATCATCCTTTTTGATCGCTCTCTCCACCCTTATGCGCGCCATCATATTCTCTGCATCGATCCTTGCATCAGATACACGTTTCTTTTTGCTCTCATTATCTTTGATGATCTCTGCTTTTCCCCATGGGTTATCCATGTTACCAAGCAGTTCATTTATCTCTTCCTTACTGAGTATTCCTTCTTTCATACAAACCCTCCTATATGTCACTTGCAGATATGTCCATCTCTTATGATGAGCATAGTATGCCCATGAATGTACCGCAATATACCGCTGGTTTAATGAAAAATCTAGTCGAACATATTACAATTGTTTCCGCCAGGGAGTATCATATAAATGATAGGAGGGGCTAAAACTATGGGAGAAATCATCAGATTAGATAACGACAATATGATAGATCAGAAAGCAAAAGATGATATGCATTTCGCAGCTACACATCCGCCCATTAAGCATTACTCTGCTCACGAGAATATCTGGATCCATATCAACAAGGATCTGTCCACCGGACGCACACCACTTGAGGGCGGTATCGAAGAATTGGTGGAACCCGATACATTCTTTTTTATGAATCTGCCTGAATATCAGCGTAGATGGTATCTTGATTACTACAGAGAGATTGAGGATGATATCAACGTTATTCTTGATATGATTGCAGGTAGGCGAGATAAGTTTGGAAACCGCCTGCAGGAATTTATCATGGAGCATGTAACTCATTAGAATAATTCAGACCACATTAACCATCACTAAGCAACGAATGATGTATTAACCTAGCCAACATAACCAAGGCGGTGATAACCGTCTCGGTTATGTCACAAATTGCAAGGAATGAATCATCCGATAAGCCGATATTTGATTTCCTTGCCTTCATAGGTCACCCTCAGACCATATACAAGATCCTTACTTGCAAATCTCAGAACATGATGATCCCCCCTGTTCTCAATCCGAACAACACATTCCATATCTGACAATGCGACAGATACAGATCTGCCAGCCTTCTCATCCAATTCGCAAAGAATTCCCGCTTCTATACATCGAATCACATTGTCTTCAAGTATGTACTGTTTTTCCTTTGTCAGATCCATATAGTACAGATACAGTTTCTGTTCCATTCGCTTACTAAGGCAACGTGCCTTCCTGTAATAGCTTGAAAGCATCATATACATCACATATTCAAGCTGGTACTGCGCTGTGTTTGGGTTCTTTACATTGATCTTAAGCATAACTGCTCCTTTCCGCCCCTCATCGGGAACATACAACAAACCGGACAACCGAATTACAATATCTAATTGCAGCACACAAAAAAGCGACTGCGCATACTATCCCCATGGACAGTAATCGTAATCGCTTTTGTTTTTATCTGTCGCCATTATCTCACCAACAGATATAGATGTATATAAACCGCTGGTTTAATCAGTCAAGCATACTTTTCGCATTTTTAACATCCTCGTCGCTTAATCCTTGGTTAGGATCGCATACGATTTGATGGTCTAATATTACATCATTTTTAAGTGGAATATCATCAAGCACGACCCATGCACCTACATCCGGATTATCGTGAAGCCACAACAGTATTTCATCTGCTTTTACCAGGCTAAATCTCTTTGCTTCTTTTATATCTTCAGAGGCCAGATTAGGCGTCATATCTGATATTGTTATTCCACACCTTAAAAATGTATCGTTAAGATGCACGGACTCAGGCTTGATAGGTTTCCTCTTGTCGTCGAACAAGTATTTCCAACCAGAATGAAGAACAATCTCCGATTTCGTTCTAGTAGTAAGATATACCAACAACCGTACTTTCTCCATATCTACAAGCAACCCTTTTTCAACTTCTTCCGCGTGTATCTCATTCCATTTCGTGCTGTTCAGTACACCATCCACATCTAAAAATATAACCTTACGCATTGGACCTATACATCATTCATTTTTTTCTCTTGATATGAACATATCCTAATAGACAATTCCTGGCAATAAACCGCTGGTTTAAAAATCTATATAACGCCTGTTAAAAACCGTCTCTGCGAAAACAATTAAAGTTCAAAAAATGCATTTAGACGTCTAAATCCGACATTGCCTTCTTAAGAAACAATATCCCTTCTCCAATAAAGTCTGTCAGCCAACCCGGTAGGAGCATAATCGCCACGGATATGCCAAAGGCTACGGCTATCTGGATCCATGAATCAAATTCGCCAAATAGCCAAAAACATATCGTAGCTCCAAATACCAGCACTCCGAAGAGCCAGCCGATACCGGATATCACTCCTCCGAAGAATGACAAGATGAAGTATATCACGGTCAATGGTATCTGGATTAGCCATATAATAAGCTTTAGCGGCATTTTTACAAGGGTTTTTGCAAGTGTCATATGTGATCCTTTCTCCAAATGTGGACATCATGTCCACATTTGGCATTCATCTTTGTTTCTCGAAAGGTGGACATCATGTCCACCTTTTGACATTTACCTTTGCTTCTTGAAAGGTGGACATCATGTCCACCTTTTGACATTTATCTTTGTTTCCTGAAAGGTGGACATCATGTCCACCTTTTAATCATTACCATAAAGATCGTGATTAACTTCAGCTCTGTAATAACTGTCTATCGTTGAAGGTGCGTTAAATAAGGCAGTTAACAGGTAACGCTTAATGTTATAGATCTTGCCAGTGGTAGCATGAAAACATTCAAGAATGTACTCTATGTGCCTTGAATTGATCTTCATAAGCTTACCTTTGACCAGATCAGCCGGGTATTCATCACTTGCAACAGCTATCCTAGGCTGGTTACTGACCATGATTTCAGTCATGATATCAACAAGACCGTCAATCTCCATACAGTCCCTTCCGCTGTTCCCGCTACAGAGGATCTCATAATCAATATTCTCTCGGATAAGTTGTTTATATCTCATCCAATCACTATCAGATCCTGTATTCATCCCAGTATATGAGATATGATTCGGATAATGATAGGTATTATTTGTATTATTATTACTTAACTCGTTATTACTCTTATCATAACCCGCATTTTTGCGGGTAATATTACCCGAATTTTCTCGGGGTATATTACCCGAGTTTTCTCGGGTTACATTACCCGAAGAATCTCGGGTAATGTGAATTTCAGCGGGTTTAGAGGGGATTATTTTTGAGATTTTTTCTTCTTCATCAACCGAATCTTGTTCTTCAACATCATTTTCATCCTCTCCATTACCCGAATTTTCTCGGGTAATGAGTGTCTTATCGCGAAGCTCCGGCGATATAAAATTCTTAACATATGTGACTTTACCTTTACCAAGTCCTTTTCTTGGCCTCTCTATAAGACCGATATCCTCAAGTTCCTTAAGATACTTGGATACTGTATCATCTGTCTTGCCTATCACATCTGTCAGATCGCTCACCTTATATCGGATGTATACGCGATTCATCTCATCATGCCAACCATTCTTCATAGACAGATTCATTCGATCAAGCAGTATTGCATATGTGATTATCGCTCCATAGGATAACTCCATGAACCTTGGATCCCTAAGCAAAAGCTTCGGTATCCTAATAAAACTGTATTGGTCAGATTCCGCTCCGTAATAGTAATCAAACTGGAATGGTTCACTCATTTTCATTCTCCCCCGTCATCGTTCTTTTCCACTGATCGAGAAGGTTGTATATAACACTCTCGATTTCCTCAACCGTATAAACCACCGAAAAGTACTGATTTATCTTTTTTTCAGGGATCGTGATCTTCCTTCCCCTTGGTTTTAACTCAAACTCATTCATTATGATGTTGATGACTTCTTCATCAAGTCCCTCGGTCTCATCCACTCTCTTGAGTTTCCTTATGATGTCCTGATTGACTACACATCCCATCTGAACGAATTCATATATCCATTCCTGTACCTGCGGCCTGAATGAGGCAATCTCAAGTCCAACAGTCATCTGGATCCGCTTATTATCCACCATATCCAGGAATCCGGGATGAAGATTATTTAGATTCAGATATCTCTGTACCTGACGCCCTGATAATCCCGCCTCTTCCCCGGCCAGGTCTCTGTTCTTCTTACCCTGCCTGTCACCACGCTTTACCAGCACATTAAGCGCATCAATCTTCATCTTCAGCGAATGTGCCCTCTCACTGGGCAATATCTCTTCACGCTGTATATTCGCATCCACCATCAGGATGGTCGCCTCTTCGTCATTGAGTTCCCTTACAACAGCCGGTACAGTCAGAAGCCCTGCTTTTTGCGCTGCATGCGTTCTTCTGTGGCCTGATATGAGCTCATAGCCGTTCTCTATAGGGCGGACGACTACCGGAGATAAGATGCCGTTCTCTCGTATACTCTCAGTCAGCTCTTCCATTTTTTCATCATCTTCCACCTTAAAGGGATGATTGATGAAGGAATGCAGGCTCTCTATGGGGATGTTCACAATCCCTGCCTTCCTTGATCTGCCTGTCTGCTGATCTAACAGGATCTCGTCCAACGAATCATCATGATCTACGCCTAATATGATCTCTTTCTTTGCTTTAGCCATTGATGAGCACCTCCTTCGCTATCTTCAGATAATTCACCGCACCTGTACTGTTCTTATCATATGAATGGATGCTCACCCCTTCTGATGAAGCCTCCGCCAGAGCCACGGCATTGGGTATGGATAAGTCATATATATTGATATCTTCGCCAAATGCCTGTGCTACGGCCTCTTTATTCCTCTTGGTATTGTTAAATCGGGAAGTGTCCATGGTAAAAAGGATCCCTTCTATCCCAAGTTCGGGATTAAATCGCCTCTGTATGCTCCTGACACTCCCTATGATCTCCTGCAGGCCGTCTATTCCGAAGTACTCCGGCTTAGTCGGTATGATCACACCGTCTGAAGCTGCTAACACATTGATGTTCATCATTCCGAAGGAAGGGGAGCAGTCTATCACTATCACATCGTATAAGCCCCTTAAACGCTCGATATAGCCCCTTAACACAAGTTCGGGCGTATCTGCCGCATCAAGCGCTATTCCGTTGATAAGTTTGTTTGCAGGAATAATGTCTACCCCTTCCTCGGTATGAAGAATAGCTTCCGTAGGATCATAGTCAAAACCCATGATCTCATTCTCAAGCATGTTCTTTAGTGTCACCTTCTGATTCTTACTGAATCCGAAACCTATCGTGAGATGTCCCTGTCCATCGGAATCGATGGCTAGGACCTTCTTTCCCAACTTGGCAAATGCCGCCGACAGGTCTATTGCCGACGTGGTCTTGCCACAACCACCTTTGAAATTTGCAATCGCGATAACCTTACTCATCTTCTTCCTCCATTCTCAACATAATGTCCGAATATGCCCGGTAGTATCTGCTTGTTCCCTTATTAGGGAAGATCTCAGAGAAATTGATGACATTGCACAGTCCCAATTCCTCGCACCTGTCGAGCAATTCATGGAAATGACTGATCTCTTCCGGTGTGGACTGCACTCTCACTTTGCAGACCTCCGGATAGTTCTCTTTGGTTGGTTTTCGCATTGCTGCGCCTTTCGCTGTCTGTTTCATGATCCTTTTCCTCCTTTGTGTGAGATGTATGAGCACTATGCCCATACGTTTATGCTTTAAAGGGCCAAGATTCCACAAAAAAAGGAGACTGATCTTTGATCAATCTCCTTGCGAAGCGTGTTGTTTTTCCTTTCTTAAAAGTGTTTTCCCAAAAAAGGAATCTGTACGCCCATTAAAACGCCTAACGTTTTTTACTAAGGTGAAAATTTCCCATTAAAACGGCATTTTTAATCTTTTTGATTTTAAGTAAAGGATCATATGTACATTCCGTAACTTACGTCGTCAGCCTGCGTGATATCTACATCTTCACCGATCCTGGTCACATCATACGGCGTCGACTGATACACGTAATAATTCAGCCAGTTCGTATAGAACAACTGACCTGCAGAGCGCCAGTTGACAACAGGCTTGGAATTAACGTCATCACCCGGAAAGTAATTGGCGGGAATCTCAGGATCCATACCCTTACTCAGGTCCCTGAAATACTCATCGGATAAGGTGTTCGCATCATATTCCAGATGACAGAATACAAAGAACATCTTAGAGTCTTCGGTTTTTAACATGGTGATGCCGGCCTCATCGGATTCTGCCATGATCTCCAGATTATTAATCTTCTCAACATCGCTCCTGTCAACATAGATCTCGCGTGAATGGGGCGCATAGAACACATCATCAAAGCCTCTGAATAAAGGCGATGTGGGCTTAAGCACTCTGTGAGCATAGATGCCCGAAAGCTTCTTGTCATAGAACTTATGATGTATACCGAAATGATGATACAGTCCGGCAAAAGCTCCCCAGCATAAGAAGAACGTACAGTGCACATGCACCTTCGCCCAGTCCATGATGGTACAGAGTTCCTTCCAGTATGTCACATCTTCATACTCCACGTATGCAAGGGGCGCACCCGTAATGATCATTCCGTCGAATTTACGGTTCTTAATCTCATCAAATGTCGTATAGAACGATTCGAGGTGATTGGAATCCACATGTGTAGGCGTATAACTGGCCGTCTGCAAAAGTTCCACATTACACTGAAGCGGACTGTTGGAAAGCTTACGCAACAGCTGCGTCTCCGTCACTTCTTTATTGGGCATGAGATTAAGAATTAACACCTCAAGCGGACGGATATCCTGATGCATAGCGCGGAATTCCGTCATTACAAATATATTCTCTTCTTCAAGTATTGCCTGTGCGGGCAATGAGTCTTTGATTCTAATAGGCATCTTAGCCTGTCTCCTCTCCCAGATAGTCTCTTATAAAATCTTCCTCAGAAATGATGGGAACGTTAAGTTCCTTGGCCTTCTTGTTCTTGGAAGAATTGCTTGTTACATCGTTATTGATAAGCGCCGTTGTATTATTGCTGACACTTCCGGCAACTTTCCCGCCAAGATTCTCAATCTTTGTCTTTAGTTCGTCTCTGTTGGTAAAATGCTCAAGCGACCCGGTAATCACAAAAGTCTTGCCTGATATGCTCTCATTGCTGTTATCAACAGACACCTCATTAAAAGTCAGTTCCGCACGAAGTTCATTTATAAGCGCCCTGTTGGCCTCTTTTGACATATATGCGACTATAGCTGCAGCCATTACATCACCTATTCCGTCAATGGAAGCCAGTTCTTCGGCTGTAGCGTTCATTATCCTGTCGCAGTCATGATCATAGTAACGGCTTAACATCCTTGCATTGGCTACGCCGATACCGGGTATCCCGAGCCCGTAGATCAGTCTTGATAAATTCGTATCTCTGGATGTCTCAACGCTGCTTATGAGATTATCATATGACTTCCGGCCGAAGCCCTCCATCTCTATAATCTTTGATTCATACCGATCCATATGGTATAGATCAGTAAGCGAACGCAATATACCGCATCCTATAAATTTCTCAATCGTGGCCTCGCTTAATCCGTCGATATTCATCGCATCTCTGCTTACAAACAGTGCAAATGACTTAAGCTTCTTGGCCGGGCACTCCTCATTGGTACAATATAACGATTCCGCCTCAGCGATTCGCCTTATCTCCGTCTTCCCGCCGCAGCAGGGACAGACATCGGGAATCTCAAGCGAATTGCTTGCCGTAAGATTCTCTGCAATCTGCGGAATAATCATATTGGCCTTGTATACCGTAATCCTGTCGCCTATTCCAAGCTTAAGGCCTCTTACGATGCTTATATTATGCACACTTGCACGGCTTACTGTTGTACCCTCAAGTTCCACGGGATCAAATATCGCTACGGGATTGATAAGTCCCGTTCTGCTGGGGCTCCATTCAATCTCTCTTAATACAGTCTCTTTAATCTCATCCTGCCACTTAAATGCTATCGAGTCCCTGGGGAATTTTGCCGTTCTGCCCAGACTTCTTCCGTATGCTATATCATCATATGTAAGCACCAGTCCGTCAGACGGTACATCATAATCCGCAATCTTTGTCGCAAAGTCCTCTATTCCGTCAAGGATTGATGCCTTATCCACCTTAAGATACTCAACCACATCAAATCCCAGTTCCTTAAGGAATTCAAACTGTTCTTTACGGAAGGCAAATTCCTTATTCTGCGCTTCTACGAGGTTAAATGCATAGAAATACACATTCCTCTTGGCAGTAATCTCATTATTAAGCTGCCTTACTGAACCGGAACACAGATTCCTGGGATTCTTATACTTGGCATCAACATCCTCAATCTCTGCATTAATCTTCTCAAAATCGGAATATCTGATGACAGCCTCGCCTCTTAAGATCAATCTGTCCGTAAAGGCAATCTTATGCGGAATATTCTTAAACACCTTAGCATTGGCGGTTATAACTTCACCTATCTCACCGTTACCTCTTGTAACAGCCTTAGCCAAAGTTCCGCCTTCATATGTAAGTACTATCGTAAGACCGTCAAGTTTCCAGCTGAGCAGTCCCTTCTGATCTCCGAGCCAGTCCTTAAGTTCTTCTCTGTCCTTGGTCTTATTAAGAGACAGCATCGGACTTTCATGCTTTTCTTTGGGAAGATTCTCAACGGATTCGAAGCCGACATTGACCGTCGGAGAATCCGACATAGTTATACCTGTCTCATTCTCCAATTTAACGAGTTCATCGTACAGGGCATCATATTCATAATTGCTCATGATCTCCCTGTCCTCGGCATAATATGCCTTCGAAGCCTTATTAAGTATGTCTATCAGCTCACGCATCCTGTTCATAATAATATCTTCCCATGCGTATAATTAATTCATGAATTAACTTTATCTGCGAATTCCGGCTATTCTGTATAGCTCATCCAGTTCCTTCGCGGTCAATTCTCTGTATTCTCCGGATGCCAGGTTACCGAGGTTTACCGATGCAACCCTTACCCTGGTCAGCTTCTGGACTTTAAGACCGACCTCTTCGCACATTCGTCTTATCTGTCTGTTAAGTCCCTGTGTCAGTACTATATCGAATTTATGGTCACTCAGTATTTCAATTTTACAGGGCTTTGTCGTAACGCCGAGTTCCCTAAGAAATATACCCTTTTCAAGGAGTTCCGTCTTTCGTTTGTCGATCTTTTTATCTACCTTGACAACATACTCTTTCTCATGTTCATTGGAACCTCTCATAAGGTTTTCAATGAGTTCACCGTCATTGGTTAAAAGCAAAAGACCGTTGGAATCCTTATCCAGCCTGCCCGCATATGTAAGTCTTACGGGATAATCTATGACATCCTTTAATGTCATCTCCGCATGTTCGTCCTTTTCGGTACAGGTGATTCCCACAGGTTTATTATATGCCAGAACAACCTTATCTTTTACGGGACGAAGTCTCTTCCCGTCAAAGATAACCTCATCCTTCTCCGTAACTTTCATGCCTGATACGGCCAATGCACCATTAACGGATATTTTCCCTTCTTCTATGAGGCTGTCGGCTTCGCGTCGTGAGCAGACACCGCACATGGCAATGTATTTGTTAAGCCTTATCTGACCGTCGTTCTCATTCATCAGCTTTTTCCCGCTTGTCTGCATTAGAGCTTGCATTACCCGATCCACCGGCTGCCTTACCTTCGTTCACAACAATCTGCGGATAAGGAATGGTCACTCCGTTCCTGTCAAATATCAGCTTTATCTCTCGGTTAAGGTCACGCTCAAGCTGTATTCTGTCTTCTTCATCACATTCCGCCATAATTCGCAGCACCACACTGCTGTCCGCAAGATTGGCAACGCCTCTGTAGTAAGGACCGCCCTTGATAAGTCTGTTCCTCTCTCTGATAAGCGGAAGTTCTGTTGCAAGAATCTCTTCTACGTGTTCCAGATCCTCATCATAGCTTATGCCCACATTACAATTGGCGAAGGAATGATTCTTGGTCATATTAATAACGTCTGTTATCTGGCTGTTGTTGATTATTTTGACATTACCGACACCGTCAACCATCTTGGTAGTACGCACACCTATCTCCGAAACGGTTCCTCTGAAATCATTCACGGTAATTATATCTCCGACTCTGAACTCACCCTCAATAATGATGAATAACCCGGCCAGAATGTCACCAATCAATTCCTTGGCTCCGAGTCCCACAACAAGAGACACAACGCCCGCAGAGGCCATTAAAGTGCCCGTATTGAATCCAAGTAAAGACAGACACATAAATACGGCAAGAATTAGTATCACATACTTAAGAAGGCTTGTTACCATCCTTCCGATGGTCTCGCCTCTTGAATCGAATGTTATTATCATTGCCTCGGATATGTATTTAAGGATTGAAGATATTGTAAATGCCACGCAGAACACAAATATGCATGCCGTAAAGGCAAATACGTTAAGTCCCTTCTCCCATTGTCCGCTCGTCATATATCCGATTACGGAGCCCTTATAGTTGACGCTCTTACCGATCATCATCCACAGGATGAGCAAAACGGATAAGGTATTTATGACGTGTCTTAAATACTTCGACACAACCTGCTCCGGAGTAATCTGCTTCTTATTCTCGCTGTATATCCTCTTACCTATACTGTCAAATATGCGTCCGCCCGATATCTTGCCGTCAGGCATTCTGCTTATGATAGGTATAGTAACTCCTTTAAGGATTATCTGATATGCGATAAAGAAGGACAGAAGGCTTATCACTCCCAAAACCAGTGTCAAGGCCGGTATTACTATGTCGGAATCCTTCACTCCGGGCGCAACAATCTTTGCCTCCAAAGCCAGCACATAATATGTGAAAGCCATAACGGTTAAGACTGCACATATAATGAACGTCTTAAGCTTCCTCTTGGCAATGCTCTCTCCGTCATAACTTCCAAGCACACATATCTGATACATATATTCAATTAATATGCAGGTAACCAGATAGAATATCGCCGAAACGATAATGATGTGAACTATATCCGGTGCATAGACAATCAAACCGGAACTTCTTAACTCCGCAAATATTAATATACAACCCAATGCCGCCAATACAGCTATTATAAGCTCAACTATCCCGGCTATTACTACCCTCTTCTTCATAACGTACAGTATACCACAAAAAGACCCGCAGGCATATATGTCTGCGGGTCTTATGGATTAAAAATCAATTAATTCTTTATTAGCAAACGCCCTGAGCTATCATTGCATCAACGACCTTCTTAAAGCCTGCAATGTTGGCACCTGCAACGTAGTTGCCTTCCATGCCGTACTCCTTTGCAGCGTCATCGATGTTGTGGTAGATACCTACCATGATGTTCTTAAGCTTAGAGTCAACCTCTTCAAAGCTCCATGAGAGTCTCTCAGAGTTCTGGCTCATCTCAAGTGCTGATGTAGCAACACCACCGGCATTTGCAGCCTTACCGCCTACGAAAGGAACGTTGTTAGACTGGAAGTACTGAGTAGCCTCGATAGTTGTAGGCATGTTAGCACCCTCTGCAACATACTTAACACCGTTGGCAACAAGCATCTTGGCATCCTCAATATCAAGCTCATTCTGTGTAGCGCAAGGAAGAGCGATGTCAACCTTGATCTCCCACTGATTTGTACCCTCAGTAGCCTTGTC
>JAEEGL014771263.1_pt1 | contig 30831 bp, 31 predicted proteins | sample 9134231 | NCBI WGS metagenome assembly JAEEGL01 (sample SAMN16246548, study PRJNA631951) | gut metagenome | biome: gut microbiome; feature: rumen; material: fiber-attached | host: Bos | place: Iran: Karaj | collected 2018-10 | reverse complement strand
TATGATGCTTTATCCGTTGATGGAAGCAATACGGAGCGGCGGGGATCTTGAAAATCCGGGTGGCGACGGAAAAGAGAATTTTCATAAGGGTGGATTCTGGAAGGATCCGGAGGAATAATAATGGCATCGAGCAAAGATTATTTGGATTTCATATTAGAACAGCTTTCAGAGCTGGATGATATAACTTACAGGGCGATGATGGGAGAGTACATCATCTATTACCGTGGCAAAATAATCGGAGGTATTTATGATGATCGTTTTCTTGTCAAGCCAACGAAGTCAGCAAAAAGTCTAATGCCGGAAGCAGTTATGGAACTTCCGTACGAAGGTGCCAAGGAAATGCTGCTGGTAGATGATATCGATAACAAGGCATTTCTTAATGAACTGCTGGATGCTATGTATGATGAACTTCCGGCCCCTAAGAAAAAGAAATGACTTAGTATTTTCTGTGATAAATACAATGAATGAAGAAAGTGAATGAGCATCATGGGACATGGAACTGAAAATGTAGAATTGACAGTCTTGTGCCTTATACAGGATAGAAACAAAATATTATTGCAAAACAGGGTTAAAGAAGATTGGAAAGGATATACATTTCCGGGAGGTCATGTCGAGGCCGGAGAATCTTTTGTTGATGCCGTTGTCAGAGAAATGAAGGAGGAAAACGGACTGACTGTTACTGATCCTAAACTCGCTGGGATAAAACAGTTCCCGATAAAGAATGGCCGATATATCGTGTTGCTTTTTAAGGCAACGAAATTTAGCGGGACTGTTACTTCCTCCGATGAAGGTGATATGGAGTGGATAGATATCGATGACCTTTCCAAAGTGAATGTTGTTGAGGATTTCTTTGATCTATGGAGAGTGTTGAATGATCCGGACATAAATGAATTTCAGTATACTGTTGAAGGCGATGAATGGATCGTTCATCTGAAATGATATCCAGATGTTAGATATGGAGGTGTAGGAATATGGCTTCAGTATTCAGAATTGAAAAGAAAAATATTACAGATCCAAGAGCGTGGTTTAAAAATGCCTGGAGCAGCGAATTGAGCGAATCTGAAATATCTGAAATTGATGATTATTATGTCTTTGAAGACTTCAGTGAAGAACTCTTTATGTATTCGTCAACCGAGACTTGGATCAGTATTGCGGGAGATAACCACTTGATATTCGGCTGCTATTCTGAGGATAGTCTGGCGGCAGAGTTCATAGAGATACAGAATGGAGAGTGTATAAGAGAGTACAGAACATATTTTGATATGCCTGATAATAATGCAGATATTGGAGAAGTACCGGGCTTTAGCAGTTGGGTAGACGTTGCGACTTTCGTTGATTCGAAATTATTGAAATAATGGGGTTTAAACTGAAGGAATATCTAAGGAGGTATACGGATAGATGATGACAAGAGATGAATTTTTCACCCTGTGTAACGATGTCCCTGACTGGGATAAGTCCGGTGATGATGAACTTGTGGTAAAGCCTCTTGTGGAATATCTTTCAAAACTCCCGGACGAAGATATCTTCGCGTTTGAAGACATCATGGCTGAACTGCTTTATGAGATCGATACAAGACAGAATTTTGATACGGCGTTGAAGTATGATACTCACAACGACGATACATTTCTTTATTCACGCTGTATTGCCCTTGTTAACGGAAAGACTTACTTCGACAATGTTAAGAATGGAAAGATAAAAGAAATATGGGGGATGGAATTTGAAGCTATCCTGTATGTGGCACGTGAAGCCTGGGCAATGAAGCATGGGACAAGCGCCGGTGATTTTCCGCACATATCACCCATGAGCTATGAAACGGGCAGCAATAAAGAAGGATGGAAATAAAAGGTTATATGCTCAAATTGGATGCCGAAGTTCAAAAGTGTCTGAAATGCGGAAAAGATAATACGTTCTTGACACAGGCCGATATATATGAATACGGGGTGTGGATAGCAAGAAATCAGCTAAGCGATCGTTTTTCCCGCGTTCAACTGATTGATAATCCTGTATTTGAAGAGCTTCTTGAGTTGATCAAGACAGTATGTTCAGAGCATAACATAACTGATTATGGTAAATACTTGGATCCCAAAGTGACAAAGGATTTATTTCCGATAGCTTGTGATCTTGTTGATGGGAACAGTGTTTCTTTTCGTGATGAGGCAAGAGTTTGCAGGTATTGCGGTTCAAAGGACTTTGCCGAAGGCTTATCGATGCCTATAAATACTATTGAGGTTAAGACATTTGATGTTTCATATGATTCATGGAACAGCAGATCATTATCCGACAAGAAAGAGCTGGTGTTCAATGCTTTAAAAAGTATTCCCGTATAAAATTGTCTCGGATAGAAGAATGCCAGAAAGTCGTTATGGAGACGGGCATTGAGCGTCTTTGATCATATTTATGATACGGAGTGAAATATAATGACTGCTAAACAATATAAGAATCTCAGGAATATCATTATATTTGTCGGCATGGTTGCCGCTTTTATAATCTGGCTTTTTATTCCGGGCACATTTAAAAATTCATCTTTGTTTCACGTGGGAACCGGTGAATACGGTTCGAAATGGGGAGCACTTATCTTACTGCCTCTTCCCCTGTTTTCTTTGTGCTTTAGAAAAACAAAAACAGAATTTCATGGTTCCGACAGTGAGTATGCGGCACATGAACAAAATGCAGCTGACAAAACGAATATGCAGCTTGGAATGGTGACTGCAGCAGCTCTGTCACTGTTAGTCATTGTTTTGATGAGTGCTGTGTTATTTCTTCACTAAACGATTACCCGGTATAAATGAAAGGGGATAACTTATGAGCATTACGGTAAATATACGGTATAAAGGTGAAAATGGTGCTGCGAGGAAATTTGCGGAAGAAATGATCTCCGGCGGAACTGTGGATGATATCCGAAATGAGGCCGGAAATCTAAAGTATGAATATTTTCAGTCGATGGACGATCCGGAAACCATACTGCTTATTGATAGCTGGGAAGATCAGAAGGCCATAGATATTCATCACGCTTCTCCAATGATGAAAACAATTACTGATCTCAGACAGAAGTATGATCTTCATATGACTGTGGAAAGATATAAGTCTGATGACACCATGCCCGAATCTGATAACAGCTTTATCAGAAAATAGAAAGAAAGTTATGGGGTTACCGGACGGATACTTCTCCCGCCAGCACTCTGTGGTAATCTTTCAGATTTTTCTTAAGTAGTTCCGGAATATCCAGTCCGTAAGGGCAGCGGGGAAGACATGCTCCGCATTCCACACAGGACTTTACCTTTTCCATCTCTGCCTGCCAGTACTCGCTGAGCCACCCCGTACTGGGGGCTCTTCTCAGCATCAGACTCATCCTGTTGCACTGATTGATCTGTATACCAACGGTGCAGGGCATGCAGTATCCGCATCTCCTGCAGAATTCGCCCGAAAGGGCTTATCTGTCCTTTTCGATAAAATCCCTGATCTCCCCGCTGTACTCCGGGGTGTCATCCATATAGGAGAGCCACTCATCCAGCTCACTCTCACGCTGTATTCCCCAGATAGGTACGGCTCCGTCGAACTGTGAGACGAATGCCATGGCGGCTCTCGAATCCGTTATCAGTCCGCCGGCCAGGCCCTTCATACAGATCAGGCCTACATCATTCGAATTGCAGAGCTTTATCAGTTCGATCTCCTTATCATCCGCCAGATAGCTGATGGGATACTGAAGAGTGTCGTAAAGACCCGATTCAACTATCTCCCTTGCCACACCGATCTTGTGCGCCGTTCCGCTTATGTGACGGATCTTGCCCTGCTTTTTGGCTTCAAGCATGCACTCATACATACCGCTTCCGTCACCGGGCTTCCAACACACGCCCATCATGTGGAACTGGTATATGTCTATATAGTCTGTTTTGAGATTTGTAAGTGAGGTCTCAAGATCCTTCCAAAAGTCTTCCGGTTTCTTGGCGGCAGTCTTGGTGGCGATAATGATCTTATCACGGTCCGCATATCCGTCCCCGAAAGCGGCGCCGAGCTTTATCTCACTGTCGCTGTAGGCTCTTGCGGTATCAAAGAATCTCATTCCCCCGTCATAAGCCTTCCGGAGTATCCTGACCGCTTCATCCTGAGTTACTCTCTGGATGGGCAGAGCGCCGAAGCCGTTCTGCGGTATGGTTATATCGGTTCTTCCAAGTCTTACATTTTTCATCTGTTCCTCCGCCCGGTCCGGGCATTAATCACACCATCAATTATACCATTCTCAGCCGGTCCGTACCATTTTATGAGCGTGAGGATTGCCTTCTGAGGATGTAAAGCACAAGCGGAATGATTTTTGATATAATTAATCTTGCAGTATTACCATTAAATTATTACGGCAAAGGGTGCCATAGTGGAATTAAAGAGATTATCACATAACTTAACGGTGTGTAAGGTCAGGAGCATAAAAGACATTTGCCTTGATGCTGAGATCTTCTTTATAGGCAAAACGGATGAAGAAATCTCGCTTGTCTGCAAAACGGAAGATACACCTGCGGACACGATCGAGCGCGAGGATGGATGGAACGGATTTCGGATTCAGGGAGTGCTTGATTTTTCACTGATAGGAATCCTGTCAAAACTGTCAACTATCCTTGCTGAAAATGAAATCGGAATTTTTGCCGTTTCAACATACAACACGGATTACGTTCTCGTGAAGTCAGAGAACTTTGAGAAAGCAATGAATGTTTTGAAAGAACAAGGATACCTGGTCCAATGATAGAGGACAGAAGATGAGGAAAGCAAACATTCCCGGTTCCGCAATATTCGGACTTGCATTATTGATAGTGTGTATTTGCGGATTGATAAAGAATCTGGGCAATATGGAAAATATCATTCCTATTGTTTTGATCTGTTTAGCGGTTCTGGCGCTTCTGTTTTTCTTTTCCTGGAAGAAGGTTCATATAACCGAAACCGAGCCGGAAGATTACACCAGAAAACAGCCTAAATCCAAGTTCAAAGCTGCTTCCGAAAAAGATAACGTGCATATGAAAAGAATGCTTGAGACCTACAGGAGGGAGCTTAAGGATATCAGGCGCAAATCCCGGAACGGGATGATCTACGCGGGTATCGCGCTTGTGTTTGCGTTCATAATGTGGGGGAGCGGAAAATTCGCCATCACGTTCTTTGCGATGTTTTCACTGGTGTGCATATGTTACGGAGGGTGGTGTCTTTGGACATATTTCCTCAATTCCGATGATCCCGAGGCGGTAAATATCGCGGGGAAGTTTAATATCACAACTCTCCCAATGAAGATAGAAGACACTGAGAATATCATCTGGATGAATGAAAAAGACAGTCCGGATACGGCTGCGGGCATAGAAAACAAGACAGCAGAGTTGCCTGAAAAAAACAAATGAGGAAAATTATGGATCACAGGTGTTTACGGATAATAAAAGCAAATATCTGTCTTTTGCCCGGAATATTTCTTTTGGCTGCAGGTGTATTATATGTAAAAGCATCCGGCATTGAGGATCTTAAGAATACCTGGTATGAGACACGGTACTATCCCATATACCAGGATGGCCCCGAGTGGCAGAAGCACAGTATGGAGGATACATTTGAGATAAACAATCCTCCTTACGATCTTCTTTTTTCGATGTCGTCGGATGAACTGGCGGATCTTCTGTTCGAAAGCCCGTATTTAACACAGCTGCTAACTTATTACGGTGAAGACGGCTGCAACGAATATACGACTTTCTTTGCGTTTATGGAGCATCATTCCGATATCTTCTATGAGCTTCTGCGGAGAGAAGACGGGATCACAGCGATCCTTAACCGGTACCGCAGCAGCGGTGTGGATGCCTCATGGCTGAATAATACGGCCAATACGGATATGACCAAAGGAATGTACAGATGGTGGGCGGAGATCTTCGGTTCTCAGTTCATGCACGAATATTCCGATGTTTTTACGGAAGAAGAGACCGATCTGGCCAGGCTGATCATGAGTGAGAAAAACAGTATCTACGATGCTTCGTCGGGCTCACCCAATTCAGACCCGATCTATTTCGATGTTTCCGATATTGAATACCGGTCCGGAAATTCAGCCGGTGTGGTCCGCGCAAAATTCCTTTCGGAGTATGAGATTTCGGAAAGAGAGAAAGCGTTTAATGATGCAGCGGCCATAACAGGGACGGAAGAAGAATCTGAAGAGCCGGCTTCCGGCCCCGATGACATAGAGGGTAACAAGCCCGGGACCGGTCGCGGTGTGATCTATGTGTTAGCGGGTGCATCGGCTCTTGCCGTTTTTGCCTGTGTTGTCATTTACATCTGCAGGAGAAAACGGATCAAATAAACCGGTCTTTTTTGCCTGTTATTCCCCAAAATGTAAGTATCTTAATAAGATCATCTGATATATATAGTGTAGTGTATGGTATATGCAAAGGGATTTTGCATTTCTGAAAAACTTCGCAGACAGGCATGACCATGATGGCTCAGGCAAACCAGAGCACGGAGGGTATCCTGGCTCTTCTCAGATGATAGTGTGTCATAACACGGAAGCGTGTTCCGATGCGGTAAAGCATCGGTTTTTTCTTTTTGCAGAAGCGGGGCAGCCGATTTGATATGACCTGTAAATAGCGATATAATATTAATTTGTCGGAGTATGTATTTCGGGGGAGAAAAAACGGCGAAAGTCTGAGCGAGCGCGTGACCATTGCGGCTCCAACTGCATCATAATCACCGGCGAGGACGAGTTTCTGGTTTTATCCGCTGATCAGAACATGTACCAAAACAAAGCGGAATACTATGAAACCACGCCCGGTGCGGACATAAGACGCAGGTAAGGTCCGCTTTTCATCATTTCGGGAAAAGGAAGAACCCAATGAAAAGTAAGAATCTGAAAAAGATAGACAGTTTTAGAAAAGGTCACAGCTGGCTTTCCATTATAGTGTACCTGATATTTTTCGGGTTTGCCGGAATAATGCTCACTTATATCCTTGCTATCCTTGGCTATTACGTCATTCAGGCAAAGCTTGCCTCGGAGTACGAATCCGTTTCCTACATGGCAAGGATCTATGACAGAAGCCTTTCCGAAGATACCGAGGAATCCGTATGGGCTCTTTTGGAAGAATCGGATAAGGAATTCATAATCAGGAGCAGAAACGGAGAGCTGATCTACGGAGACAGGAAAAACACCTGTGATAAAGAGAGCGGAAGAGTTAATCTCTCGGGAGTATCCGAATCGGTCATAATGTTTGCCGATGAGAAATATCCCTTCATCAGCGCCGGAAGAAACGGAAATATCAATCTTGAGCTTTTTAAGATAATCAGGGCCATCGACGGGATGGATGACAAGAATTATGACGCGGAGATCCTTACCCTGACCGACAGCGATTCCGAGGAACATTTTGAAACCATCGGTTTTTATGTGGACGTAACCTCCAAATTCCAGCTCAGGCTTCCGGTATGGATGGGCTGCAGGGTTAATAATGCCAAAGAGATATTCATAGGAAAGGGATATCTTACTTTCAAGATGAGTGATCTGTCGATGCTCGCCCTTGTCATTGTCATGCTTGTCGTGATGTTCTTTACCATATTAAATATGTTCATAGTAAATATGGTAAGGGAGATACGATCCAGAAAGAAATCACTCAAGATGCTCTTTATGGACATTGTTACCGGAGGAAAGAACAGGACATGGTTTTTCTATAAGGGCGACAGCATCTTAAAAAGCCGGTTTAATGCTTCATATCAGTATGCGATCGTTAACCTTATCTTTGTGAAATACACCACCTATTGCGCATGTCATTCCGTTGCAGAGGGAGAGGCCGTCCTGCGCGGAATAAGCGAATGTATCGGCAAGCATATCTCCAGAAGAGAGCTTAATGCACACGGTGCACCCAAGGAATTCATGCTTCTTCTCAAGGCGCCGGATACCGACCAGCTCACCGCAAGACTGAATTCTCTTATCGCGGATCTGGAGAGGCTCAATGAAGTCAACGCCTTCACTTATCAGGCGGGTGTCGTCATCATTCCTCCACTGAGAGATGCGGCCGGACATGTTGTGCGCCGTAAGGATATCGACATAGAGCAGGAATACAACAACGCCTGCACGGCAAGGGGGACTCTCGGAGATAAGGAAGATTCCGGAATAGCATATTTCGATTTTACCCTTATTGAGGAAAGAAAATGGCAGGACTGGGTAGAGGAAAACTGCCGCCTTGCCCTTCAGAACGACGAGTACATGGTCTATTACCAGCCCAAATATGATCCCGTATCAAGTACGCTCATGGGCGCGGAGGCGCTTATCAGATGGAAGCACAAGGATGAAGAGGGCAGGGAAAATCTCATTGCGCCCGGAAAGTTCATCCCTATCTTCGAAAAGAACGGATTCATCACCAACATCGATCATTATATGCTCTCAAACGTTGCAAAGGATCAGAAGAGGTGGCTTGACCAGGGCTTTGAATGCGTGCCGGTATCGGTCAATATATCAAGAGCCCATTTCATAGAGACTGACCTTGCCGAGCAGATCAGGGATACCGTCGATGCTGTCGGTGCTCCCAGAAACCTTATTGAGATAGAGCTTACGGAGAGTGCATTCTTCGATGATAAGAACTCTCTGATAAGGACCATAAACAGGCTCAAGGAATACGGCTTTAAAGTATCCATGGATGACTTCGGATCCGGTTATTCTTCGCTCAATTCGCTTAAGGATATGCCTCTGGATGTGCTTAAGCTCGATGCGGAATTCTTCAGGGGCGAAAATGCCGGTGAAAGAGGAAGGATCGTCGTCGCCAAGACCATAGAACTTGCCAAGAAACTGAATATGCTCACCGTTGCCGAGGGTATAGAGGATATGGAAATGGTCAATTTCCTTGCCGAGCCCGAACACCGCTGCGATATGATCCAAGGATTTATATTTGCCCGTCCCATGCCTTCGGAGGATTATGAGATCAGGATGAAGGAAAAAACCGTTGTTTAAATTATTCCCTGCATATGGTAGAATATCTGCGGTTTTATGTAACTAACCAACTCTGAATTCAGGAGATCGTATATGGAAAAAATAGCCAGCTTTACCATTGATCACATAAAGCTTCAGCCCGGAGTTTATGTATCGAGAAAGGATCATATCGGAAGCGAGACCGTTACCACTTTCGATATCCGAATGACCAGCCCCAACGAAGAACCCGTTATGAACACCGCAGAGATGCATACGATCGAGCATCTCGGCGCCACATATCTCAGAAACCACGCCGAGTGGAAGGACAGGGTCGTCTATTTCGGCCCCATGGGATGCAGAACGGGATTCTATCTTCTTCTTGCCGGAGATTTAGACAGCAAAGATATTGTTTCACTTGTCACCGGAATGTATGAGTTCATAAGGGATTATGAAGGAGATATCCCCGGTGCCACCGCTAAGGACTGCGGAAATTACCTCGATCAGAACCTTCCTATGGCTAATTTCCTTGCAAATAAGTACCTTAACAATGTCCTATACGGAATATCCGAAGACAGACTTGTTTATCCACAGTAACCGAACGGGGGGAGAGACTATGGCTAAAGTAGGCGTTATCGGCGCAATGGAAATGGAGGTCAGCGCCCTTAAAAGACAGATAGAGGGCATAAACGTTAAAAAGAAAGCGGGAATGGAATTCTGCGAGGGAACGATCGGAGGCACCGATGTCGTCGTCGTCAGATGCGGTATCGGCAAAGTAAATGCCGCTCTGTGCGTGCAGATCCTCTGCGATGATTTCCATGTTACACATATTATTAATACAGGCGTAGCAGGATCTCTCAACAATGATCTCAACATCGGAGACATCCTCATTTCAAGGGATGCTGTTCACCACGATGTTGATGTTACGATCTTTTCATATAAGATAGGAGAAGTTCCCCAGCTCGGCATCAGGGAATTCCCCGCGGATGCCCATCTTATGGAGGTTGCCGAAAGCTCTATTAAGGAAACCCAGCCGGATCTTAATTACCGCATCGGAAGAGTTGCCAGCGGAGACCAGTTTATATCCAGTTCCGAAGTAAAGGAAAGGATAATCACAAATTTTGAAGCCGACTGCGCCGAGATGGAGGGTGCGTCGATCGCACACGGAGCTTACCTTAACAAAGTTCCCTTTGTAATTATCAGAGCCATCTCCGATAAGGCGGACGGTTCTGCCGAGGAAGATTATCCCACATTTGAAAAAGCGGCTGCCACACACTGCGCAAAGCTTGTTGCGGATATGCTTCCGAGAATATGATATAAAGAAAGGAATCAGTAATGGAACAGAGCATTGAATTCAGATATGATACCCAGCTTCTCATTGAGAGCGAGAACGAGGATCTCGATGAGGATGAGATCAGGGATTATATCACCGCAAATTTTGTAGGAGACAGTCTTGTTGCCGCAGGAGACGAGGAACTGGTCAAGATTCATTTCCATACCAATGAACCCTGGAAAATACTTGAGTATTGCAGGAGCCTCGGCGAGATCTACGATATCGTGGTCGAGGATATGGACCGCCAGTCAAGAGGCCTTCACGGCTGATCAATAGGATTTACTTCGATGCCTTTGGGATCGTGGTCCCGAAGGCATCTGTTTGAGAACGGAAAGCACTAAAATGAGTAAGGTAGAATCATCAATAACTGAAAAAGAAACCGGAAAAAAAGCATCATATCCGTTAACGGCGCTTGCGCTTACACTGTTTTTCGGATTGTCGTTCTTTTATATGGAACTGGTATTTAAATTCTCGGTTTCGGCAATAAGGGCAGACATCACGCTCGTAAGGATGTTCGCCATATCATTTATCACGGGAAGCGTCATAGCATTTCTTGTATATATGCTTCCGTCCGTACTTGCCAGGATAACCGCCGCTCTGGCCCTTTTAGTCTCTACTGTATCCTTTTTGATAGAGTTTTTCATACAGAGAGAATTCAGCGTATTTTACGATATAAATACCATACTGAATGCGGCAACGGATGCACTTAAGGGATTTGCCGGAGATATCAGGGAGCTTATATTCTGCTTCGACGGAATATCGCACATTCTTCTTTTCCTGGTTCCGGCTGCAGCCTGGATCATATTCGGAAGAAGACTTGTCAAGGGAATCCGCCGCACGAGGATGATCGAAAAGTCATACCCGGTTCCTCAGAAGATCAGAGGGATCGAGATGATAGACCTTTCTGAGGAAGAGGATGACGAAGAAGTACCCGAGACAATGGAAGAGCCTTGCGGAGGCCCTCTTTCCAACAGGGGAAGACGCTTTATCGCGGGACTTATTCCTGCGGGAGTGCTGCTGCTCGCGGTTTCGTCACTTTTTATATTTTCTTATGCCGGTGTGATCGACAGGGAAAAATTCGGCCCCAAATACAGCTTCCAGAATTCCGTCAGTGATCTGGGACTTGCGGGCTCCGTCGCGCTTGATATTAAAAATATCGGTAATTCCACTGTTACCGAGAGCGAGTTCGTGATCGTGGATTATTCCGATCCCGTGACGGATGTTCCGGTACCCGTTACGGCCGCTCCCACGGTTTCCGGAAATGAAGGCGGTGACACCGCCGTAAGCGAACCCGTCTTTTACGGCGTCAATGCGTATGATATAGACTTTGCGGCGCTTGCGGAAGCGGGCGGTTCTTTTTCGAACATGAATGCGTATGTCGCATCGCTAACGCCCTCCTCGAAAAACGAGTACACGGGAATGTTCGAGGGTAAAAACCTCATTATCTTCTGCGCGGAAGCATTTTCTTCGAGCATCATAGACCCCGAACTTACGCCTGCCCTTTACAGGCTTACCACAAAGGGAATCAATTTTACCGATTATTATGAGCAGGCCACCGCAGGAACCACCGGCGGAGAATTTGAGCTCATCTACGGACTCATGCCTCTTGCGGGTGGTGACTCCATGCTCACCATGACGGCACAGGGCTCATATACGAATATGGGATCCATGCTGAGTGCGGATATGGGCTATTACGGAATGGCATTTCATGATAATGACGATCTGTACTACAGCAGGAATATTACCCACAATCTCCTCGGATACAGTGAGGGATTCATGGGATTCGGAAATGGAATGGAGAAGCTCATCTCCAGGGCATGGCCCGAGAGTGACCTTGAAATGATGGAGGGAACCCTTCCTCTTTATACCGATCATCAGCCGTTCAACATCTATTACATGACGGTCAGCGGACACAGCGGATATAACTTTTCTTCAAATGCGATGTCCGTACGTAACCGCGAGAGAGTAGAGGAATGGTGCGCCCAGAAGGGACTTGATTATTCAGAGCCGGTAAAGGCTTATATCGCATGTAATCTCGAGCTTGAGAAGGCTCTGGAATACACTCTTGAGTATCTTGAGGAAAACGATCTTGCGGACGACACGGTAATAGCACTTGCTCCGGATCACTTCCCCTATGGTCTTACAAACGGCGGATACCTGGGAAATCTTCCCTATCTGGATGAGCTTTACGGATATAAGGTTGAGACGCAGCTTGATCGTGACAGGAATACCGCGATCATATGGTGCGGCATTCTTGAGGATATGGATCCCATCATAATAGACAAGCCCACATCTCCCCTTGATATACTTCCCACCCTGCTTAATCTGTTCGGATGTGAGTGGGATTCCAGACTCTACATCGGAAGGGATGTGCTTTCCGATGCGGAGGGACTGTATTTTGACAGCGGATATAACTGGAAGACCGAGGTGGGATCATACAGGGCTTCGACTGGAGTTTTCACTCCCAATCCCGGATACGAAGAGGTCGGAGAGGCATATATCAAGCGTCATAACGCGATCGTAGCCAATAAGATAGCATTTAACCGGAATGTTATCTACAACGCTTATTTCCCTTATGTTTATTCGCTGTTGGAACAACAGAGCGGTGAGAATACCGATGAAGGGACTGAAGGAACAGTCCCTTAACGGGTTCTTTTTTATAAAAATTTTTTAAATTATTAACAGCGTGTTCTTAAGGCGCGAATTATCTGTGCTATACTCATTTCCATGAAGATACACACAAGAATGGTAATAACGTTTCTGGCGGTAGCGTTGGTACCGCTGGTTATGATGGTTATTATCTTTTGTCTTCTGAGGATGTCCCTCGATGTTTCCCGTAATGATGGTTTCATGCTCGGAAGTAACATGGAGGAGATAGTCGTAAAGGTTGACGATATCTACTCGGATATCTGCAGCCACATTTCCGAGGATCCGGCGTGGATGGAGGATAAGTCGTATCTCCAGGATATGTCAGGTGAATTATCGGCTCTGTCAAGCACGCTGGTCATCAGGAAAAATGATGAACTCTATTTTACCGGCAATTCGCGGATGTCTGATGAGATCTGGGACAGGCTTCCCGAATACGGAAGCGATCCGTCGGGTGCGGATTCCGGAATCTATTTCGGAGACCTGGAAGAATTTGTCAGACAGTGTGATTTTACATTTCCCGACGGAAGCAAGGGAAGTCTGTTCATTCTGGTAAATGCGAATACCGTGGTGAACAGAAAGCTTACCGTGGATATGTTCGTGTCAATGATCCTGATTCTTCTGATCACCGCACTTTTGGTGACCTTCTGGAACAAGAAGGGAATGCTCGATCCCATGAGCGAGCTTTCAAGGGGACTTACGCAGGTAAGGGAAGGAAACTTTGATTACGTCATCGAGCATACCGGCGAAAGAGGTGAGGTAGGCGAGCTGTTCAGAAACTACGAAGACATGCGAATGAGGCTTCGTGAGAACGAAGAGAGAAGTGCCGAACAGGAGAAGAAGAACCGTGAGCTGATCTCCAACATAAGCCATGACCTCAAGACACCCATCACCTCCATAAAGGGTTACGTGGAAGGAATTCTCGACGGAGTCGCTTCCACTCCGGAAAAGCAGGAGAAATACCTCAGGACCATATATAATAAAGCAGTGGATATGGATAAGCTTCTCAATGAGCTTACTCTGTATTCCAGCGTTGAGAACGACAGGATCAAGTACAATTTCCTCAAGCTCAATGTTACGGACTATTTCAAGGACTGTATCGAGGAAGTCGGACTTGATATGGAAACAAGGGGAATCGCATTCAATTACGTGAACACCCTGCCCTCCAAGACCAGGATCATTGCGGATCCCGAGCAGCTCAGGAAGGTAATAAACAATATCATCGGCAACAGCATCAAGTATATGGATAAGCCTTCCAAGACCATATCCATGAGAGTTTTAGACGGAGGCGATGATATAATAGTTGAGATAGAGGATAACGGAAAGGGTATTGCGGTAGGCGATATCACCAGGATCTTCGAGAGATTTTACAGAACGGATTCTGCCAGAAATACCGCGCTGGGCGGAAGCGGGATAGGTCTTTCGATCGTCAAGAAGATAATAGAGGACCACGGCGGACATATATGGGCCACCTCAAAATTAAATGAAGGAACTTGCATGCACTTTGTCATAAGGAAATACAAGGAGGATGTTTATGGCTAAGATTCTCATAATTGAGGACGAAAAGGAAATAGCCGATCTTGAAAAAGACTACCTTGAGATGAGTGATTTCGAGGTTGAATGTTTTGACCGCGGTGATACGGGTCTCGAAGCTGCGGAAAAGAATGATTACGATCTGATAGTGCTCGATCTTATGCTTCCGGGTCTGGACGGGTTCGATGTATGCCGCAAGGTAAGGGCGGTGAAGGATATTCCAATCATCATGGTCTCTGCCAAAAAGGACGATATCGACAAGATCAGGGGACTCGGTCTGGGCGCAGACGATTACCTGACCAAGCCATTTTCACCCGGAGAGCTTGTCGCAAGGGTCAAGGCGCATCTCGCACAGTACGAAAGACTTGTAGGCGCCGGCAGCAAAAAGAATGACAACGATATCATTGAGATCCACGGTATCAAGATCGACAAATCGGCCCGCAGAGTCTTCATAGACGGTGAGGAGAAGATCTTTACCACCAAGGAATTCGATCTTCTTGCTTATCTTGCCGAGAATCCCAACAAGGTCTATACCAAGGACGACCTGTTCAGGACTATCTGGGGAATGGAATCCGTCGGTGACATAGCTACCGTAACCGTTCATATCAAGAAGATCCGTGAGAAACTCGGTGATGTGAGCGGCGATTCCAAGTTCATCGAGACTATCTGGGGCGTCGGCTACAGATTCAAGATATGATCCTATAGATTTAAGCCTTCCGTGCCTATAAGCCGGAAGGCTTTTTAATGTGTTAAAATCGGGCGATTTTTGGTAGAATGGGTTCTATGGTAATCACGGATGTAAAATTCTTGATATTCACCGCAGTGCTTCTTCTGGTGTATTGGTATCTGCCTGCAAGATTTCAATGGATGTGGCTTCTGGCAGGAAGCCTTGTTTTCTTTTTCATCAATTCAAGACCTTATACATTCATCTATATGATCGCCGCTGTTATGGCGGTATATCTCGCCACGTCGGTCTTCGAAAAATATCCTGAGGATAAAAAGAAAAAAAAGGGAGCGTTTCTCGGAGCGCTGTTTTTAAACCTGCTATTCCTGGCTGTCCTGAAATACGTGAACCTGGGAGTTCATACGGTCAATTCAGTGAGCGGTCTTTTCGGAAGAGGAGGCATCTTTCCCGATATCCACATTGCCGCTCCGCTTGCGATAAGCTTTTACACCATGAGCCTTTTATCCTATCTGATCGACTGCTATATGGGGTACAAGGATGTTGAGCACAACCCGTTCAAGGTACTTCTTTTCGTCTGCTACTATCCGTTGATGGTATCGGGCCCCATGAGCCGTTACAAAGATCTGGGAAAGAAGCTTTTTGAGGAGCATCGCTTTGATTATGAACGTGTGACCCGCGGAATAAGAAGATGCGGCTGGGGCTTTGCCAAGAAGCTCGTGGTCGCCGACAGACTCTCGATACCCGTGGACAGCATGTTCTCAAACAGTGCGGAATTCCCGGGACTGTGGGCGCTGCTCATGCCGATGATATATTCGGTCCAGCTGTATTTCGATTTCTCCGGATGCATGGATATCGTCCTCGGAATATCGGAGTGCTTCGGCATTACACTTACCGAAAATTTCAGGGCTCCGTTTTTTTCCAGGACGCTTCAGGAATTCTGGCAGAGATGGCATATTACACTCGGTGCCTGGCTCAACGACTATATTTTGTTTCCTCTTTTGAAAACGGGTCCGTTCAAAAAGCTTAAAACCAAGTGCAAGGACCGTTTCGGAAAAGAAGGAGCCCGCATAGCAACATTTCCCGCTCTGTTTGTTCTGTGGTCCGCAATGGGACTCTGGCACGGAGATTCCTGGAAATATATACTCGGCGAAGGCTGGTGGTATTTCCTTGTGATCGTTACGGGACAGGCTTTTGCTCCGCAGTTTAAAAAGCTTAAGTCACGTCTTCATATAAAGGATGAAAATCCGGTATGGATTACGTTCCAGACTGTAAGGACATATATATTCTTCAGTATAGGTATGCTGTTTTTCAGGGCGGCGGATTATCCCACGGGACTCAGGCTTCTTGCAAGCTTTTTCCAAAGAGGAGATCTGATAGGTTCCGCAAAGAAGCTCAAGGATCTGGCCTGGGATGATTTCGGCGGAATATCCGTTCTTGCGGTTGTGCTTGTGCTGATCATTATCCAGCTTGTTCTGGATTACAGGGAGTATCACAAGATCTCCAACGCGGCCGTGATAACAAAGAGGCCCGCAGCCGTCAGGTGGGTGCTCTATCTTGTGCTGGTATATGTGATAATAAGATTCGGTGCATTCGGCGTTTCATCGTTCATATATTTCGGTTTCTGAGTAATGAAGAAATTATTATTTAAATGCGCTCTCATAGCTGTATTTGTCTACGGGATCGTCATAAGCGTCAATAAAATAGCGGACCCTGCGAACATAGCAGGAGATGATCTGGTCGTCGAGATGGCGGACAGACTTCTTGCGGGAGAAGCAGTGGTAAGCCCGGGTGATTATAACGAGGGGCTTATGCACAGGCTTATCCTGGATGAGAAGGATCCGGGCACCGTGATCATAGGATCGAGTTCGGTCCTGTATATTCCCTGGGAATACGAAAACTATCAGGTTATAGGTCTTTCCGGAGCATATCTGTGGGATGACCTTGCCGCGGTGGGGCTGCTTGATGCCAATGGAAATCTTCCGGAACGTATCGTCATATGTGTAGATCCCTGGATACTCAGGACGGACCAGGGCGTGGGTCATCATGACAGCATAAGCGAGTACGGCAGATTTGAAGCGGCTCTTTCGGCGGGTATGGAAAGAGAAGAAGCTCTTAAGATACTGGACGAGAAAAAGACGGATGATTCATGGAAGGAATTTCTTTCTTTTTCATACTTTCAGTCATCAGTGGAATATATCGGAAAATGGGGATGGTCGTATGTGCTCAGCCCCGCAGAAGAAAGGATCCGAAGCGCCGGTCCGGATGAATATGACAGCCTTCCCTGTATCCTGCCGGACGGAAGGCATACCGGGTTAAGCTTCGACCCCGTGGTTAAAATGGACGGGGATGCAAACTGGCTGATAGAAAGCGGACATATCGATTCACTCGGCGAAGAATTTGCGGCGCTTTCGCCGGATAATACCGAGCTTTTTGAAAATCTGATAAAACATCTTACGGAAGAAGGAGTGACGGTCGAACTGTATCTTCCCGCAATGTATCCTGTATTGTATGATCACATCAAAGCATCGGATGCATATGAGGGCGTTGAACTGTCCGAAATGTGGATCAGGGATATGGCTTCCTCGTACGGTGTTACGGTGCGCGGGACATTTGATCCTTCGCTTTCGGGAGTAACGAGAGAAGATTTTGCCGATTGGCATCATATAAAACCCGAAAAGGGTCTGGAAGAATATCATTTTATACTGGAGCAGTCATGACGGATTTTCTTGAAAAAATAAAACAGCATTCGGTAAACGATCCCGACGGGATATTCTACGAATATGTGATCCCGGGAGGGGAATGCAAAATTCTGACCTGGGGGGAACTGTGGGAAAAAGCCGAAAAGCTCGCAGGTCATCTTGCGGGAAAACTCACCACTCCCACACCGGTGGTCGTATACGGACATAAAGACCCGATGATGATAGTGTGCTTCATTGCTTCGCTTTTATCGGGAAGAGGGTATTGTCCGATCGACACGTCCGTTCCGGCAGACAGGGTCAGGGGCATTATCGATAACCTTAAACCCGAGATCATTCTGAGTCCCTGTGATGAAAAGGGACCCGAAGGCAGCGTTAATCTTGAAGAGATCGATAAGATCATCAAAGGGGCTTCCGCGGGGCTTTCCGAAGACAGATCGATATCGGGTTCCGATGTATGCTATATAATCTACACCTCCGGAAGCACAGGTACTCCGAAAGGCGTGCAGATAACCGGTGATTGCCTTGATATTTTTATCCATTGGGCCATGGGACTCGGAGCAGGTGTAAAGCAGGGAGAAAAGCCGGTATTTTTGAATCAGGCACCATTTTCATTCGATCTGTCGGTTATGGATCTGTATATGTGTCTGTACAGCGGCGGAAAGCTTCATGTCCTTCCGAAGAAGGTTCAGGCGGATATGGGACTTCTTATGGATTCGCTTGACGGAAGCGGCGTAGGCATTTGGGTATCGACTCCTTCTTTTGCGGAGGTCTGTCTTTCCGATAAGAGATTTTCGGAAGAACTGCTTCCGGATATGAGAAGGTTTCTTTTCTGCGGAGAGACGCTTCCTCCCGTGGTCGTAAAGAGACTTCGCGAGAGATTTCCGGGGGCGGAAGTCATCAATACATACGGCCCTACGGAAAGTACGGTCGCCATTACCGATGTGACCGTGACCGATGAGGTGTGCGAAGCATACGATCCGCTTCCCGTCGGCAGGATAAAGCCGGGAAGTGAGCTCAGGATCCGTAATGAGAAGGGTGAGGATCTTCCGGACGGGGAAAGTGGTGAGATAATAATCCTGGGAGATACGGTCAGCATCGGATACAGAAATCTTCCCGAGCAGAGCGCCAAGGCGTTTTTTACCGAGAACGGAGTCAGAGGATACCGCACAGGCGACAAGGGATATCTGAAGGACGGAATGCTCTTTTATCAGGGAAGAATAGATCTTCAGATCAAACTTCACGGATACCGCATTGAGCTTGAGGATATCGAAAATAATCTCATGAAGCTTACGGGAGTTGAAAAGGCAACGGTGATCCCGAATGAAAAAGACGGCAAGATCGTAAGTCTCACCGCATGCATCATACCCGAAAAAATGCCGGAGAGTACATTCAAGGCGGGACAGGAACTCAGAGCCGAGGCGAAGTCTTTCCTTCCCGACTATATGATCCCAAAAAAGTTTCTCTTTTTCGAGGAGCTTCCCATGACGAACAACGGCAAGACGGACAGAAGAGCTCTGCTTGCATCTCTGCAGAAATAGAGTGATAATGTACTCGAAATTCTGATCTTTTATTTGCGGAGGTTTTCGATGAAAGAAAAATTACTGCAGCTGCTTGCAGAAATATGTGACGATGAAGTTGTCCTTGAGGAAACGGATGTTGATCTTTTCGAGTCGGGTCTTCTGGATTCGATCGCTTATCTGGATCTTCTGGTGGAGGTTGAGAGCCGTTTTAATATCTCGATAGCTCCCTCGGAGGTTTCCAAGGAAGAGATCAATACTCCCGAGAAATTTGCGGAATATGTAATATCCAGAGCATAAGCACCGACACAACTATACGGTTGACACGGCCTTAGGGCCGTGTTATTTTATTGTCATAAGTGTATTAAATGTATTAATACACCGCAGAACATCGGAGGGTGAAATGATAGTACTTGATTACAGGGACAAACGTCCGCTGAATGAGCAGGTTGCGGATAAGATAATGAACCTGATAGCGCAGGGGGGCCTGGTCCCGGGCGAGAGACTGCCGAGCGTAAGAAACCTTGCCGTCGATCTGTCGGTAAATCCCAATACCGTTCAGAGGGCATATGCCGCTCTTGAGGAAAAGGGTTATATAACCACAATAACCGGACGCGGAAATTATGTCAGCGAGGAATCCCAGTGGAAGAGCAACCTCAAAGCGGAGGTTCTTGAAGAACTGGGGGCTGCGGCGCAGAAGAGCAAGTCCTGTGACATCGGACTTGATGAGGCTATTGAATGCGTCAGAAAAGCATACGAGAGGGATGTAAGATGATCGAGATAAAAAACGTAAGTAAAAAATACGAAGATATAAATGCACTCTCGGGAGTTTCATTTGAAATGCCCGAGGGACAGGTCTTCGGACTTGTCGGAACAAACGGTGCCGGAAAGAGTACGCTGCTCAGATGTATCTGCGGCGTATGCAAGCCGGATGAAGGTGAGATACTCGTTGACGGAGAGCCCGTTTATGAAAACCCGGATGCGAAAAAGAAAGTGTTTTTCATATCGGATGACCAGTATTATTATCCGGGATCCAATTCCGAGGAAATGGCAAGGTTTTATCAGACCATGTATCCGGAGACTTTTTCCATGGACAGGTTCTCGGATCTTATGAGCAGCCTGTCGCTTGATAAAAAGCGCAGGATACAGACATTTTCCAAGGGAATGAAAAAGCAGCTTGCCATTATGCTCGGTATCGCATCGGGCTGTAAGTATATTCTATGTGACGAGACCTTTGACGGACTCGACCCCGTCGTAAGACAGGCCGTCAAGAGACTTTTCATACACGATATGGAAGAAGCGGGCATCACTCCCGTCATTGCTTCCCATAACTTAAGAGAGCTCGAGGACATCTGTGAATATGTCGGACTTCTCCACAAGGGCGGAGTTATCCTTTCCAAGGATCTCGAGGATATGAAGCTTGGTATCTACAAGGTGCAGGTTGTCTTCAAGGACTCCGCATCGCTTGATACCGTACGTAACAATCTCAAGGTGATCTCCGAAGAGCACCGCGGATCACTGGTAACTCTTACCATCCGCGGAGGACGCACGGAGGTCGAGACGGTGATCTCATCGCAGGTCCCCGTATTCTACGAGGTTCTGCCCCTTACTCTTGAGGAGATATTCATAAGTGAAACGGAGGTACTGGGATATGACTTCACCGGAATCACAAAACAGTAATCCCGTAACAGAGGCGGAAAAGATGAACAACGAGATCAAAAACACACAGAATACGGAGAAGGCGGAAGCAGTAAAAACTCCCGAAACTCCGAAAAAAACCGGTATTACATTTGCAAGTCTTTTGCTCGAAGACTTCAGGCACAGAAGATGGATGCTTGTTCTTTCGGCGATCGCACAGTTCTTCTGCGGACCTTTCATCACACTTTTTGTCCTGTCAAGATATGAGCCCAGATACAACATGAATTTGACTCATGCGGAATTGGTGAATCAGGTTCTTGATTCCGCGAAAACCCTGTGCAGCTATCTGTCGGTGTTTGCACTTATCGTGGCTGCGGTCGGCGCACTCATCGTCGGCTTCGGAGGCTTCAGGCATCTTTTCAACAAACGCATGACGGATATGATGAATTCCGTTCCCGTAAAAAGAGGAAAGATGTTTGCGGCCATTTATCTGAACGGACTCCTTATGTGGGTTGTTCCTTTTCTCTTCTTTGGCGGAATATCCTTTATTGAGATTGCCGCAAAACTCGGAGAATACGGTATCATGCCGAAGGTGTTCGAATTGTTCCTGTTAACCCTGCTGGGTGCCGCTTTTGCCTTCTTTTGCATATATAACCTGGTCGTTCTATGTACGGCCATATCCGGAACGATATTCAATGCCATAGTCAATTTTATATGTCTCGGTTTTGGAGCTTCCGCGTTCTATATGATCCTTTATTACATGAGCGAGGCATATTTTCAGAATTTCTGGAGATTGGCGATCGATTATCTGGACATAAGCTGGATCTCGGCTCCGATCTCGGGCTGTGCTTTCGGATTTCTTATCTGCGCACGCGAAAGTTTTGTGGATGTATTTTCCACACCGCTGCACATGATCTGTCTGATACTTACCGCAGCAGTCTGCATCGTAAACCTTATTATCGGATACAGGATCTATGTTACGAGAAAGAGTGAGGAAGCGGAGAACGGAACATCCGGAAAGATATATAAATTTGTACTCCGTTTTGTCAGCAGTATTCTTGCGGGTCTCTATACATCCTATTGGGTTAACCTGATCGTCGGATATTCCGGAAGCTACGGCTGGAGCGTATTTATAGCGGCATTCTTCTCGGCATTTGCTTTCGGAGTGATGGATATCATACAGAAGAAATCCTTCAGGGCTTTTTTTGCACACCGCGGTCAGATGATTCTGAGTGTTGCCGCAACACTTATCATTCTTGCGGTTTTCATTTTTGACGTGATCAACTTCGATAACCACATCGTACCCGGAAACAATATCGCATCCGCAACGGTCTGTATGAGGATCAACAATTATTACTGGGGTGATTACGGAACCGGCTTCAAGCCGGTGGAAGGTATGCCCGGATGCATAACCTGGGATGATGATACTTATAACGACATTTATTCCGGCGAAGTGGAGATCCCTGCTGAGCTTGCGGAAAAGATAATGAGAGCCGAAAAGGTTTATTTCCGTGAATATGATCCCGATTACAGCACGAGTGCGTATGAATATGATCCCGTGACCGGAGTCGAGAGCAGTCTTCCTCTGGATGAATGGTCGATGTATTCCGATTATGCCTTTGTATATTTCAATGTCGACAGAGATACGGGACTCGATTTCCTCAGGAGTTACCGCATTGCCGACAAGGATATTCTGGAAGAGATCTCCAAGACTGAAGGGTACAAGGAACTTAATTATCCTCTCAATTGCGGTGCTTTCGGATATCCCGAGACCGTGAAGATAATGGATGATTACGGAAATCCCGTATATACCCTTACGGGTAGTGAAATGGAAAAGCTTATGTCCGTATATTACGACGAGTTCAACAAGAACTTTGACCTGTACGGAGTAAACTACCTGGACCAGAGATATTATGCGGTCCAGATCATGTGCAGCTATGAGATGATATACAATCAGTATTCATCGGGATCCCATTACTTCTACATCGTCGTAGGTGAGAAGGATACCGCAACGGTGCGCATGATCGAAAGACTGACAGGAATGCCTGTTGACACCTTTATGGATGATGAGGATCTGTACTATTACGGTTGATCAGATCTTCTGTCCTTATAAAAGATTTTCTTCCCCTGAAATCTTATGGAAGACTCCGGCATCTGCCGGAGTTCTTTCGCATATAAGGACTTTTTGGCGGATATGATATATAATCTATTGGGATATCCGAATTATGAAAACAAACGAACCGGAAAAAAGAATACTATCCGAAAAAACGCCGGGAATAACGGTACTGTCAGTGTTATGCATTGCAATGACCGTTCTTGCGGCGTTACTTTTGTATTGCTCAAATGTGAAGGTTCCGTTCATGATGGATGATCTGTGGTATTCCACCGATCTTCGCGACGGAGGTTCGTTGAACGGAATCGGCGACATCATCGGTTCACAGGTCTGGCATTATATGAACTGGGGCGGAAGAGTGTTCACCCATGGCTTTCTGCAGCTTTCGCTGATGTGCGGTGAAAGAGCGGCCGATGTCATCAATACTCTTGCCACGCTGGTTCTTGTTTTCGAGATATGTACTCTTGCAAAGCTTTCTTCGGGAGCTTCTTTCTCAAAAAGCATTCCGGCAGGGATCACAGGCTTTGCTCTAGCGTTCGGACTTCTTATCACCTGCTGCCCCAATTTCAGGATGAGTATGCTCTGGCAGGCAGGATGTGCGAATTATGTTTATTCGTCCGTGTGGATACTCTTTTTCTATATATGTTATCTTAGAGCCCTTGATCCGGAAAAGAAGGATCTTCCGCTGATCTGTTTCTTCATTCCCGTTCTGGGATTGATCACCGGATGGAGCACCGAAAATATGGGACCTTCATCCTGCCTTGCGGCGGCGCTCATCACCTTTATCTGTATCAGGAAGGGCATTGCTGCCGGCAGGAAAAAGATCTGGATGATCGAAGGCGTTATATCCTCATTCTTCGGTTCGGCCTTCTGCATCGTGGCGCCCGGAAATTTCATCAGAAAAACAGATTCGGCGGATGACCTTGCGCTGACGCTTCCCGACAGACTTCTTCAGATGCTTAAGGGTGCGGGAGATTACATGTTCCCTTCGCTCATAGTATTGGCCGGAGCGCTTATAGCATATAAGACTGTCATGAATAAAAAGATCTCCCTCGGGAATGCGGTCTTATTGTTTGCCGCACTGTTATCATACGGAGCCATGATCGCATCACCGCATTATCCGGACCGCGCCGCATACGGCACATGTGTACTGATCGAAACCGTATCCGTATCACTTTTGGGTGAAGCGTTTAACAGGAAACAGAGCGCAGCCGGGTATGTGCTTCCGATAATGCTTCTTGTATCGTCGATCGCCGTAATGTATCTGATAGTAGGATGAATATGACAGGATTCTTTTCGAAAAAAAAGAATACGGATATGATCGTTTTGATCGAAGCCCTGGCCGTTCTGGTCATGGCCGTCCTTGCCGTTCATGATACCAATACCGCAACCGGAGCAGGATATCTTCTGTATATTACTTCGGGAGCACTGACCAGGAACGTCTGGAATATCATCCTTGATCTGTTCATCATCCTGATGATGCTTGTTTTCGTTGCAATCCCCGTGAAGATCTTGAGGGCGGACTTCGGAGGCGCTGCCTTGTTTTTCCTTGGAGTGAGTGCTTTTGCGATATATCTTCGTCCGGACAGGCTGCTTGCACCTTTTATGGGAGGTGAGATCCTTTCCTTTGCCGATGCCAAAGCCGCGATCGTTTCATGGATCCCCTTATGGATCATCTGCGCTTCCGTTGTGGTCATGATATATGCTGATCCCGAAAAAGAAAAACCGAAGTTTCCCGTCATCACAAGTGCATTGTCGATCCTGAGCCTGATCCTGAGCCTTATTACCCCCGCGTCGGAAATCTTTATGTTTGCTTCGGGATATTTTGTCGCAATGCCTTTTTTGACAATGGGAAGAAAAGAAGAAAAAGAGTCCGATCCGCTTGTTTTCAGACTTATCCCGGCAAGTGTATTTTTCCTTTGCGCTGTATGGAGACTGGTCATGGTGCTTTCGACCTATCATATGTAAACAGCGGGTTTTATGCTATAATTTCTGTATGTTTCCTGATGCTTTCAAAAAACATCATAAGGCCGTGATACCGGCGATCCTGCTCACTTTTTTGGGATATGCCGGATTATGTTTTCTTTTGCATGATTCGGGCAAGGATCTCGGAAGGTTCGGGCATCTGTTATCAGCTTTTTTCATCATACTGATCTTCATAACTCAGTTTGGACTTATCCGGCTTGTGGCAAAAGACGGAAGGCCTTCTCGAAAGATGCTCGGATTTGCATTTGTTTTCGGAGCTCTTTTCGGGATTGCGACGGATCTCGGATGTCAGTTTGAGATCAGTCAGATGACATCGCCCGGATTAAAGGGAAAGGCAGTCATTTTCCTGTGCGGACTTCTTGTGTCGGTGCTGCTCCTTCCTTTTACGTACAGGATATTCAGAATGGCGGAAGGCAAATATCTGTCTAAGAAAGCACCTGATAAAAAGCCCGTAAGCTTAAAGAAGACGTTTCTGATAAGCTTTGCTCTGCTTGAGCTGTTCTGGCTTCCCGCATTTCTTGCATATTATCCTGCGATAATGAGCTATGACTTCAACAGACAGTTCGAGGAGGCGGTCAGGGGATATAAATGGTTCTTCGAATATCAGCCTCTCGTTCATACATTTCTCATCCGTTTATTCTATCTGCTCGGAGTAAAGCTGGGCTCCCCCGCTGCAGGAATGGCGGTCTTTGCTCTTCTTCAGAGCATGATACTTGCGGCATCGGTCAGTGCGGGCATAGCGTTTGTGCTGAAAAGATCGGGAAAGGCGGCGGCTGTCATCTGGTTTTTGATGTTTGCACTTCTTCCGTATAATCCGGTTCTTGCGATCAGTATGACCAAGGATATCCTGTTCTCCGCATTCTTCGCGTTTCTGATCCTCATTCTCTGCAGGATGACCGAGAAGACCGACACGCTCATGTGCGTTCTGCTTGTTGTCGCGGGCGTCATTAATATACTGTTCAGAAATAATGCTTCATATGCACTTATATTCCTGATCCCCGCATTCCTGATCTCACAGGACGGGATCAAAAAGAAATTGCTGACCGCGCTTCTTGCGTTGATCATGGTAGTTACCGGGCTGGGATGTAAGACACTTATCAGAACATCCATGGATGCGATCCCCGGTTCCGAAATGGAAAAATACAGCGTTCCCATCGTCCAGATGGTAAGGGTGATAAAGTATCAGGAGGAGAACCTGACTCCTGAGCAAAGGGCTATTCTGAGCAGATATATCACCGACTACCTGTGGGGGGATTATTATCCCTGGATCGCAGACGGTCCCAAGTCCACTGTTTCCGCATATAATTCATCGGCATGGATCGGTGAGGGAAACACGCTGATCAAAGACTATGTCACCATCGGAAAAGCATATCCGAATGATTATTTCGATGCGCTTATCGGACTTACGATAGGTTATTTCTATGTGGGAGACAGATCCCATGCGGAGATGCTCGGGTACGGAGATGACAGCGATCTCGGATTGTTATATACATTCAACGCATCACCGAATGCGGCGATGGAAGAAGGAATCCCTTCAAGGTCATTTCTGCCTTCCGTAGAGAAAATGTATTCGCATATCGTGAACGGAAATTCATATTATAAGTGGCCTCTTGTCTCTGTCCTTATGACGCCGGCATTCTATTTCTGGTTCTTCATACTTGATCTGTTCATAGTGCTTTACAAAAAAAGCAGGAAGGGCATCGTTATCTTTTCATATCCGTTCTTTTATCTGATGACGATGATCCTGGGACCGTGTGTTAATTTCAGATATATATATCCCTTCATAGTCGCACTTCCCATCCTTACCGCATTCGTGTTTTCCGAAAAGAAGACGGAGGGAACAAAGTGATGTCCGAAGTAATCTTACGGGAAAACAGGAAGTGCACAGTTCCGTTTTTGATAGTGCTGTCCGGGATAGTACTTTCATGCGTGACGGCATTTTTCGGATATGATATCCTTCCGGATTATCAGGATAAGCTTGTACATCTGAGAAGGATCGCGGCTCTTGCCGACACACTGAAGGCGGGTTATTTTCCCGCAAGGATCTATTTTGTTATGAATCAGGGCACCGGATATGCGATGCCTGTTTTTTATCCCGATATCAATCTGTATCTCCCCGCAATACTGCATCTTGCCGGGCTTCCTCTCGGTATCACCTACACTGTCTATGTAGTCATTACGAATATTCTTACGGCCGTGATCTCATATTTCGGAATAAAAGGATTTTTGGGATGCATTTCGGAATCCGGCGGCCCGGGTGGAAACTTCTGCCTTACAGAACGTAAGGGCGGATGCATTCCCGCAGCATTGGGTTCTTTCCTTTATACGCTGTCTGTCTACAGACTTACGAATGTATATATAAGGGATGCGGCGGGTGAATATACCGCAATGGCGATCCTTCCGCTTGTAATATATGGTTTTGCCAGGGTTTATTCCGCAAAGCCGTCCGAAAAAAGATCGTCTTTTGACTCTTTTAGAAGTGCACTCCCTCTCGGGATAGGGATGGCGATGCTGGCGTGTTCCCATGTTCTTACAACTATGGTCGTCACGGCGTTTCTTACCGTCACGGCCCTTATCCTGTTTAAAAAGACTTTTACCGGAAAGGTCATCGGAAGACTAGCCTTATCCGTACTCATATTTATCGGCCTGTCGGCATTTGCCCTCATTCCTATGCTGGATCTTATGAAGAGCGATACCTATCTTGTGAGCGGATCATCGTATATCATGAGAGGATTTTATCCGGGATGGCGGGAGCTTCTTGAACTGATTCCTTCGGGGAGCGGCTCGGGAATCGCTTATGAACTGAGAATGCCTACCGCTATAGGGGCAGCTCTTACTGCGGTGCTTTCCGCATGGGCGGCAAGGGAAATTGTTTTGATCGTAAAGGCTGTTCGTAAAGGATCTCTTCGAAAACTTTTTGCAGGATCACACATCATAGGAGCATATCTGTTCATATTGGCTGCGTTAACTCTGTTTATTTCAAGCAAGTATTTTCCATGGACGTATATCGAATCGAGGCATGATATTATTACCGCTATGCTGTGCAGCATACAGTTTTCATGGAGATATATCGGTATAGCTACGGTGATCACGGTATTCCTTGGAGCAATACTGATCAGGGATGTCATGAGAAGAGGCAGACTTGCAGGCATTACACTTTCCGCGCTTCTTGCCGCGCTTGCACTGATCCCCGCACTTATACTCGAATGCAGGGCCGTTACGGAAAACAGGCATGCAGAGATAAGCCTGGGATCCGAGATAGGAATAGTGAGCGATGAACTTTACTTCCCGGTATCCTGGAACAGGGAAGCGGTTTATGACAGGATCCCCGAAACATCCGGCGGTGCCGTCATCTCGGAAAGTGAGATAAGCAGCTACAGATGGAACGTTTCGGTCACATCAGGCGGCAGCGAGGGCACGGTCATATTCCCCGTGGTCTATTACAAAGGATATGAATCGGTCGCCGAAGACGGAACAGTTCTGGATACTTTCGCCGGCGCGGACGGACGGGTTGTTGCCGTGATCCCTGCGGGATTTTCCGGAAGTTTTGTAATGAAGTATTCCGAGCCTTTGCTTTGGAGAATATCCGAGATCATCACTCTGATTTCGATAGCTTCGATCTGCATTATGATCTGTATGAACGGAAGATGCGAAGCTCCTTCGAAAAAGAATGCCGGGGAGGTGCCGTCATCAGACTGATCATCACCGATATGAATGAAACGTATCCGGAAGACCTTGAGGAAATTCTGCGCAGAGAAGGGTTTGATGACACCTGTGTCAGATTATCCATGAAGGATGTCGAAGGCAGAAATATGTACTGTGATGATGCGGCATACGGCATCATCAGAGACAGACTCTCCGAAATTCCCGATACGGAAACGGGAATTCATCTTATAGATACGGGTAATTATCATTATATGTCGAGGATATTCACTTCGTTCGTTGATGAATGTTATGACCTGCTTCTGATAGATCATCATACCGATATGCAGGAAGCGTCATTCGGAGGACTTCTCAGCTGCGGAAGCTGGGCACGGGAGGTTCTCGAAAAGGATGTGAATATCAGGACGCTTACCCTGATCGGACCTGAAAAGTTCGAAGAAGGGGGAGAGGATATCCTTTTAAATGTCGGAGGAAGAAATCTTTCGGGACGGATCTATCACGGAGCGCATCATGCCGATGGAAATGTCCCCCTGTATATCTCCGTGGACAAAGATGTAATGAGCACTTCGGAATGCATCACCAATTGGGATCAGGGAGATCTGTCGCTGTCCGGACTCGGGGAAGTTCTCACAGAGTTGGCCGAGGGGCGCAGGATCATAGGGGCGGATATCTGCGGAGGATTATCCGAAAACAATCCCGGATACGACGGTGACGCCTGTGCGAAGAATACCGCATCGGACATTAGTCTTATTAAGATATTAAGAAAGGTTATCGAACCCTGCTGAGCGCAGGGGTTAAGCTATGCTGCCTGAAGAATTCTTAAACGGAATAAAGGGATTGATCGGAGAAGAGGAAACACTTCTTCTTGATAAAGCATGCGAAAAAGACCCCGTGCGCGCACTCAGGCTCAATCCGCTCAAGAAAACGGGAGAAGACAGCACGGATCTCATCCGGGAAATGAAGCTCAAAAAGCTGTCATACGAAAATGACGGATATCTGTTCGACCCGGAATGCGCACCCGGAAGAAGACCGTTTCATGATGCGGGTGCATATTATATTCAGGATCCGGGAGCGATGATCCCGGGAGCACTTCTTCGTCGCAGCGGATTTCTTAGGGACGGAATGAAGGTTCTCGATATGTGTGCTTCGCCGGGAGGAAAGTCAACACAGATCGCATCTGCCATGGCGGGGAAAGGAATTCTTTTTTCCAATGAGATAGTTAAGGCCAGATGCAGCGTTCTTTCGGGAAATATTGAGAGAATGGGGATCGCAAATGCAGTGGTCTTAAACGAAACACCCGAAAGGCTTGCCGAAAGATTTGCAGGATATTTCGATGCGGTGATAGTCGATGCTCCCTGCTCGGGAGAAGGGATGTTCAGGAAAAATTCCGAAGCCGTCATGCAGTGGAGCCGGGAGCTTGTAAGCGAGAGCGCGGCAAGACAGGAGGGAATACTCGAAAATGCATACACCTGTCTTAAAAGCGGCGGCGTGCTTATTTATTCGACCTGTACTTTCGAGAAAGCCGAAAACGAGGACAGGGTGCTTGAACTGACCGGAAAGCATCCTGATATGAAAATAATGAACACGGATTTTTTCAAAAACTCTGCGGAGGGCCTCATGGACGGGCTGGACGGATGCAGGGATGCAATCCGTGTATGGCCGATGCATTTTTGCGGAGAGGGACAGTTCGCCGCACTTCTGGTGAAAGAAGGAGACGGTGCGGACATCCTTCCGCCCGGCGGATATGAGCCGGTATCGGAACTTAAGGGCAGGAAAGCCCTGGATGAATTCCTTAAGTCGTCCCTTGCGCCGGAAGCTTCTTCGGAGATCGCTTCGGCACGTGACAGGTTCAGGCTTTTCGGAGACAATCTTTTCATCATGCCGAAGGAAACACCTTCGCTTTCGGGCCTTAAGGTCGCAAGATGCGGACTTCACATAGGAACCTTTAAGAAGGACAGATTCGAACCCGCACACGCTCTTGCAATGGTGCTCGGAGAAGGAGATGTCCTGCTGTCAAAAAGGGCTGATGAAGCCGAAGCGGAAAATTTTGTAAAAGGAATGACACTAAGCGGCGACGGCAAAGGCTGGTGTCTTGTGAGTGTGTGCGGATACTCCCTCGGATGGG
>JAEEGL012566920.1_pt1 | contig 30831 bp, 23 predicted proteins | sample 9134231 | NCBI WGS metagenome assembly JAEEGL01 (sample SAMN16246548, study PRJNA631951) | gut metagenome | biome: gut microbiome; feature: rumen; material: fiber-attached | host: Bos | place: Iran: Karaj | collected 2018-10 | reverse complement strand
GGGAGACGATGTGCTGAAAAAGGTTGTAAAGAACATCAAGCCACTCCTCCCGGCAGATGCAGTTTTCTGTAGATGGGGTGGTGAGGAGCTTATCTGTCTTATTTCTGAGCAAAGCAAGGAAGACTCCATGGCTTTGGCTGAAAGCATCCGTGACCTGATTGAAAAATCTGATTTTTCTCCAGTGCCTAAGCTCACAATCAGCGTAGGCGTATCTATAATAGACAAAAATATAACGGAGAGAAAGGAAGCCATCAAAAAAGTTGACAGCGCCCTTTATGAAGCCAAGGAGACAGGTCGAAATAAGGTGGTGTTTAGCGATTTTTTATAAGTTAGAGCAATATTTTATGTTATTATTTTAGAAGAAGATTTTTTAGGGGGAATAAGAAATGTTTACAGTAAAAAACTCACTTAATGACATTTTAAATGATGAAGTAGTCATGGCTCATTTTGAGTTCATGATGCCGATGGAGTTTCTGGAGATTGTCCCAGAGGAATTAAGGGATTTACCATTGGAGCAGATTAAGGATAAGGTGCAGATGCCATGGGGAATTCCTTATCTTAGCGAGGATATCGCCAGAATTGCTAACCAGATTCATGAACTGATTGTTTCGGACGCATATTCATTTGTACAGCTTTGGTCTGATGAGACACCAGCTGACTTTTTCCCATCTACAGATGGAGAAAAAATGAATGTTGGAATGGTATTGTTCAATGAAAGCTTTAAGCCAGGCAGAAAGATGGCACTTGTAGCTCCAGGTGGTGCTTATATGAATGTGGCAGTTTCAAATGAAGGTATGGAGACAGCTAATGTCCTTGTGAAGGCTGGATATGCTGTAGCAGTGATGAACTACAGATGTACTCCAAATCACTATCCAATTCCACAGACAGATTTGGCACTTGCTATTAAGCGTATGAGATACCTTGCTACTCAGTATGATTTGCAGGATGATTTGTTAGTTCTAGGCTACTCTGCTGGTGGTCATTTGGTGGCATCAGAGGCTTGCTATGTTGAGGAAATAAACAAGGCACTTGATGACGAATTAAAGAAAAATCATGTAGACTTATATGAGAAGTTCAAGGACTTTTCTGCAAAGCCAGAAAAGGTAGTTCTTTCATATCCAGTTATTAATTTTATATCAGAGCAGCACGAGGAAAGCTTCACCAGCTTGACAGGTGGGGATGAGTCTCTCCGAGATAAGCTTTCAATTGACAGACATGTACCAGCCGATTATCCAAAGACCTTTGTATGGGCCTGCGATGACGACGACCTGGTTCCACCAAGCAATGCTTCCAGAATGTATGAGGCACTTAAGATTGCAGGTGTGGAGGTTTGCTACAAGACATATCCTACTGGTGGTCACGGCTGTGCGACAGGTGTGGGAACCTCCGCTGAAAAGTGGATGGATGACATGCTTGAATTTATGAAGTAACACAGGAGAGTTATTATGCCTGATATAAAATATAAGCTTGCGGAAGCCATGAAGACCTGCATGAAGACCACCTCAGTGGAGAATATCACGGTGAAGCAGATTGTGGGGACATGCGGAGTTTCCAGGCAGAGTTTTTACAGGAATTTTATAGATAAATATGATTTGGTAAACTGGTATTTTGACCGCCTGTTGGAGCAGTCTTTTAAGGAAATGGGAAAGGGCGAGACTATCCGAGACGGCCTTATAAAGAAGTTTCAGTACATCAAGGAGGAACGACTTTTTTTCACAGCAGGGTTCAAGGGTGATGAGCAGAACAATCTAAAGGAGCATGATTTTATCATGATTTATGAGTTCTATTGTGGCCTTATCAGGGATAAGACAGGTGCGCCACCTGACCATCACACCAGAAAACTTTTGGAGATGTATTGCCAGGCATCCATCTATATGACAGTCCAGTGGCTCATGAAGGGAATGAAGGAATCAGAGGAGGAACTGGCTGATTTAATGATTGACGCCATGCCTGGCTCTCTTAAGGAATTGTTTGCCAAAATAGAAATTTTGTAAATGTGACACAACTGAATATCTGTAACTTATATCACGCCTCTATGGGATGTTAAAATATATCTCATAGGGGCGTGTTAAAGTTTTAACACACTTGGAAAGTATTATTATATGGGAAAAAGGAGAACAGTGTTATGGCAAACAGAATTTCACTTAACGCAACATCTTATCATGGCGCAGGTGCCATCAGTGAGGTAGTAACAGAGATTAACAACAACGGATTTAAGAAGGCATTCGTTGCATCTGATCCAGACCTTGTAAAGTTTGGAGTAACAGCTAAGGTTACAGACCTTCTTGATGCAGCAAAGATTCCTTATGAAATCTATTCAGATATTAAGCCAAACCCAACAATCGAGAATGTTAAGAATGGTGTTGAGGCTTTCAAGAAGTCAGGTGCTGATTGTATCGTAGCAATCGGTGGTGGTTCTTCAATGGATACTTCAAAGGCTATCGGTATCATAATTACAAACCCAGAGTTTGAGGATGTTCGTTCATTAGAGGGTGTAGCTCCAACAAAGAATCCTTGTGTACCTATCATTGCAGTTCCAACAACAGCTGGTACAGCTGCAGAGGTTACAATCAATTACGTAATTACGGATGTTGAGAAGGAGAGAAAGTTTGTATGTGTTGACACACACGATATGCCAATCGTAGCAGTAGTTGACCCAGAGATGATGGCTTCTATGCCAAAGGGACTTACAGCTGCAACAGGTATGGATGCACTTACACACGCTATCGAGGGTTACACAACTCGTGCAGCTTGGGAAATGACAGATATGTTCCATCTTGAGGCTATTCGTCTTATCTCTAAGAATCTTCGTGATGCTGTTGAGAATAAGAAGGAAGGTCGCGAGGGTATGGCACTTGGTCAGTACATCGCAGGTATGGGCTTCTCAAACGTAGGTCTTGGTATCGACCACGCTATGGCTCACACACTTTCAGCTCACTACGACACACCACATGGTGTTGCATGTGCTATGTTCCTTCCAATCTCTATGGAGTTCAACCGTGAGTACACAGGTGAGAGACTTCGTGAGGTTGCTAGAGCAATGGGCGTTGAAGGCGTAGATAACATGTCTCAGGAAGAGTATCGCGATGCAGCTATCGCAGCAGTTAAGAAGCTTTCTGAGGATGTTGGAATCCCAACTACTCTCGACAAGATTAAGGAAGAAGACCTTGATACACTTGCAACAGATGCACTTAATGACGCTTGCTACCCAGGTAACCCACGTGAGGCTACAAAGGAGCAGGTAATCGAGATGTTCCGTATGCTTATGGCATAATTATTTCTTAAAAAATCATTTAAAGAAATAAAAAAATGTAGAAGTAAATCCCTTTAGTTATGCTAAAATGGAGCGTGACTGAAGGGATTTTTCAGTTTAAAGGTATTATGTAAAATTGGAGGTTTTATGGAAGAAAAGGTTACACTTACTATCGGAAAACAGAAAAATATTGCACTTATTGCCCATGATGGCAAGAAGCCAGTTTTAATCGACTGGTGCCAGGAAAATAAGGAGATTTTGCAGCAGCATGTTCTCTGTGGAACAGGCACCACAGCTCGCATGATTTCAGACAAGACAGGTCTTACTGTTAAGGGCTACAATTCAGGCCCACTCGGAGGTGACCAGCAGATTGGTGCCAAGGTTGTTGAGGGAAGAATTGATTTGATTATCTTTTTCTCTGACCCGCTTACAGCACAGCCACACGACCCGGATGTTAAGGCGCTCATCAGAATCGCTCAGGTTTATGATATTCCAATCGCTGTAAACAAGGCATCTGCAGACTTCATGATTAAGTCTCAGCTCATGGGCGAAAGCTATGATCATGACGTAATTAATTTCCAGAAGAACATCGAGCAGAGAGCAAACACTTTGTAAAAGGAGCCTAGTTCAAAATAACTGGCGGAGTAGCAGCTTAGAGCTTTTTATCAAACTTTAGAAGCTCTTGCTGGTTTGACCTGAAGAACTTTGGACTCTTCCCGTATTTTTTCTTAAAGGCTTTTGAAAAAGCTAGTGGATCGGGATAACCTACCTTTACCGCAATTTCATTTATTGAGTCGGTGGTGGTATTTAGCAGCTGCGCAGCCTGGTGGAGGCGGTAGTCGATTAAGAATTTCTGAACCGAGATACCCACCTCCTGGTTGAAGCAGTTGTTTAAATGGGCGCGGGTTATCCCTATATATTCTGCAATGGAAGTTACGTTGATGCCTTCATTGTAGAATTTTGAAATATATTCTATGGCATGGTTTACATAGATATTTTCGCTATAGTCGTGCCTAGCTGAAACTCCGGTCGCCTTGGAGTGCTGTTCAGTAAGGAATCCAAGTAATTCTAGCAGGTAGCCATGCCTTTTTAAATCATTTGCATAGGATAGAGTCCTGGCTTCTAATATTTTATCTATATATTCTCGCACCACTTCCACATCATCAAAGGTGCCTACAGGTGTCTCTACTGAGAGTCCACAGTGTAGCAGAATATTTTCCACATGTGTTCCCTTAAATGCAATCCAGCCATAATCCCAAGGGTCAGCAGAATCTGAAAAATATGTAGATACTACACCCGGGAAAAGAATAAACATCTGACTTACCCTTTGTAAATCTTCTGGCTATATCCTTTAGCGGAAGCACAGCAGTTGCTGCAGGAAAGGTGGGATTTATCCCGATTGATTTTACTCTTGCTTCATATGGTTACGTCGTTTCTTCAGGAAAATTCATAAAAGCATTGACTCTTTCAGTTGTAAGAGTTGTAATTGGGACAGGGATAAATTTATTGTTGATGGTCTTGGTGGCATATCCGCTATCCAAGGACAAAAACGGACAGCTCTATGGCAGAAAGATATATGTATATTTCTTCATGCTGACCATGCTTATTGGTGGTGGAATGATTCCTACCTATTTGGCGGTCTCAGGACTTGGCCTTAAGAATACAATCTGGTGTAAAGGATTTTGATCAGCTGCTCCTTGCAGACCAAAGCCATGACATTGCAAGTATTCTGGCTCAGATGAATGCCAGAACAGGTAGAGCTGCACAGCTGTTTTTAGGTGCAGTACCTATCATGCTTGTTTATCCTTTTTTACAGAAATATTTTACCAAGGGCCTAGTCCTTGGCAGTGTAAAGGGTTAGTAAATAAATTAAAAGGAGTTTTTCAAATGGCTATTGTATTTGATGAATCAAGAAAAATATTTAGATTAATGACTGATAACAGCGAGTATCAGATGAAGATAGACGATATAGGTCTACTGATTCACAGCTACTACGGACGTCCTACCTGCGACACAGATATGACTTATCAGGTGTTGAATGTAGACAGAGGTTTCTCTGGAAACCTCTATGAAAATCGTTCAGACAGAGGTCGCTCTATTGATGTTCTCCCTCAGGAATTTTCGGGTTGTGGCGTAGGTGATTATAGAATAAGCTCTATTGGCGTAGTGGCAAAAAACGGAAGCCGAAGCTGCGACCTTAGATACAGGAGCCATGAGATTTTAGATGGTAAGGAGAGGATTCCAGGCCTCCCTTCAGTTAGAGCCTATGATGATCAGGTGGATACACTTGTGGTAGAGCTTGAGGACAAGGTAATTGACCTTGGTGTAAAGCTTTACTACAGCGTATTCCAGGATAAGGATGTTATTACCAGACATACCGAGTTCATTAACTACTCTGACAAGAAAATTCATCTGGAAAAAGCAGCTTCAGCTATGCTTGATATTCAGTTTGGCAGCTGGGATGAGATTCACTTTGCAGGACGCCACTGTATGGAGCGTCAGATGTCCAGAAACAAACTTACACAGGATATCAAGGTTATCAGCTCAAAGCGTGGCATGAGCTCTCATCATGAGAATCCATTTGTGATTCTCTGTGACCATGGTGCTACAGAGGAATACGGTGATTGCTACGGCGTGATGCTCATGTACTCTGGTAATCACAAGTTCGAAATTGAGCAGGATCAGGCCGGTGCTGTCAGAATTGTTGGCGGTGTCAATGAGGAGAACTTCTCTTGGTGCTTAGAGGCTGGGGAGCATTTCCATAGCCCAGAGATGATTATGGCATATACACACGCTGGCTTAAGTGAACTCAGTCATATTTATCACAATATTATTAGAGAAAATGTCTGTGACAGAAAATATATGACAATTGAGCGACCAGTTCTTATCAATAACTGGGAGGCTACATACTTTGATTTCAATGCAGAAAAGATTATAAGTATTGCCAGAGATGCAGCTGAAATGGGTGTAGAGATGATGGTTCTCGATGATGGCTGGTTTGGAAAGAGAGATGATGACAACTCTGGTTTGGGAGACTGGTTTGTTAACGAGACTAAGCTGGAAGGTGGCTTGAAGCATCTGTCAGAAGAAATCAATAAGCTTGGGATGAAGTTTGGTCTTTGGTTTGAGCCAGAGATGATTAACGAGGATTCAAAGCTATTTCAGACTCATCCTGATTGGGCTCTTGTGGACCCAGATAGACATCCAACCATGGCTCGTAACCAGATGGTGTTGGATATGAGCAATCCAAAGGTTTTAAATTATCTGTTTGACTGCATCAGTGGTATTTTAGATGATGCTAATATTTCCTACATTAAGTGGGACTTTAATAGAAGTATAAGTAATGTATTTTCAAAGAACCTTCCTAATAAAAAGCAGGGAGAGGTATCTCATAGATTTGTACTTGGTACCTATGCCCTCTTAGAGAGACTGCTTGAACAGTATCCTAATCTTATGATTGAAGGCTGCTCAGGTGGTGGCGGAAGATTTGACGCAGGAATGCTCTACTACTGTCCACAGATTTGGACTTCTGATGATACAGATGCCATCGAGAGATTGGAGATTCAGGAGGGTACATCCTTTGGATATCCTGTTAGTACAATGGGAAGTCATGTGTCGGCATCACCAAACCACCAGACTGGCAGAAGCACACCGCTTAACACCAGAGGTATAGTGGCAATGTCTGGTACCTTTGGCTATGAGCTTGACGTGACCAAGATGTCTGCTGAGGAAAAGGCAGAGGTTAAGGAGCAGATTAAGACCTTCAAAAAGTATTATTGGCTCATCCAAAAGGGAGATTACTATAGACTGGAGGATAAGGAAAACAGTGAAATATATAAGGCATGGTCTTTCGTTTCTGGCGATAAGGCTGAAACTCTGGTTAATATAGTAGTGAAAAAGGTTCAGGCAAATGCCAAGATAAAGCTTATTAAGCTGAAAGGTCTTGATTCTGAGGCTATTTATGAACTGGAAGGTACAGATAAGCGCATGTCTGGAGCAGCTCTTATGTACGGTGGTTTTGCAATCAATATATCTAATGGGGATTACCCAAGTGAACAATTACATTTTGTAAAAGCACAGTCATAAGCGATTGTTTTTGCAAGTTTTCTGATTGAGAGTAAATAATTAGAATACTAAAGTGATTTAAAATAGTTTCCAGGATGAAATGTTCTGGAAACTATTTTTTTGGAGAGATTATGTTACAAGAAAGTATTAAGAAGCTGGTTCAGTATGGAATTAATGAGGGGCTCACACCTGAGTGTGAGAGGATTTACACTACCAATTTACTTTTGGAGTGCATGCAGGAGGATGAGTATACTGATCAAGATTGTGATATGTCAGAAATCAGCTTAGAGGATATTTTGACAGACTTATTAGATGAAGCTGTTAAGCGAGAAATTATTGAGGATTCCATTACTTATAGAGATCTGTTTGATACCAAGCTTATGAACTGCCTGTGTCCTAGACCTGCACAGGTGATTAATGAGTTTAATCGTATATACGATAATGATGGAGCTGAGGCTGCCACAGATTATTTTTATAATCTAAGCAAGGCATCTGATTATATCCGCACCTATCGTGTAAAAAGAGATCTGAAGTGGACCACGGAGACTGACTATGGCACTCTTGATATCACCATTAACCTCTCAAAGCCTGAGAAGGACCCAAAGTCCATTGCGGCAGCAAAAAATGCAAAGCAATCAGCTTACCCTAAGTGTCAGCTCTGCATGGAAAATGAGGGCTATGCAGGAAGAGCAAATCATCCAGCCAGAGAGAATCATCGTATCATTCCTATCACTATAAACGACAGCAAATGGGGCTTCCAGTACAGCCCATATGTTTACTATAACGAGCACTGCATAGTATTTAATGGTGAGCATACTCCAATGAAGATAGAGCGTGCAACTTTTGTGAAGCTCTTTGATTTCGTTAAGCTTTTTCCACATTACTTCCTGGGAAGCAATGCAGACCTTCCTATCGTTGGAGGCTCGATTTTAAGCCATGATCATTTTCAGGGTGGGCACTATACCTTTGCCATGGAAAGAGCAGAGATTATCAAGGAATTTACAGTTAAGGGCTTTGAAGATGTTAAGGCTGGTATTGTAAAGTGGCCTCTTTCTGTAATTCGTCTACAATGCAAGGATGAAGAAAGAATTATAGATTTAGCCGAGCAAATTTTAAATGCATGGAGAGGCTACACTGATGAGGATGCATTTATCTTTGCAGAAACTGATGGTGAAAAGCACAACACCATTACGCCAATTGCTAGAAAGCGTGGAGAGCTATTTGAGCTTGATTTGGCACTGCGAAATAATATTACTACAGAGGAGCATCCACTTGGATTGTACCACCCACATGCTCAACTCCATCACATCAAAAAGGAAAACATAGGCCTTATTGAGGTAATGGGACTGGCTGTTCTTCCTAGCCGCTTAAAGGGTGAGATGGAGCAGCTGGCTGAGTATATAGTAAGTGGCAAGGATATCAGAAACAATCCAGAGCTTGAGAAGCATGCTGACTGGGTGGAGAGATTCCTGCCAGCCTATGCTTCAGTCGACGGTTCGAATGTGGACGAAATCCTACGACAGGAAATAGGAAAGGTCTTCTGTGAAGTACTTGAGTGTGCAGGCGTATATAAGTGCACTGAGAAGGGCTTAGAGCAATTTATGAGATTTGTAAATACTCTCTAAAGCACTGATAAAGGCCAGAAAAAACTAAGTCATGAGATGAGATAATCTCTTTACCATCTTTGTATTAATCTCTATCTTGGTGGTGTGATATATCTTATTTTCAAGCAGGTCGATTAATTGTCGGGCGGCAGTCTTTCCTATGAAGAAACGAGGCACGTCCATTGTGGTAAGTGAGGGTTCGATTATTCGGCCCTCATTTATGTTATCAAAGCCAATGATTGAGATGTCCTCAGGAATCTTATAGCCACGAAGCTTGAATGCCTTCATGGCACCGATGGCGATAATGTCGTTGTCGGCAAAATAAGAGCGGGCAATGTCCGTGCCTTCATCGAGTATTTCAAGCATATCTGCCATAGCATCCTCAATTGATGGGGAAAGCTTATGGATAATGGAACGGGATTTTGACATCCCGTTCTCTTTTATTGCCTTAAAATATCCATCCTGGCGAGCTGCAAAGTTGTAGATAGGATAGCTGGATTGTAAGTATCCTGGCTGAGCTCCGGTGATGCTTATGAGATAATTTGTGGCCATATAGCTTCCCTGAGCGTTGTTGATAAGCACGCTGTTACAATCCAATGATTCGAAATATGTATCAAGAAGAGTCAATGGAATTTTAAGCTCTAAAAACTTCTCACAAACCTCTTTTGTAATCTCTGTTCCAACCAAAACGATTCCAATACAATCGTTTCCTCTAAGCTCTTGAAAGCAAGACTCCAGGTCATCGGTTTTCTCATAAAACTGCATAAGTCGGGTGCTGATATGTTTCTTCTGACACTCCTCCTTAACACCCTGATAGAGCTCCTCGAAGATTGGAGTGTAGCTGAGAATGGCATTATGAGTCTTGTAAAAAATCACATAGATAATTCCCTTAATATCCTCATTATTTTTTATTTTTGAAAAATCATAGCCAGCTTCTTCGGCAGCTTGAATTACAAGCTGTCTGGTTTTTGTGCTTACACCAGGCTTGTTATTAAGTGCCATAGAGATGGCAGTTTCACTTAGATTTAGTTGTTTTGCCAACTGTTTAGCTGTGACAGACATAAGATAGCTCCTAAATAATAAAGTAAAAATAAAGTGATTAAGACTTTATTAATTATATAAATAAAGTTGATTTGCCTTTATAGTAACAGTAAATAAAGGAAAGGTAAAGGTTTTTACAAGGAGGATAAAATGGCAAAGATAAAATTAGGTTTTGCACCAACCAGAAGAAGCATTTTCAGCGCACCAGCCGCTGTTGAATATGCTAACTATACACGAGAAAAATTGAGAAGAATGGGAATTGAATTCGTGGATATTGACGACATTTCAGAGGACGGCCTTCTGCACGACGAGGAAGACAGAATAAAGATTGAAGCAAAGTTCAAGGCTGAGGGAGTGGATGGTTTATTCTTCCCTCATGGTAATTTTGGAACTGAGTATGAGGTGGCCCGACTGGCAAAGAGCATGGATGTTCCAGTATTGCTTTGGGGGCCAAGAGATGAGAGACCTGATGAAAAAGGAATCAGACTTAGAGATAGTCAGTGTGGAATTTTCGCAACGGGAAAGGTTCTTAGAAGATTTAAGGTTCCATTCACATATTTAACCAACTGCGATTTGGAGGATGCAGCCTTCGAACAGGGAATCAGAAGATTTATCAGAGTGTGTAACGTGGTAAAGACCTTTAGAAATATAAGGATTCTTCAGATTGGCCCAAGGCCTTTTGATTTCTGGTCAACAATGTGTAATGAGGGAGAACTTCTCGAAAAATTCAATATTCAGCTTGCTCCTATTCCATTGCCAGAGCTGATTTCAGAAATGAAGTTAGCAAAAGAAGAAAGAGCAAAAATCGAAAATGCTGTCAGCTACTGTAAGAACAATTTTTATATCGTAGTAAACGATGAACAGCTTGAAAACATCGTGGCATTAAAGGTAGCAATACAGAATCTTGCGGAAAAGTATGGTTGCAACGCGGGAGCAATTCAGTGTTGGAATGCACTTCAAACAGAAATTGGAATTATGCCTTGCGCAGCAAATTCTCTTTTAAACGAAGAGGGCTTTCCAGTGGTTTGTGAGACAGACATTCACGGAGCTATCACAGCTCTTATGGTGGAGGCAGCAGGTATGGATGAGTACCGTTCATTCTTTGCAGACTGGACAGTTAGACATCCAGACAATGACAATGGTGAGCTACTTCAGCACTGTGGTCCATGGCCTCTTTCCTGCGCTAGCTGTAAACCTTCAATTGGATATCCGCTTGCATTTGATTATCCAGGAGCAGTTGAAGCTGAGGCGAAGAAGGGTGTTCTGACTCTGGCGCGATTTGATGGAGATGATGGAAATTACTCTCTCTTACTTGGAAACGCAAAGGGAATCGATGGACCTTACACCAAGGGTACATACCTTTGGGTTGAGGTTGAAAACTGGCCACGACTTGAGGCAAAAATTGTGGAAGGACCATACATTCACCATTGTGTAGGTATCCATCAAAATGTGGTACCAGTGCTTTACGAGGCCTGCAAATACATAGGAGTCACTCCAGATTTGTACGACGACGTAGAGCAGGATGTGCTGGATATGATTCATGGAATTAAGTAAAGAGGTGAAAAGATGAATAATAAAGAATTAACTATAAAGGCGTTGGAGCTTCGCAAGGTTGTTTTAGAAATGATTATGAAATCAGGTGGCGGACATATAGGCGGTGATTACTCTGTTATGGAAACGCTGGTTGCCCTCTATTACAGCCAGATGAACATCAGTCCTGAAAATAAGGACGATCCAAATAGAGATTATTTCATAATGAGCAAGGGTCATTCGGTGGAAAGCTATTATGCTGTGTTGGCAGATAAGGGATTTTTTGATACTGAGGAGTTGGTAAATACCTTTTCTCAGTTTGGTTCAAAATTTATTGGCCATCCAAATAATGAAATCGATGGAATCGAGATGAACTCTGGTTCTTTAGGACATGGACTTCCTGTTTCTGTAGGTATGGCATTGGCTTGTAAAAAAGATAATCGTCCAAGCCGTGTTTATACAGTGATGGGTGACGGCGAGTTGGCTGAGGGCTCTGTATGGGAAGGCTTTATGGCAGCAGGTCACTACAAATTGGATAACCTTTGTGCTGTAGTCGATAGAAATAAGCTTCAAATTTCAGGCACCACAGAGGAGGTTATGACTCACGATAATCTTCACGCTCAGATAGAAAGCTTCGGCTGGAACGTGATTGAAGCTGATGGAAATAGTATCAAGGAAATGAATGATGCCTTTGAAAAGGCAAAGACTGTTAATGGCAAGCCAACCTGCATCATCGCAAATACGATAAAAGGCTTTGGCGGTGGTGAAGTTATGGAGAACAAAGCCAGCTGGCATCACCATGTCCCAAATCAGGAGGAATATCAGCAGATTATAAAGGCTATTGATGCGAGAAAGGAGGCTGTTGTAAATGAATAAGATACCTAACAGACAGGCAATTTGTGAAACACTAATGTCAGCGGCAAAGAAGGATAAAGATGTGGTTGCATTATGCTCAGATTCAAGAGGCTCAGCTTCTATGACTCCTTTCTTTAATGAGTACCCAGAGCAGGCAATTGAGGTAGGAATTGCTGAGCAAAACCTGGTAGGAATTGCAGCAGGAATGGCCCACGTAGGAAAGAAGCCATATTGCTTTTCGCCAGCATGCTTTATTTCTACACGTTCCTATGAGCAGGCAAAGGTTGATGTGGCATACTCAGATACCAATGTAAAGCTTATTGGAATCAGCGGTGGAATCAGCTACGGAGAGCTTGGAATGAGCCATCACAGTGCCCAGGATATTGCAGCAATGTCAGCCATTCCAAATATGAGAGTGTATTTGCCAAGTGATAGATTCCAAACAGCCAAGCTTGTGGAGGAACTTTTGAAGGACGAGAAGCCAGCCTACGTGCGTGTAGGTAGAAATCCAGTGGAGGACATTTACACAGAGGACAATGTTCCTTTCAAAATGAATAAGGCTACAGTTTCAACCTTTGGAGCTGTTGAAGGAAAAAAAGTAGTAATTGTTGCCTGTGGAGAAATGGTTCGCCCTTCTATAGAGGCTGCGAAGCTTCTTGAAAAAGAGGGAGTTTGTGTAGAGGTTTTAGATATGTATTGCGTCAAGCCATTTGACGGTGATACCTTAATCGAAGCTATAAAGACTGCTGATCTTGTTATTTCTGTGGAAGAACACGCTCCATATGGGGGCTTAGGAGCAGATGTGGCTTCTGTGGTATCAAAAAATCATCCGGTAAAGGTCATCCAGCTGGCTCTGCCTGATGATCACGTTATTACTGGAAAATCTCAGGAAGTATTCGACTACTATGGCTTGAATGCTGTAGGTATCGTAAATACGGTAAAGGTGAACCTATGAAAAAGCAGTTCATTATAAGCATTGACCAAAGTACTCAGGGGACAAAGGCTCTTCTTTTTGATAAAAATGGAACACTTATGTGCAGGAGTGATGTGGCTCATAAGCAGATAGTAAGTGATTTGGGATGGGTTAGTCATGACCCTGAAGAGATATATACAAATGTAATCAAGAGCATAAGCAACGTATTGACAGAAGCTAATGTGAGCCCTGAACAGCTGGCTTGTATTGGTATTAGTAATCAGCGGGAGACCAGCGTTTTGTGGAGCCGACAGACAGGTAAGCCATTGAATCATGCTGTAGTCTGGCAGTGTTCAAGAGCAACAGAAATCTGTGAGCGTCAGGAAATCAAAGAATACGGTCAAGAAATTTTCAACCGTACTGGCCTAAAGCTTTCTCCATATTTCCCGGCAGCTAAAATTGCATGGCTGTTGAGAAATACATACGGGGTGGAGGAACTTCGAGAAAATCACCAGATTTGCCATGGAACTATGGATAGCTATTTGGTATATAGACTGACCAGCGGACAGACTTATGCTACAGATTATTCAAATGCCAGCCGAACTCAGCTGTTTAATATTTTTACGCTGGAATGGGACGAGGAAATCTGCCAAAAGTTCGGAATTGATAAGAATGATTTACCTCAGGTTATGGATTCCAACGCATGCTTTGGATATACAACCTGCGAGGGGTTATTCTCAGAACCAGTACCAATTCACGCTGTACTTGGCGACAGTCATGGAGCATTGTTTGGTCAGGATTGCAGAAAGCAGGGACTTGCGAAGGCAACCTATGGAACTGGCTCCTCAATAATGATGAATATTGGGTCAAAGCCAATTCTAAGCAAAAATGGATTGGTAACTTCACTGGCTTGGGGAATAGATGGCAAGGTGGATTATGTTTTAGAGGGAAATCTAAACTACACTGGAGCCGTAATCACCTGGCTCAAGGATGATATGCAGCTCATTGAGAGTGCAGCAGAGACAGAAGACTTTGCTCTGAAGGCAAACAAGGAAGACTCCCTTTATCTGGTGCCTGCCTTTACCGGAATGGGTGCTCCATATTGGAATTCTCATGCAAAGGCAGCCATTGTGGGAATGGATAGAACCACAAAGAAAAATGAGCTGGTTAGGGCAGCTCTGGAGTGTATTGCATATCAAATAACTGATATAATAAATGCAATGAGTCAGGATGCAGACAAAAACATAGAGGAGCTTCGAGTGGACGGAGGTCCAACTAAAAATTCTTATCTGATGCAATTCCAAAGTGATGTTTCAGGAATAGATGTTAAGGTTCCAAAACAGGAGGAGTTTTCTGGTATAGGAGCTGCCTATATGGCTGGGATGGCCATTGGATTCTGGGATGAAAGTGTATTTACCAGAATGTCACGTAGCATCTACATTCCTGAGATGAAAAGAGAACTGGCGGAGATTAAATATGATGGCTGGAAGCAGGCTGTGAATTGCAGCTTTTCTGCCGAAAGGAGATAAAATATGAGTAAACACGGAATGGTAAAGGCGGTTGATACCCACTTTGAATATGAGGATGGAACTGTTTTCTATCCGTTTGGAACTACCGTATATGCGTTAGCACATCAGTCACCGGAGCTTATTGAGGAGACCTTTGACACTTTAAAGAATTCTCCATTCAATAAGGTTCGTATATGCGTATTTCCAAAGCACTATCAGTACAACAACAACGAGCCACAGTTCTATCCTTTTGAAAAAAGAGAGGATGGAACCTGGGATGTTGAGAAGCCTGTTGATGATTTCTGGAACCATTTAGAAAAATGTATCAGACGACTGGATGATATGGAAATTCAGTGCGATTTAATTCTTTTCCATGCCTATGATAATTGGGGCTTTGCCACTATGGGACAGGAGAATAATCTCAAGTATTTGGAGTACTGCTTGAAGCGTCTGGGCGATTTGGACAATGTGTGGTGGTCACTTGCCAATGAATACGATTTGTTACTTTCTCAGATTTCCATGGAGCAGTGGTATGAGATTGAAGAATTTGTGGCGTCACACAATCCTAGAGGTCATCTCATTTCAAATCACAACTGCTTCAGAACCTGGGACATGGGCAGAAAAAATATCACTCATGGTTCATATCAGGTAAAATATCTTACTTATGTGCCAGACAGAATTCTTGAGCACAACAAGCCTATATGTGTAGATGAGTGCTGTTATGAGGGAAATCTTCCAGAGGCTTGGGGCAATCTCTCAGCTGAGGAGATGACAGCCCGCTTTTGGATGGCAATTGCCAGTGGTGCTTACTGTACTCACGGAGAGACCTTCCTTGATGACAATGACGTTGTTTGGTGGGCAAAGGGTGGCAAGCTTAAGGGCCAGTCACCAGCCAGAATTCAGTTCCTCAGGGATATTGTTGAGAGCTTCCCTGCGCCAGTTAAACCATACAAGGCTTCACCATTTGAATTTATGGATAATTTGCCAGATGATGTAAAGGCAACATTTTCTACATCACCAATGGGAACGAGCTTCCAACTTGCTGCAGCCCAGGCTGATCCTGCAGAGGAAGCTGTACTTAGAGTTTATGAGCACGAGTATACAGCCCGTTCTGAGGACCAGTCAGTGCTACTTCAATATTTCTATCTAAGCTGTCCAGGACTTAATAGAATGACTCTTCCAGCTGGTAAGACATACAAGGTAGAAGTAATCGATACCTGGAACATGACCAAAACAACAGCCTTCGAAAAGGCATCAGGTAAGATTGAAATTAAATTGCCAGGCAAATCATATATGGCAATTCTTGCAACAGAAATGAAGTAAATCAAGACATATAAAAGCGTAATAAGAGGGCCTAGTGAGATTTTCCCACTAGACCCTTTTAAAAGCTCTTTACCAGATAAGCAGCCTATCCTCAGGTGACAGGTTTTGTAGCCACTTGTGTACAATCTATTTTGTGAAATTTTCGAAAAATAGAAGATTTTAGTTGAAATTATAGTATAATTATCACAAGTAATGTGGCCTATGGAGATATTTTATGAGTGGCAAGAAAAGAACCCTAGATTCAATAGTATGGAATCCAATTATATGGATAGTGATTTTTGTGGCGGGAATGGTGATATTTACTTTCTATGACCTTCCTATTGCAAAGGCAGTTTGGCGCTTAAACAGCGCCTATGCACGAGTATTTGAAATACTGGGGCTTATCACCACGCCAATGGCAGGTATATTTTTTGCAATCAGCAATTTCCTGACAATCAGGTTCGCCAAAATGAGGGTATTATCCATCTTTCTATCCTGGCTGGCGCTGATTACCTTCACAGGCTTTAATATAATTTCAGTGTATATGTTAAATCGGTACTGGGTTGGTAGCATGGTGCTATTCGACATGATATTCATAGCCTTTTCTATGTGGGCTAACAGGTATGTCTGTAGTTATGCCAGGGTAGTTGAGTTGAGAAAGGTTATGATGATAGGTCTTTCAGCCACACTTGTTGCTGTTCTAGGACAGACCTTGATTAAGTACGGTTTTAATCGTCCAAGGTTTATCACGCTAAGAGACCCTGACGTCCAGTTCACATACTGGTTCGTTCGTCATCCTATTGCTCATGACTCATCTTTTCCATCGGGCCATGCTGCACAGTCGGCTCTTTCCTTTATACTTGTGTATCTAAAGCGTTTCATTCCAAGGCTTCGCACAAAAAAGTGGGATATTATTATGTGGAGTGCATCAATATTTATCACAGTATCTACTATGATTTCCAGAATGCTTATGGGAGTTCACTATGCTACAGATGTGTGGGCAGGCTGCTTCCTGACTTTATTTACCTTGTCATTTTCCAGCTGGTTTGTGGAAAAGAAGTATAAAATTTAAGATTATTTGTAATTATAAGACTGCTTTTGGGGCAGTCTTATTTTTTGTCGTATTTTGCAAAAAAGATGTCGGGTCTGGGTACGTGAATAGAAATGTTAACCGTGTTATAGTGTGAATATAAGGTAAGGATGTTTACCTTGGGTTTTAGATTTAGGAGAGTTGAAGAATGAAGATTACAAGAGCAAAGCTTAATGGTGTAGTAAATCCGTTGGGCTACAACTTTGAAACATTAATAGCATCCTGGAATGTGGAGGACACTGAAGCAAAGACATTAAAAAATGGCGTGATTGAAGTGGCCAGAGATATCGCATTTACGGAAATAATATATAAAAAGGATTCCTCAGAGCTTGATCAGACAGGTGAAATCCTGGATGTAAAGCTCCAGCCTTGCACCAGATTTTTCTGGAGAGTGTCTATCACAGGTGACAATGGTGATAGCGCCACATCTGAGGTTCAGTGGTTCGAGACAGGAAAGATGGATGAGGACTGGACAGGAAAGTGGATTGCGGCAGAGGAAAGCGCAGATTATCATCCTGTTTTTACAAAGGACTTATCCCTTAAGGGCAGTGTGGCAAAGGCTCGATTATATGTGAGCTGTCTTGGTGTTTTCGAGGCATACATTGATGGAGAAAAGGTAGGAGATGAAATCCTTACACCTTACATCAATGATTATGAGACTGGAATGGAGATTATCGCCTTTGATGTGACAGACCAGTTGAAGAGCGACAGCACACTTGAAATTCAGGTGGCAAAGGGCTGGTACATGAGCAACTTTGGTCTTGAAGGTGGTCACAACTTTGGCGATAGAATGGCTGCAATTGCCGAGCTTCAGATTACCTACGAGGATGGCACTAAAGAGGTCATCGGTACAGATAGCAGCTGGAAGGTCTTAAAAAATGATGTGACCGATTCAGGCATTTATTACGGCGAGGATCTTGACCGCACAGCTGGCAAGCCTGAGATGGGAAACGCTGTGGAGGTTCCAGCGGAGCGTGCACTTTTAGATAGATACAGTATTCCAGTTGTAGTTAAGGAGGTTATCCCTGCAAAGGAGATAATTCACACTCCGGCAGGCGAGACCGTAATTGACTTCGGACAGAATCACGCAGGCGTTATGGAGCTAGATGTGGAGTTGCCAGCAGGCACAAAAATCACAGTGGACTGCGGTGAGATTTTACAGCAGGGTAATTTCTTTAGGGACAATTATCGTGAGGCTCGTTCCCAGTTTGTTTATGTCTCTGATGGACGTAAGGAGACAGTTCATCCAAGATTTACTTTCTTTGGCTACAGATATTTGAGAATTACAGGTTGGCCAGACTCAGTAGAATTAACCTTGGATAAGGTTCGTTCAAATGTGCTTTATTCTGATATGGAGCGCACAGGCTACATCGAGACAAGCAATGAAAAAATAAATCGTCTTTACGAAAACTGCATCTGGGGCCAGAAGTCAAACTTCCTTGATATGCCTACTGATTGCCCACAGAGAAACGAGAGACTTGGCTGGACAGGAGATGCACAGGTATTCTCCCAGACAGCCAGCTACAATATGGATACCAGAGCTTTTTATAGAAAATTCCTTCGTGACTTAGGACTTGATGCAAAGCGTCATGATGGTGGAGTTGCAAGCTTCCTTCCTAACACAGCTGGAGATTTGGCAAGTGTAGGAAGTGTTTGGGCTGACGTGAGCACTATTGTTCCGACTGTTCTTTATGATACCTATGGTTCCCTTGCAGATGTGGCAGAGCATTATGAGATGATGAAGAATTGGGTAGATTATATGCACCGTAATGATGTGGAGCATGGAGACAAGGGCTTCTTTATCCTTCCATTCCAGTTCGGAGATTGGCTTGGCCTGGATGGTATCACTGAGCAGAGCTTTAAGGGTGGCACAAACGATGACTATCTTTCGGCTGTATATTATTGCCGTTCAGCAGAGCTTACATCTCAGATGGCTATGCGCCTCGGCAAAAGAAAGGATCAGGTAAAATATGCCTCAATTGCACAGAAGGTAAGACAGGCTATTTTGGATGAATATTTCACTCCAACAGGTCGCCTTGCCTGTGACACACAGGCAGCTTACATAGTTGCACTTGCCTTTGATATTTATGTAGATAGAGACAAGCTCATTGACCAGTTCGTTGACAGATTAAACAGAGATTGCTTCCAGATTAAATGTGGCTTCGTAGGAGCTCCACTTCTCTGCACAACTCTGGCAAAGATTGGTCGCATGGATCTGGCATACCACTTCCTGTTTAATGAGGGCTTCCCAAGCTGGCTATACTGTGTAAACCTTGGCGCTACCACTATTTGGGAGCGTTGGAATTCAGTAATGCCTGACGGAAGCATTTGCGGTGAGGGTATGAACTCTCTCAACCATTATTCATACGGCACTGTTGTGCAGTTTATGTATGAGTACATCGGTGGCTTGAGAGCAGCTGAACCTGGCTTTAAGAAGGCAGTCATTATGCCACAGCCAAGCATGAGGTTTAGACATTTTAATACATCAATGGTTACAGCAGCTGGTAAATATGTTTCAAACTGGAGCATAGCCGAGGATGGCAAGATTACACTTACAGTTGAGGTTCCATTTAATGGAGAGGCACAGGTTTTACTTCCTAGATTTAGCCGTGATGAACTCCACGTAAAAGGGACTAGAGCTTCTAGAGTTAGCGCAGGTGGAAGCATTGAGCTTTCAGCTGGAAAATATGAGTTTACCTATATGCCTTCAGAGGATTTCAGATGTATCTACGGTCCACAGACCAGATTATCTGAGCTTAAGGGTGATGAAGAGGTTATGGCATTGCTTCAGGAGAAAGCCCCTTCACTCTTTGGGATCATTATGAGTGGTGACAAGGAAATGTCTAACAAGACTTTGGCAGAGGTGCCATATCTGTTCTATCTGGGAGTTAATCCAGAGATGATGGAGCCAATAAACAATAAAATCTTCAGTTTAATGAGGTATTAGAATATGAGAAAAGAAAATTGGAATTCAAATTGGCTTTTCTGGAACTCCAAGGACGCCTTCGCCCTTGTGTGGGACATCCCGGAAAACGCCAGAGAAATTTCACTGCCACATGATGCAATGCTTGATACTGAGTCTCATGCGGACTCACCAAATGGCGGTAACACAGGCTTTTTCGATGGAGGCTCATATACCTATGTAAAGTTTTATGAGTCAAAGCCAGAAGATAATAATAGAAATATCCTAATCAAATTCGAAGGCTCATATATGAACACCTTCGTATATGTAAATGGTCAGCTTGCTGTAAATCATCCTTATGGCTACAGCCAGTTCTATGCACCAATTTCACACCTGCTTAAAGAGGAGGGCACAAATGAAATCCGTGTCCAGGTGAGAAATGGGGCGATGGCAAACAGCCGATGGTATTCAGGAAGTGGAATCTACCGAGATGTATATCTGCTTACTTCAGGTCCTACCTACATAAAGGAGGAAAGCCTGAAGGTTGATATTGAAAGCTGCAATGAGTCTGAGGCTACAATCAGGGTTAGGGCAGACATCTGCAATCAGGAATTTTCAGCAAAGGAGCTTGAGGTCCTTTTTGAAATCTATGACCAGAATGGCAATCTGGTTGCCTCAGATAAGAAATTCGTATTTGCGAATTCAAATGAGACAAGACAGGTCACAAGTCGTATCAATATTCTTAAGCCGACTCTTTGGAGTGATGACACTCCAGTTTTATATACCGTAAATACGAAGCTGTTCGTATCAGGTCAGACAGAGGAGGTAGACACTGACGGCACTACCTTTGGAATTAGAATCTTATCCCTTGACCCAGCCCACGGTCTTAGAGTAAATGGCAAGGAAGTGAAGCTGAGAGGTGCCTGTATTCATCATGACAGTGGCATCTTAGGGGCAAAGACCTATTATCAGGTAGAGTATCGACGTGTAAAAATCTTAAAGGAAGCCGGCTTCAATGCCATCAGAATGTCCCATCATCCAGCAGCTCCAGCGTTGCTTAAAGCCTGCGATGAGCTGGGTATGTATGTTATGGATGAGACCTTCGATATGTGGACCAGGGCAAAGTCTGATTACGACTACAACCTTTATTTCACTGACTGGTGGAAGAAGGATGTGGAGGCCATGGTAAATAAGGATTACAACCATCCATCTGTTATCCTCTATTCCATTGGAAACGAAATTCCTGAGATTGGAACCAATCAGGGAAGTCATTTGGCGGCTGAAATCAGTGATTTGTGTCATAGTCTTGATAGTAGCAGATACACACTTGCTTCTATAAACGGTGTGTTTGCAGCAGGTGATGCTGTGCCACAGATTACAGCTGATGTAGCAGGAGAAGTGGCAGCCACAGACGATTCTGTAAATGTAAATGACTTCATGACTATCATGGATAAATACATGGACAAGATTGTGGTTCACCCTGCCATCACTGAGCGACTTGATAAGGCTTGCTCAGCCACAGATATTGCTGGCTATAACTACATGACTGCCCGCTATGAGCTTGATGCAAAGGACAGACCAAACCGTATTATGGTAGGCTCTGAGACCTATCCACCTGAGATTGCAAATAACTGGCGAGAGGTTATGAAATACCCACAGGTAATTGGTGATTTCACCTGGACAGGCTGGGATTACCTTGGCGAGGCAGGCGTAGGCATCCCTGCTTATAAGTGGGGAGAGGGAGGCTTCGGTGCTCAGTACCCAGCCAGACTTGCCTACACAGGTGACATCGATATCACTGGAAATCGCAGACCTCTTTCATATTACAGGGAAATCGTATTTGGCCTGAGAAAGGCTCCATACATTGCCGTTCAAAATCCTGCTCACTACGGAGAGAATCTCATTAAGACTCCTTGGGTAATGAGTGATGCTATTTCAAGCTGGACCTACGACGGATATGAAAATAAGCCGGTTGTTGTGGAGGTATATGCAGTAGCTGATGAAGTGGAGCTTTTCTGCAATGACAAGTCACTTGGTAAAAAGGAGATCGCTCCAGAGGACAACTGTCGAGTGCTCTTTGAGACCACCTACCAGCCTGGTAACTTAAAGGCTGTGGCTTACAAGGATGGACAGATGCTCGGAGAATATCAGCTTACCACAGCTACAGGCAGACCTAGAATAAATATAAGCTTTGACTCAAATCAATACGGGGAAAAGGAAATTGTCTTTGTAAATTTTGATATAGTAGATTCTCAAGGTAATCTTTTTACTAACTCTGATATAAAGGTTACTTTAAAGCTTGAGGGCAATGGTAGGCTCCTTGGTGTTGGAAGTGCAGATCCAAAGGCAGAGTATACATACTTAGGAAATGAGTTTGAGACATGGCTGGGCCATGGTCAGGCAATTATAAAAAGAAAAGTCGGTGATAAGCTTCTTTTAAAAGCCTACGCCGAGGATGATATAAAGTCAGAAATTACCATATAAGCCATAAATGTCTATAAGCCAGAAGGTTTTATCCCTTCTGGCTTATATGCTATCATAATATTATGCTAATCTTAAAAAATGTAGGATTATATAAAAAATACTACATTCTTTATTATTGAAACAGAGAATATAATCATACCATAAGGTAAGTGACCGTAACGAATTAAGGAGGTATAGGATGTCAAGAATTAATTTATTCACGGTAATGCTATTATTTATGCAGGGGATGAATCTTATGACATTGTTTGTAAGTGTTCCAGATTTCTCTGTTGCCCAGAATATAATTAGATTCTTCTGGCCAGGGGGGCTAGCACTGGTAGCATTTGTTTTTGGCCAAATGACAAAGCCTAAGGCATAGGGATTATTCGGTACGGTGTAAGATTATTTAAGGAGAAAAACTTATGGGAAACACAAATCAGAAAACTGAAGTGACAAGCGCATTTGCCTGGTTCCATGCTACTTCAGTAAACGGTGGCGCTATGGCCATCGCAGCAACAATTGCGACTTATTTCTCACTGTATGTACAGGAGACAATAGGTATTACTGCGGCACAATTGGCAATTATTATGTTCATCTGTACACTATGGGATGCTATCAATGATCCTATTATGGGTGTTATCTGTGATTCAGTTACACCAAAGTGGGGACGTTACAGAACCTGGTTTACATTTACACCAGTATTTTTGCTCGTGGATATGTTCTTACTGTTCTCTAACCCAGGCTTCATTCAGGGTAGTGCCACAGCAAAATGTGTATATGTATGTATCACATATATGTTCTACGGAATGATTGTTACAGCCTACACAATGCCTCAGATGGCTATCCTTCCTGCTATGACAAAGAATGACCAGGAAAGAAATGGTGTCATCGCAAAGGGTGCTGGCGTATGTGCTCTTATGTTTACAATTGCTTCTACATTCTCAACACAGCTTGTAGAAATTTTTGGAAGCTATCGTAGATTAATGTGCTTCTATGCTGTATTTGCAGTTATTTCTTTCTGGGGATTATACAAGACTTCAGAGGAAAGATACGTCCTTCCAAAGGATCCAAATACAACAGGTATCAAGCAGCTTGGTTACGTTTTCCGTCACAAGGAAGTATGGCCTGTAATGCTTTGCTGGTGTCTGGCATCAATCTCTTACGGCTTTATGTTTACATCATCTGTTTACTATGCTCAGTACATTCTTGCAGCAGACAAGATTAATGCAGGTCTTGCTACAGGAGCATACCAGACAGAGGAAGAAATCGGTGGCTTCATTGGAAGCACTATTGGTAGCACAATCTCAACATATATGGGCTTCATCTCAGTTGGTGCTTTACTTTCAATGGTATTCTTAATGCCAATTTTCTTAAAGACCTTTAAGACTGGATGGAAGACACTTTTGGTTTCACAGGTAGGAACAGTTATCTGCTATTTAATTCTCTTCTTTACTGGAAGAATGAACTTCTGGTATTGCTGTGTACTTTCACTTATCGCATCAGTAATCGGTGCTATGGTTAATGCGGTAGTAAACGTACTTGTAAATGATACAATCGACTTTATCATGCTCAAGGAAGGCAAGCAGCTTTCAGGTGTAGTTTCATCAGTAAAGGGCTTTGCTCAGAAGTGTGGTAACACAGTTACAAATTCAGGTATGCTTGCAATCCTTGCTTTATGCGGTTTTGACGCTCAGAACGGACCTTTAGGTCAGGTTGAGTCAGCTATTATTGGTACAAACGTAGTAAGATTCCTCGTTCCAGCAATTGTTTCAGGAATCATCATCGTTCTCATGGTATTCTATCCAATTAGAAAGTACTTCCCAGAGATCGAGGCTATGAAAGCTAAGATGCACGCTACTGGTGTTGAGGAGGCTTAAGAATAGATGTTAGATTTAGCAATGCTTAAAAAAGCACCCTTTGACTTAAATGATGGTCAGCTGGCCTGGGTTAAGAATACTCTTGAGTCAATGACCGAGGAAGAAAAAATAGGTCAGCTCTTTTGTCCAATCAGCGGAGACACAGAGCCTGAAAAAATACAGGAATTCGTAAATACGTATCATCCAGGAGGTGTATTATATCGCCCTATGGAGGCAAAGGTGATTAGAGGTTGTCATGAAGCTTTTCAGAACAGCTCTAAGGTACCAATGTTACTGGCAGCCAACCTGGAGTCAGGTGGTGTAGGCATTGCCAGCGATGGAACTTATTTCTCGAGACCTATGGGTGTAGCAGCTACCGGCGATAAGGAAAATGCTTATCGTCTGGGCTACATCTCTGGTAAGGAGGCGGCAGCAGTAGGCTGCAACTGGTCCTTCGCTCCAATTTGTGATTTAGATAAAAACTTCATGAACCCTATCATGAATGTCCGCACCTTTGGTGATAACGTAAATACGGTAATAGATTTTGTTAAGGAGCAGCTCCGTGGTCTTGATGAATTTGGCGTAGCGGCAGCTGCAAAGCACTTCCCTGGTGACGGTGTAGATTTTAGGGATCAGCACTTGGTATCATCCGTAAACAGTCTTTCAGTGGAGGAGTACGACGAGAGCTACGGTAAAATCTGGAAAGAGATTATAGGTACAGGAGTCCTTTCTGTTATGGTAGGACACATCCTTCAGCCAGCTTACAGCAAGCTTTTCAATCCAAATCTTAAGGATGAGGATATCCTTCCAGCCACATTATCTACAGAAATTCTTCAGGGACTTTTGAAGGGAAAGCTAGGTTTCAACGGAGTAATCGTCACTGACGCTACTCCAATGGTTGGGTTTACAGCTGCCATGAAGAGAAGTGAATCTCTCCCTGCTTCAATTATGGCAGGTTGTGACATGATACTTTTCAATAAAAATATTAACGAGGATTATCAGTTTATCAGAGATGCTCTTTCTGATGGACGTCTCACAAAGGAACGATTAGAGGAAGCTGTAGCTAGAATCCTTGGAATGAAGGTGGCCATGGGGCTACCTGAAAAGAAGGAGTCTGGTGCACTGGTACCTTCTGAGTCAGAGCTTACCGCCATTGGCTGTGACCAGCATAAGGAGTGGACTGTAAAGTGCGCTGACGAGGCTATCACTTTAGTTAAGGACACGCAGAAACTGCTTCCGATATCACCTGAAAAATATAAGCGCATCAGGCTTTATCTTTTGGAGGATAGAGTGGGAGGCGGCTTTAAGGACGGCGATAGTGAAATATCACGCTTTAAAGAAATGCTTGAAAAGGAAGGCTTTGAGGTCAGCGTTTATGACTACAGCAAGCCGGACTTTTACGAGATGTTTGAGGCTGGTGTAGCCGAGGCCAAGGAGCGCTTCGACCTGGCTATTTACGTGGCTTGTATCGATACTGCCAGCAATCAGTCTGTTCGTAGAATTGACTGGGTGCACCTTATGGCGGCAGATGCGCCATGGTTTGTGGAAGAAATTCCAGCAATGTTTATATCTCTTGCAAATCCATACCACCTTGTGGATGCACCAATGGTGAAAACCTTCATCAACGCTTACACTCCTACAAAGGAGGTTTGTGAGGCGGTGATGGAAAAAATAATGGGCCGTTCCCAGTTCAAGGGAATCAGCCCAGTGGATCCATTTTGCGGTATATGGGGTAGCAAATTTTAAATAGTAAAGCTTAAGCTTCTTTTTCCTCTTCCACAGCGAAGGGGATGAAGGGGCTTTCTTTTTTGTTCTGCTTTCTAAACTCAGCAGGAGACATTCCGTAGGTCTGTCTGAAGACTCTGGAAAAATGGTCTGCACTGTTGTAGCCTATCTGTTCAGCGATTTCGTTGACCTTTTGGTCAGTGTTAAGGAGAAGATTTACAGCATCACGAAGTCGTAAATTCTTTATCAAATCTGTAAAGTTCTTACCAGTGTTTTGCTTAATTAATGTACACAAATGAGGCTCACTGTAATGAAAAAATTCTGCCAGTGATGCCAGGGTTAAATTCTGATAGTTGTGCTGGATGTACTGAAGCACTAGTGAGAAATCAGAGCTTATTTCATAATTATAAAAGGCTATTGTTTTGCTGTAATTTCTCAACAGATTTGTGAAAAACAGATTTATAAGGCTTACACAACAGCCGTTGCTATATTCGTCTGGATTTTCTGACTCCAGCAGAAGCTTTCTAAGGAAAATACGGCACTCCATATTATTTCCGGTGAAAAGCATCAGATAATTGGATTTGCTTTCCTCCTTAAGAATCTGACGGAAAAAGCCAGAGAGCAAATCCTGATGACTCATAAGGGAGGTAAAGGTAGACTCAAAGGTACTTCTTCGAATACATACCGTATATACGATACTTGTCTCGTCATTTATTACAAAGTCGTGAGTAGAGCCAGGAGCCACGATGCACACCTCACCCTCGTGCATAATGTGCTCACTCTCTTCAAAATAAAAGACACCCTCACCCTTTACCACAAAATCTAATTCAAAATAGTTGTGAGTGTGAGATTGCCTACGGGTAAAGCGAGGATGACGAATGGTAAATACATCGTAGAACTGAGGAATCATTTTCTCCTCAACTACCTCTTTATTGGTAGGGTCCTGCATGTTTATTTTTATTGGAATGGTGTCCACAAGAATATCAAAATCCTCATCAGACATAGCCATTGCATCTGCCGGAATTCTGAAATGAGCAGGATGTGGGTCTAAAAGCCCCTTGGCCAGCATACGGTTCATCATCTCCATAAACTGGAGCTTTGAACCGGTACGTTTGTAATATGAATTCATTTGTTCTTGGAATTTTCCATAGGTAGTACAAGCTATCATTTTTTCTTCCTAAATAACCTTATGCTTTAAAAACTGTGATTCTATTTTTGCCGTTTTCCTTTGACTGGTACAGGCTTTCATCAGCTTCCTTCAGGATTTCTTCCACGTTTTCACCTCTGGAAATACCGATACTTAAGGTTGTGGAAACAGTTGGATCAAAGCTCCAAACCTGATGCTCCATTGAAGCACGAAGTCTCTCGGCAATATTCTCTGCTTCTTTTACGGACTCTTTTGTCAATAGCAGGGCAAATTCTTCGCCACCATATCTGTATGGCTTTACAGTGGCAGACTGCTCCTTCATCATAAGCTTTCCAAGGAACATCAAGATCTGATCACCTTCAGGATGACCATAGGTGTCGTTGATGTGCTTAAAGTCGTCAATGTCTATCATAATCACTGCATGGTTAGCAGGATGACGTTTTGAACGATAGATATCGTAATTAAGTACCTTCCTTGTGTATAACATGGTAAGTCCATCATGTCTGTTGTTGATAATAATGCAGACGAAGGTAAGTATTATTATGAAAACAATTACGATTATTACAATTACCCATTCCTTTTCCTGGACTTCTTTTTTATGAGCCTGCTCAACGTTTTCTATAGCCAGCTTTGAATCCTCTACCTGACTGTTGATAACGTCTATATAATCCCTGTTTTGCTCGTCAAAAAGCTGGGTGTAGAGCTTTGTGATGTTTGCATAATTATCTCGCAGAAAAGCCTCCTGGGTAACAGGAGCATTGTTCAGTAATTCGAGAATGGTATTTAGCTCATGCTTCTGGTAGTTATTTTCCTCACAGATTTCCATGAACTCATCGACAGTGCTCTTTACCATTGCAATTTCTTCAACAGTGGCTTCATTTCTATAATTATAGCTACCCCAGGTTCTGGTGAAAGCCAAGCGGCATTTGATTTCGTAATATGGAATAATCATATCACGAAGAAAGATTTCACGGAATACATCTGAGGTCATATAATCACTATCTTTGTATTCTTCCAGTATTTTTTCACATTCATCCAAACGATTCGTGTGAACATATATGTTGGCCATGGCAATATCATTGATGGCTATATAGGATGGCACATAAACATCGGCATCAGGTTCAGGAAGAGCTTCATAGGATTTGTTTAGCAATTCTTCCGCTTCCTTAAAATTTCCCTTTGCAGTTTCCAGAACGGCCTGAAGCCGGAAGGCATAGCTTTTTACCTGAAGGTTTTCTATATCCCCGAAGTCAGAGATGGAAAGAGCTTTGTCCATCATTTCATCTGCTCGGTTGTAATCAAAATTGTTATAGAAGAAATTGGCTAAATCAAGATAAATATTTATAGAATAATCTCGCTCATCGCTGTGCTCTAGATAATAAAGGGCATAGCCTAAATATCTATAGTAAGCCATCTCCTCACCTTTTTGCATGTAAATAAGGCTGGCACGCTCGTAAAGACGTCCCTTATCTGCGTTGGTGAGATGCTTGTTTTCAATCCAATCATTTACAAGGGCAAGCTGGTCATCCATTTTGTCCCATTCAAAGGTAAGGTCCTGGTTAATTAGCTTCCGAACCTTTGGATGATTATGCTTTTCCTCAATATAGATGTGGGCATAGAACAGCCCCTGAGAAATCAGCAGGAAAGCGATGAAGAGAGCAGCATATTTAATTATTCTGCGAATAGTTTTTTTAACCATAAAGCTTCCTCGTGGCTAATCATCCTGGTAAGTTTTTTGAATAACCATAATTTCATCAAAGCAGGCAACAAAGGTATCTACAACCGCAGGTGAAAATTGCATACCCTTCTGTCTGATTATCTCGGCTAAAGCGACCTCGTTGCTCCAGGCATCCTTGTAGGAACGACTGGTGGTGAGGGCATCAAAAACATCTGCCACTGAGACTATCTGAGCGTAGATAGAAATCTCGTCTTCCTTCAGGCCATTTGGATAGCCTGCGCCATCCCAACGCTCGTGATGCTGTAGGGCAATAATTTTTGCCATATCGATAATGTCGCCCTTTGATCTGGAAAGAATATCCCAGCCATACTGAGCATGTCCCTTGATAATCTCATATTCATCTGGAGTGAGCTTACCAGGCTTTTCCACGATTTCCTGACTGATAATAAGCTTTCCAAGATCGTGCATCATGGCCGCAATTTTAATTGTTTCCACGTCATACAACGGAAGATTTAGTTTTTCGGCCAAAATCCTGCTGTACTCAGCTACTCTGCGGACATGCTGGCCGGTTTCACCGGATTTTGCCTCAGATATTTCTGCCAGAGTGATGATGATATCCTCCTGGCTGTTCATAAGCTTGGTGAAGTAGTCGATTTTTTTATCATGCTCCTGAGCCTGTGAAATGCTCATCTTCATGTAGCCTGCTACGAAGCCACTGCTAATCAGAGCAACAAGGTCAAGCCAAATAAGATTTTTTATATTTATAATGTTTGTTCCTAATTCTGGAAAGATAAAATATGCCGCATATAAGGTGTCCAAAATGTAAAATAAGCCAACAAGATTCAGGAAAATGCCCTTCCATTTGATTTCTTTTCCACTGAATAAAAATGGCATATCTTTTCTATGGAATATGTACAGAACAGCTTGAAAACCGAAATAAAGTGCAACATAGCCTAAATAGGTGGTGGCGACAACAAGACACAGTCTCTCTATACAGACATATTCCATATAAACAACGGCGCCCTGAAAATCGTGCATTCCAGTAAATTTCGAGAATAGCATTCCGCCCAGGAATACCACGATAGCATCCATGGTAAAGCAGAAGAAGATAAAAATGAGATCCTTATCATCCGTAAAGATATGGTTGTCAACGCAATAGTTGTATGCAGAAACAGTACATATTTCACCTATGATAGATAAAAAGGATGGCGAAAGGAGAAATCCGGACAACAATCGTTCAGGTATATATCTTTTTATACCTGTATAGGTATAAAGCATCATTAAGTTGAAAATGGCAAACCAGGCTGCAGATATCAGCTTAGGCCAATAAGCGGTTATGTAATAAAGCATAGATTACCTCGATTTATTTAGTATTATTCTTTCAGTCCATTGTTACAGAAATACTCAATCTATTTTTACCATCAAAGTATGTCCAAATTATTGAGAAACTATATAGAAATTAGGAAATCTACTTTTTTAAAAAACTATTAAAAGTTTTTAAAGATACTGTGAAAAAAATATTTTGCAAAATCGAATATCGTATAATGAGAGCGTAGCAGTCTGTGTATTAAAACCCTTAATGTAGGGTTGGGAGGTACAAAATGAGAAAGAAGCACCCAAACACTATAGCTGGACAGTTACTTGGTTTCTCTGGGTTTACAATCCAGATGGTTCGCGCCATTGCAGTTGTTATGTTTATATTCTTGGTAATTATTTTTGTGAACATATACAATTTCTACAATGTGCAGTTTGTAACTGAAAAATATCAGATGGAAATTCGTAAAGACGTACAGACCATCAACAAGAGACTTCTGTTTGCTCTTGCCTCTGAGGATGCTGATGTTACGGCCGCTCAGAAGGAGGATTTGGAGGGCAGATTCCCTAAGATTGAGGGATACT
>JAEEGL013944454.1_pt1 | contig 30833 bp, 63 predicted proteins | sample 9134231 | NCBI WGS metagenome assembly JAEEGL01 (sample SAMN16246548, study PRJNA631951) | gut metagenome | biome: gut microbiome; feature: rumen; material: fiber-attached | host: Bos | place: Iran: Karaj | collected 2018-10 | reverse complement strand
GTTCCCGGTTGACACGTACAATCCTATGTACAACGAGCACGCCCGGCTTGAGACCCGGCTCATCTGGTACCTCACCGAGAAGATGGGCTTCAAGCGGGCCCTGTCCAGCAGTTGGGACGGCAACTCGTACAAGCGGGAAATCGGTCCCTCCTTCGCCCTCGTGTTCTGGTTCAACAACCGGGACGACAAGGTTGAGATATCCAGCAAGTACGGACAGGCTACGTTCGCCACCGTCGTTGAGGACGAGGAACAGGGCATCAACGTGATGTCCACCCTCATTTCCGCGAGCGTCGTCCAGATGGCGAAGGATATGGTTGACCTTATCTCTGTCTGCGGTGAGAAGGTTGAGTCTGAGATTGAGGCGTACGTGCCGGCGAACAACATCCTTGGCATCAAGAAGGTTGACTTCAAGGAGTTGATGGTCGGCAGACTTGAGAAACTACTGGAGGGGCTCAAAAAATAGCCCCTCCTTAAAGCCTATGACTATTGAAGAAATAAAAGAGCGTATCCTTGAGCAAGGTCTTGAGGACGTAATGATTTTCACGGAGCCTGACTATGCCGACGCATTCCTCGGTTTCAGCGACGAGGACCGTGCCGTGTATTCCTACACGAGGATGATTGAGTGCCTTATGGAACGGGGTTGGACACACGAGGAGGCGGTAGACTTCTTTGACGTGAACACCCTCAACTCCCTGCGTGGGAATGGAAAAGGAAGGGCACCCATTGTGCTGTTTGACGACGACTTTTAATATCAAACATCTATGAAACTGATTTCTTACATGGTCACCTGCGGAGGTGACGCCGGGTTCCGGTTCAGCAACGGACACGAATGGCACTCCACCGGCTCTATGCTCCTGTTTGACGCCGAGAAATGGGACGTTGACAAAATCGCGGATGCGATGAAGACGATATACCGCCAGTACCGCAATGCCGGTACCGGTTTCACTCTGGCACAGATACTGGATTTCGGCCGGGCCGCTCTCGCCCCGTTCATCAACAACAGCGACGGAGTGTACGTGGACTTGGATTACCGGGACGAGGACGGCATTTGCTGGCTCGGTACACACGGTGCCACCGAGGATAAGCAGTTGCACTCCAGCGAGCACGAGGTGGTCAGGTGGTCACGCAACGGAGAAGAACGGAACAACGACTACTACAAGTAGTGTGATACTGAAAATGATACAGAAAAAGCCTCGGCGGTGCCGGGGCTTTTCTCGTTTCTGACGGTCAGGCTACTTGCCTTTCTTGCCTTCAGCGACGGGCTGGAGACCGCCCTTCTGTGCGTTGATGATACGCTGGAGCATCTCCTCCATACGGTCAATCTTGTCGCAGAGTTCCTCGTAGCGGGAGTCGTACACGGACATATTGTCGCGTTGGTCCTTCATAGCGTCAAGGTCGCTGGTCATAGAACCCATACCATACTTGCCTCCAGTCTCTTCAAGACCGCCCTTCACACCACCGCACTCCTGAGCGATGCACTCGGAGACGATACGGCGGATACGGCTTTCTTGGAGTTGAACTTGCTTGTTTTTCAGAACCCGTTTCACGCATTCAGCAAGGAAACTATGCAGTTGTTCTTCGTTAAGTGTAAGAGTCTTTTTCATATTCTGATAACCATTTTATGATAAATACTTTCTCGCCCTGTAAACTATTCGTCCTCAAGGGCGAGAATTGAGCGGACGTGTATCTCGGCGATGGCGTCCCTTCCCTCGTCAGACAGGAGGAACTCCACCTCGTTCTTGTTGTCATAGAACAGGTTCTCGGTCAGGATGGCCGGGCAGTTGGTCTTGACGAGGACCGTAAAGTTGTCCTCCCAACTGTATTTCTTCTGGGACCATTTCCTGATGGTGAATCCGAGCGGTTCAAGGACCTCCTCAGCCTTCCTCATAAAGACTTCGGCGATTGGGTCCGACGCGGTCTCTCCCTTGCTGGTGTAACAGCAAAAGCCCTTCGCGGTCATCCACTTGTCTCCCTTTCCGGCCGCGTTGGAGTGGATGGACAGGAATATGCAGTTCTTCGTGCCGTACTCCTCGCAGAACTTGTTCGCACGGGCGGCCCGGGTTGACAGGGCGACGTCCGTGTCCTTCTCCGGGACCAGTATCTCGTATGGGACTCCGAGTTCATCAAACCGCTTGGCAATCCTCCTGACCACGTCGCGGTTGAACTCGTACTCAAAGAACTGGCGACCGTCGTCCAGAACCGGGCTACGCTTTCCCGGAGTTGATGATGCGTGCCCGTTGTCGAGCAGGATGTGATACTTGTATTTCTTCATTTCAGTCTGTGTGTTATTGTCATTGTCTTCAGGCTCCGGTTCAGCCGGAACCTCGGGTTCGTCAGGCTCTGCGGGCGGCGTCTCCGGCTCCACGGGAACCTCTGGCTCGTCTGGCATCTCAACGGCCACGAACAGGCTTTTCAGCCACTCAATTATGCGTTTGATCAAGTCCATTGGTGGTTTTTGTTTCTCTATAAATACCTCTTCCAGACCGTATTTATAGGTATAATACACATTGATATGAGACATATAGGTACAAAGATTCTGGCAGGGTTCCTGACCGCTATGATGATGTACAGTTGCGGTCTGTTCTCCTGCCTCGCGAAGAAGGAAAAGACGGAACCGCAGGTACCAAACGGACCGGCCATCTACGAGTACGCGTTCCTCGGAACCCGTGCACAACTGGACTCTATGTGCGTCGCCGACACGCTCTCCAACGACCTTGGAGAGGACTGGCTTTCAACGGTGTTCGTTGACTACGAGACGAACGAGGTCATCTACCGCTACCTGTTCATCAAGGAGTCCCACGCATCAGCAGAGACAACGTACGTCGTCACCCCGAGGGACACGATGTACAAGATAAGCAGAAGAATAAGGACACTGTAATATGGCAAAGAAAGTTGTTTTCGGTCTGAAGCCGTCGGTTCTGGACGGCAGTGAGCACGTTTTTGAGCCCGGGAAGAAATCAATGGGCATCCCTGACAAGTATTCCTACGAGAAAATCCTGCCGGCTATCCTTGACCAAGGGGATAAGCCGTACTGCGTTCCCTACAGCGTCTCCGCGTTCCTCGCTTGGAGACAGAATATGAAGGACAACATCTTCCCGCCCGTGAACGTCGGGCTGGACTTCTACGAGGTCTACAATTCAAAGGAGATTGAGGACGAGGGAATGACCTTCAAGGAGGCGTTCACCTACCTCCGGCACCACGGGGCGAACTCCGATTTCGGTGTCCAGAAGATAGGCGAGTACGCTATGGTCAAGAGCCTCCAGCACCTCAAGTACGCCCTCATTATGAACGGCCCGTGCCTCGGTGCCCTTCCGGTGTACGGTTCCAACGAGGAGTTCTGGGACAGCCGTGGCGGACGCCGGCTCCTCGGTTTCCACGCCATCTGCATCGCCGGCTACGACGAGGAGGGCTTCATCATCCGCAACAGTTGGGGAGAGTCCTACGGAAAGCGTGGCTACGGTAAACTCAAGTACGAAGATTTCACCAAGTTGATGGAACTTTGGACGGTTATTTACTAACCACCTTTGTATTTATAACAAAATTTCAAAGGTATGTCCCGCAATTTAAGCGAAAATACGATAAGACGCATCATTAGACAGGTTCTCAACGAGGCTTGGAGTCCCAAGTTGCCCGCTCTTGAGGCGGCCGAGGCACTTTGTCCGCACGTTATTCAATTTCTCAACACGCTTGAAAATAACGAACAACTGCAGAGGGTCATTCTGTACGGTAGGTACAGTGAAGACCCGGAATTGAGTGAAACACTGACGGAGGCAGAGAACTACGCCAAACAACTCCTGTCCTTTTTGGAGGACCTCGGGGTAGATAAGGCTAAGTTCCAGAACAACTAAGATAAGCCACCGTTAAAAACGGTGGTTTTTTTTGTATATTACCTGAAAAAACAGTATATTTGTAGAGGAGAAAAATAACATGTCATACAAGAAAAACACCATAGAAGCGATGAATAGGCTTAAAAACGATACAGAGCCTGAGGTTACCCTGACAGAGGAGCGTTATTCCAGCAACCTGCTCATCCTGAACCTGCTCAGGGAGTTCATTGAGAAGTACAAGGATATGCGTTTTGAGCAGGCACTGTTCAACGTGTTCCCCTTGACGGAGGACGGCCGCGTCCCGGACCTTGATTTCAACCGGGAGTCCAAGGTCACGCTGGAGCGTCTGAAAAAAGAGCGTTTCTGGTAATGACGCTATCCGAGATACAGAACTACCTGCTCAGGAACAGGATACCGGCACACATGGACCTCATCAGCAATTACGAGGAGGCAGGTTTTGACGCCGGCTACGAGGAACTCGACGTTGACAAGGACGTCCTTGAGGAGTCCGTTGAGAAGACGATAGACACTCTCCAGACCCTGTGCGGTAGCAAGCGTAAGTTCAGCAAGGACCTGAGGGAAGGACTGAAGGTCAGGATACTTGAACTCTATGACGCCGGCTATCAGGACGGCACCGCTTTCAGAGTATAGAAGCCCTCTTAGTTCAGTTGGATAGAACTGCGGATTTCTAATCCGCCGGTCACAGGTTCGAGACCTGTAGAGGGTACAGATTAGTTTACTTTTTTCGTACTTTTTACATATTTATAGTAAAAGGTACGAATATGAAATGGAAAGATAGAAAACTTGAACTTGATAGGTTAATAAACGAGGAACACGTTTCATACGAGGAGATTGGAAGGAGGTACGGCTGTACCGGTAGCAATATAAAAAAAGTCGCATATAGGCTTGGCATAAAGATACCGGCGAGACGCGAAATAAACGAGGCCGAGACCTTCAATCGCGGTACAGCGAAGACGGGCGTATGTATGAACTGTGGAAAAACTTTTGTAGTTTACAAAGGAACAGGAGGTAAGTTTTGTTGCCATAAGTGCCAGAAAGATTTCCAGTACAACGAGTGGGTTGCTAAATGGAAAAATGGGGAGGAAGACGGGTTAGTTGGTGGCTATGCACTGTCAGATAGGGTAAGAAGATATTTGTTTGAAAAGTATGAAGGAAAATGTGAGAAATGCGGATGGGGCGAGAAAAACCAATACACCGGGAACGTTCCACTACAAGTTCATCATATTGACGGAAACTGCCTAAACAACAAAGAGGAAAATCTTCAGTTACTTTGCCCGAACTGTCATAGTTTGACCGAGAACTACGGTAGTAGAAACAAGAACGCAACAAAAGGAAGAACTGAATATTACACGAGCAAGAAAAAACAAAAATAATGCTCCCGTCGTACAGTGGATAGTACTATGGCCCCCTAAGCCGTCAACGGGTGTTCGAGTCACCCCGGGAGTACAAAAAAAACCAAAAACTTATATGTTCACAGACTTTCTCGGAGAGAAACTAAAGGAGGGTTGCGACGTTGTAGTTAACGTTGCCTGCTCCCTTCATTCCGGCATCATCCACGAAGTGACCGACACGGCCGTCAGGCTGTCCTACAACGGATGGCACGACAACGGTGAGGAGTACGAGGTGGAGCAGGTCTACACAGCCGAGGAGTACCCTGATGGGATGATAGATAAAATTTGCGTTATCTGATATGTGGGTCCTGTTCTGCATATACTTTTTTATCGCATTGGTGATATTCGTGTTCCTTCCGTCCGGCACGTCAAAGTTACTGCACCTGTTGCTATGCCTTTGCTGGCCGTTGATGGCACTGGCGGTGCTTTGCGTGTTCATCATAAACAACATCGCTTGGAGAAGGAAACACTACGTTGACGCGATGCGTAGAAGGGACGACGGAACCGTCCACGACATTCCGGAGGAGATTTAGCCCCCGGGTATCTTTATATTATTCATTGTGAGTGGGTTAGTTATGAAAAGAGACGACATCATTGAACAGGTCCTGAAACTCAGGCACTGTGAGACGACCTCTGACGAGGAATATAAGGAACTCCTCACGAACCTGTACTGGTCGGCACACTACGACGGTATGGTAGACAAGGAGTATGAAGATACATGTTTAACCAATGGACGAGAGCCCGTTACTATCGGAGAACGAACTAAATGAGATAGAAAGAGAAAGCCTTTGCGAACTGCTGGCCGATTACTCACGAACCTTTTCAAAGGATATGTCCTTTGAAAGTTATTTGACTGACGTCGCCAAATTCTCAAAAGAGGTGACAGCCCTTATAATACACAGACTTGTGCAATGAGCAAGGATTACTACGACTGCGTTACCAAATACTCCGACCGGTTCAGGAGGGTCCTGATTGACCCGGATTATGTCGCAAAAATCGACGATTTTTCCGACCGGCTCGCCAAGGCAAAGGCGAGCGAGGAACACCACGTCGTGGACGGCGAAAAGGCGAAGAAACGCTTTATGACAGGTCTCCTCGGAGAGGCCGCCCTTGAGAAGGTCCTTGGCATCAAAATCATTGACTGGACCATCGGTGACTCCGCCAACTACCAAAACCCGGACATCCCCGGGTACAGGGTCGGCATCAAGACCGTTGAGAAGGGCAAGTTCCCAATCATCTTCAAGAACAACTGGTACCCGCAGATAATCTGCATCAGGAGCGACTACCGGGACGACCTCGTGTTCGTCTGCGGTCTTGCGACTACCGGGGCCCTGAACTCCTGTCAGGACGACGACCTGATACTGGATCAAAACCTACGGGCGAGAGGGACGAAAACCGGGTTCTATGGGTTTGAATACCTTATCAACATACAGTCACTCAACGATTTAGAGAACTATAAGAAAAACTTATGATGGACCCTTTGGCTATGATGTTCAAGGCCGGCATTGACTACCGGCTGAAACTCACCTTGAAAGGTACTTGGTACCGTATGATTGAGTCGGGCGAGAAGAAGGAGGAGTACCGGGAGATTACCCCGTACTGGTGCAACCGCCTCCTGTACTACGGCTCCCTCGGGAAGGACGACTTCTGGGAAGGGGTCCTGAAAAAGGTTGACGACCTCCGCGACCTGAAGCAAATCTACACCACCCGGGAGTACGACACCATCACCTTTTACCACGGGTATGCAACCAACAGGCCACAGATGTCCTACGAGTTCACGGGTATCGACATCCGAGAAGGGAAGCCGGAGTGGGGTGCCGAGCCGGGCAAGTTGTACTTCGTCATCGGCATAGGGAGAAGGCTGTCTTGATTCCGTTCGGGACGGCTGGTATTTAGACATTTTGTCCAAATACTTGTCCTGATTCACTCGGTATTTATTGTAAAATTACCGAGTCTATGTTGATCATTGAAAACAACCTCATCCCCTTCAAGGGGTTCCTTGCTATGAACTTTATGGGCATTTTCTGCTTCGTCAGGAAGGACGCTTGGAGACGGCAGTCCGAGGAGTCCAAGAAGGTCACCATCAACCACGAGCAGATTCACACCCGGCAGATGATTGAGACGGGGTTCATCTTTTTCTTCATCATCTACGTCCTTGAGTGGTTCGTCAGGCTCTTCATCAACGGGAGCAAGGCGTACGACAACATCTGGTTTGAGAAGGAGGCGTACCAGAACCAGCGGGACTTCCACTATCTGGAGAACCGGAAACCATACGCTATGTGGAGGAAGAAAGAAAAATGACAAACGACAAGAAAGTAAGGGAGGAGATAGTCAAACGTTGGGAGTCGCTCGGGTTTACCGAGGGTCTCCACGGAAAGTCATTGGAGAACATCGTCAAACTGTACGGGAGCGAGGCGAAGCAACTTGTCGCCGAGTCTGAAACCAAAGATTATTCGGAGATTGAATGGCCGAGAATCGTTAGGAAATGAAACTATAAATTCGTATATTTGTAGCGGGCACACCAACGTGTCCGCTAATTTTTTGCACTATGAACATCAAGAGCCTTAAACTGTACGCGGTCAACGAAAACGTCTACGTGGCCGCCGAGAGCATCGAGAAAGCCATCCAGATTTTTGAGACGAAGCACTCAGGATTTGAGACGGTCCCGGAGATTGAACACATTGAGCGGTTCAAGATAGACGACATTGAAACCGTACTCGTAGCCACCGAATAGTATGGACAAGATTCAGGTAATCCTTCAGAACGAGAATTACATTAAGGGTCTCGTTGAAGCCAGTGGCGGAGACTTTGAAGTACGCATCAAGAACGCCATCATTGACGGGGTCCGGGACCGGGCCGAGAAACTGCTCGGCGACAAGAATTCCGAACTGAACCGGGTGGTTGAGTCCGCCAAGGAAGACATCGTCAAGACCGTCCTCCAAAAGTACTTTTCGACGGCCAAGGACAAGTGGGGCTACGACCGTGGCTACATCCTGAAACCGGAGTACAAACAACGAATCGCGGACGAGGTAAGCAATGCCGTCCAGAGGGAGATTGACAGCCGGCTTGACACCGCCTTCACCAAACTCAGGGGTGAACTCACCGAACGTCTAAAGACCGGTTTCGACAACGCATACTCCGCCTTTGTAAAGAACTTTGACTTTGAGAAGGCGTTCCGTGAGGAGATGCAGAAGATAATCGCCAAAAAGTTCGCTGGAATGACTCCGTAGGTGCCAAAAACACCCCCGAAAAAATAACTTTTGTAGTGGGATTTTTGTACCTCTCTTAAAGTTGGGTATTTTTTTGAGAAACGCCTGTAAGTCAATATGTTACGTAAAACATTGATTTTCAGGAAGATAACCCAAAATAAATTTGGTAGTGACTTTGTGAAGAAAATGGGCTTAAAAACGCCCATTTTTCCGTGAAAAATAACGTTTTTCTTTGGAAACTAAATCAAAAAATTTAGAAAAGGACCCTTACAATATAAAAAAAGTTGTCCTTGAGGTCCTGTGCGAGAAGATAAATACGCATCATCCCCGGTTCAAGAAAGTGACGCCGGAGGACCTTCACGACGACCTTCCGCTCGCCAAGTACGGGCTTGATTCGCTCGACAAGGCGGAGGCCATTCTGGAGGTTGAGATACGTACCGGAGTTCAGGCGGATATGCTACGCGTCAGCCGTGGCGACACCGAGACCGCCGGCGAAATATTATCCCTTTTCCAGCAATGAGCGAAGCAGTACTTGTCGCTTTCTTGGCCGGTCTCGCCGTGGCCGCCATACTGTCAACTTTGTTCAGCGGACCCCACCAGCGTGAAGCATACTGGGAGGGTCGCGAGGACGGCGAACTAATCGCTTCCGGCAGGGAGCCAAAACACGAAAACAACTATGCCAAAAAGAACCCCAAAATTTGTCACAGATTACCAAATGGGGAGGAGTGAAGCCCTGAACGAGGTCCTAAAACTTCTCAACGAACAGCACGAAAGGGGACAGCGTCTGATTGACGAGTACGACCCGGACCCGGACGCCGTTCCCCACGACGGAGACCCCATCGGAAGGAGGGGTCCTACCGGAGACCCCGCCGAATTCGGCTGGGCTTTGTCGTCAGTGTGTTACGAACTAATTGAGCGGATAAAGAAAATGATGTAATGACCGAAAGCCGGGCCGAGGAAATCAAGGATTTCAAGAAGGCTTACCTTATGTTCGACGGTGCCACCGTATGCCCCTATTGCGGACAGGCGTACGACACCTATATGGATGGGGAGTCCTACGCAACCCCTTCCGGAGGTTTTGAGATAATCGTTGAGTGCCCCTGCTGTGAACACAAGTACCGTGCGTCACGGGAGTACGAACAGGAGGACTGCGAGACCACGAGGACGGAGTCAATCGACAGCGTCATCAGAAGATATCGCGACTGGTTCATACACTGAAAAACTTTTTTTGGTGGTATAGCGTTTTTTGCGTACATTTGTAACAAACCAATAAAACATCACTATTATGTTGTTACTCATCATTCTTATCGTCCTCGCCCTTGCCGGGTGCATCGGAGGACATTTCTACGAAAAGGCTCACGAGTACGATATGAGCCCGTTAGGTTTCCTTATTTCCTGTACCGGAGTTTCCGCCGCCCTCGCTGTCATCGTCATCGGCATCGCTTTCTCCTGCAGTGACAAGGACGACGAGAAATTCATCGCTGACTACGAGAGTACCGTGGAACTCGTTCAGCAGTACCCCATCGGGCAGGGACAGGGAGAGTTTGCACCGGTCCTTGAGAAGGCTGTCAAAATCAACGAGAAGATTACCGACAACAAGGTCCATTCCCAGAGTAAGTGGATTGGCGTCTTCTACTCCAAGAAAATCGCCAAACTGGACTATATCAAGTTGCCCGATTTCGTGAAACCCGGAGAGGAGTAGGAATGGACCAGCAGGAAACACGCAAGATGCTGTGGGACCTCATGGTTGAGGTCCTTTCGTCAACCGACGTTGAGAAGAGGACTATCTTGAAAGAGGCGACCCTCGCCACCTACAACAAGAACCTCTACTATCTTGACCGGCTCGGGCTCCGTTCCGCCCACACGCGGTCCCTCGCTTGGAGGGACGAAATCGGCGGATTCGTCCGTGCGGAAATCCACCGCCGTAAACCGGAACTCGACGAGATTCTTTTCAGGACCGACGTCAATATGTACACCGCCACCTTCCAGATTCTCTATGAACTCATCATCAAGTATGAGAAGGACAGTTTCAAGGAGCGGTTCTACCAGCGGTGCAACACGAAGAAGGTGAGCGAGCCCGAGAAGACCGAGGATGCCGTCATTGACATTGAGTTGGACGGCAAGGTTCCCGAGGAGGAACGCAGACAGTACATCGTGGACGCTATGAACTACGTCCTCGGGTTCACGAAGGACGCAAAGCATAGCAAGACCGAGGTCGTCAGGTTCCTTTGCGACCTGCGTGACGGCTTCTATGAGCCGGCTGGCGAACCCACTGTTGACGACATCATCAAGGGTATGTTCGGCTTCCAGTTCATGCTCTACCGCACCTTCCTCGCCGGTCTGAAAGACAAACTCTAAACCATACAGATATGTACGCAACATTACTTTCCGCAGGTGTTCTGCTACTCTCCATCATCCTTCTCATCCTCAATGGAAGGTTCTGGCTTGAGGACGCCGTGGCTATCCCTTGTATCGGACTGATTGTCGCCTCCGCAATAGCGTTTTTCGTCTGCGTCACGGCGATTATTATCAAGCCCTGTACGGAGAAGGACACGCTGAACGACTACGCCCTGTGTAAGGAGATGATCAAAAGCCCTGCAGTTGAGAACGTCGGTGTCGCCTACAATGTCACAAAAATCACCGTTGAGGTGAACCGTGAGATTATGCGAAACAAGACGTACAGCAAGTCCAAGTGGTTTAACTGGTTCTACTCCGAGAAGGTGGGTGAAACGCCCCTCCTTCCCCTTGTGTCAAACCCAGAAGACAATGTGTTTGAAAATGAAAAAGAATAGCACGGCCACGACCGACCGGGAGGCCCTGTGGGAAATCTACCTCGCCATCACGGACGCCATCAAGGAGACCGGTGGCGAGGTTAAACTCGGAGACCTCGCCGGCAACGTGGTCAACCTCGCCTACGAGAAACTGGCCGACAACCACCGGAAAAAGTTGAACCTTCAAATCACCCTGAAATGAGCGGAGGAGCATTCGACTACCTGCAGTACCGCATCCACGACATCGTGGAGCGTATTGAGGAGGAAATAACCCACAACAACGAGAAGCCGGAGTACTGGTGGGGCGAGTGGAAGGGACAGGTGTACACCGACGACACCATCGCGGAGTTCAAGAAAGGGGTTGAACTCCTTATGAAGGCCGAGGTGTACGCCCAGCGTATTGACTGGCTGATTTCCGGAGACGACGGTGAGGAGTCATTCCACGAGCGTCTTGCGGAAGACCTTGAAGAACTGAAGAAAAATGACCAAGAGCGAAGCGATTGAGATACTGAAACGGTATCAGGTATGGCGTCGGTATGACGGACCGATGATGGACCCGGACTCCCCGGATTGTCCGCCGGCAAAGTTAATCGGTGAAGCCATTGACATCGTCATCAACGATTACAACCTCACGAACAAGGAGAGCGTTTTCGGGCTCTCCTTTGAGGACTATATGTGCCTGCCGAAAGAACGGCTTGCGGAACTGCTCGTTGAGAGGGAACGCAGGCCCGTCGTTCCTCCCATCCCGGAGCCACAGCCGGTACCGTTCGTAGTACCATCCGCCCAACCGCCGTGCTTTTCCGACAACGGCATCTGCACGAACCCGCACCACGATTGTATCAACTGCCCCAAGATTTACAGCACTGGCGGACAATGGTCCACCAATACTGGGGGCACAACCATCAAACCAAATGAGTAAAGTCAATTTCAGGGACGTATGGACGCTACCGCTTGATACCGATTCATACGGCATCTATGCGTTCAGTGCGAACGGAACTATGGCCCTCACATTCGGAACGAATGACAAAGAGGCACGCAAGAGAACCGTTGCGTGCATCAACGGAGAAGAGGAGAGCACCACGAAAGGACGCTGGTCCAAGAACGGAACGAAGTTCTACCTTGACGGGGAGTTCCAGTTTATGGTCCGTGGCTGGGGCCACCTTATCGGAACCGGCGGACTGCACCTTGACTCGGACGACGCAAGGGAGACGCAGGACGATTTCATCAACTATATCTTTGAACGCCTTAACGGATAGGAGGATTTCAAATGACAGGTTTCTTATACTTTGCAATAGCGTTGGTCTTCCTTCTCGCAGGAATTCTCCTCTCTATTTTCTTTGAGAGCGTAAATGACAGAGACGGTGACCCCGGGTTCCTGCTCGGTGGACTACTCTGCATCGCGTTTGGCATATTGCTATGCTTCATAAACTACGACTCTGCACGGACAGATGTACCCATTGAGTTCACCCCCAACGAAAAGATTGACACGCTCATCCGCTTCAACGACGGCGTGCGGGACACGACCTACGTTCTCACTTTCAAAAAATAGGACCTATGAAACGCGAGAAATACGAAAAAGCGAAAGCCAGTTACGACAGGATAGACGCTATTGACGCATTCCTGAAGGTCCTTGAAAACGACGACGAAAAACTCAACGTCTGTTTCTTGCAGGTTACGGTTCCGGGGTCTTCCTATTTCCACACGGTTCCGTACACCCTTGGGGTATCCAAGACGCACCTTGAGGAGGTCTGCAAAATTTTCAGGGACGAGCGTGACCGTCTCCAGTCTGAGATGGACAGCGAGTGGTAATAAATTTGGCGGTTCCGATTTTTCTGTGTACATTTGGATAAACCAATAAAAGACACACTATTATGGAACAGACTGATTACCTGAACTGGTCATCGTACCCGAAAGAGGTTAAATACTGGATGTGCTCCGACAAACAGATATTCCCAACCAAGAAGCACGCCGAGGAACATGAGAGACACCTCGCCAAACAGCGTGAGGAAGGACCAACGGTCTACACCCACGAGGGCCCGACGCCGGAGATTTATTACTAACCCCAAAACTTGAGAGAGATATGAGCACGATTTCCGTTTTACTTATCATTGTCGCCCTCGGGTGCCTCGGCTGGTCCTTCAAGACCAAGGACGAGTCCACCAAGACCGTCTGCGTCATCGCCTTCTTGGTGTTCTTCATCTGGGGCATCACGATGATTGGCACCGAACGCAAGCCCAAGGAACCCAAAGAACCCAAGGAGCCCAAGCGTGAGGTCGTCATTGTTTACGACGAGGAGCCAGAGGAAGAAGAACCCGTGTACGAGAAATACTTACAGGTTGAACCTGAACGCGAGGAACACGAAGACACGCTGGTCGTGCCCCGTGGAGGTCTCACCGAGGAGCAGAAACGCGAACTGCAGGAATACCTCAACCAGAGATACCGCTGATATGGAAAAGCCACCGAAGAAAATATACCTCACGTTCCCGGACTACCCGGACGGACGCATCGGAGAAATCCTCACGGAGGCTCCGCAGTGCATTCCGTTCACGGTCTACGTCAACCTGTTCGACGTGAACAAGATGCTGGAAAAACTCAAAGAGGTATGCGGAAAGTCCGCTATGCGGTACGTGGAGAAACGTATTGAGGAACTCAAGAACTACTGATATGAAAGCAGTCGTAAAGATACCAATCAAGCATTACCAGCCCCTGTTCAACGAGGGAGACAAGGTGGAGATTATTCCGGGTATGGAAACCGACGGAGAAGGCATCTGGAACTGCCCCTGCGGTAAACTCGTATACTGCAAGTCCGACGACGGACGGTGTGGCTATATGCCGGTGTCCAACCTCCAGATTACGGGCACGGACACCACAACCCGGGACGAAGACTATTTCCTCAAGATTCGCGACAAACTGGCCGCGGAACTCTTCGTCAAAATGTTCAAGGCAGATAAGTACGTTTCCGATTCCGACGGGGATTACTTCTCCAGCCGTGCCGTCGGGCACGCGAACAAACTCGTGAACAAACTCATGGAAAGGGACTTGAAATGGTAGGCGTATCTTGGATAGTTGACAAGGACAACCTGCAGGAGGCAATCTCACTGCAGGCTTCGTTGTTCCCGGGCGACGCAGACGCCGGCAGGAGGAACCTAATTGACTCCGTTGAAGGAAGGCTCGCCGGGCACTACTGGCTCTATGAGGTTGACGACTTCGGAACCGTAGGAATGCGTGGCATCTACTCCGTCCCTGCGGACGACGACTCCGCGTGGCTCGGATGGTTCGGCGTCAAGCCGGAGTTCAGACGACGTGGCTACGCATACGATATGCTCCTCAACTTTGAGGAAGAGGCGAAGCGTATGGACTACGAATACGTCAGGCTCTACACCGATCACGACAATATCGGTTCGAAGGCTCTCTACGAGAAGTGCGGGTACACCTGTGAGCCGTACGAGTGCGAGGAGGACGACTATCCCGTAAAGATAGACATCTACTCCAAGTCGCTCGGCGGAAAGCCCTGCCCTGCGTGGGGCAATAAGAACCTTCACCTCGGTGAAGAATTGAGTAAAAAGTAACCACAAAATGAGGAAACTCGTCATTGTCTTGGTGGCACTCCTGACCCTATGCTCCTGCTCTATGATGCAACACGCCACCTACTCCCGAGGATACATTGACTCCTGCGTCGGGAACACGAGGGCGAACATCATCAAGACACTCGGACCTCCCACTTTCGTCGTGAACGAAGGCAACGGTTGGAAGACGCTCGTCTATATCGGGCACAAGGGCATCTTCGCCTACACGAAGGACTATGAGCGTAGCGTCACGGACCTGCCCACCGCAGAGTTCGTGTTCGACGAGTTCGGCATCTGCCAGAAAGCGAACGTTTACAACACCGGTATCGTGAACGCTGTCAGCGTGTACGGAACGCTTGCGTTAATCGCCACCTTTTTCCTTTTGTTTATATGAAAAAGCCTTTTCTACTCCTGTTGACGTCGCTCCTGCTCAGCCAGTGCGTTGAGCCGGGAACAGAGACGTCCAGCAGACCCCAATCGCTCAGACCGCACACGGCGGTCAGGAAGAGCGGTGAAATCATCAACAGGACCGCTTTCGGCTTTTCTATGGAAGCCACTACCGTTGAGGTTGAAGGGCACCAGTGGATTGTTTTCCAAGGAGGGTCGTACGGATACATAGACGTGAAGCACCACCCTTCCTGCCCCTGCGGTTGGCAGAAGAAAAATTTGGCAGAGTCAGAATAATTGCATACATTTGCATTAGGCTCTATGCCAGTCAAATATGTTTAACCCTAAGCCATTTCACACTGCTTATGGAAATCTACAAATCCGAAGTCAAGTTCGGAAGAAAGTTCCTCGACAAGACGCTCAGGAACACCGGGTACGACCAGTACACCGCCATTGCGGACATCATTGACAACTCGCTTGAGACCAATGTCGATTCCAAGAATGTCCGCGTCTACATCAACAAGACCGGTAACTCCAAGTACAACTGTCTCAAGACCATTGAGATTGCTGACGACGGTAGCGGTATGAACCTGCCCACCCTGAAGGAGGCCGTCAAGTTCGGCTCCGAAACCGGAAAGACCCTTGAGGACAACTACGGTTGCTACGGTGCCGGTCTCAAGACCGCAGGTCTGTCGTTCGGACGGTGCATCACCGTCATCACCAAGATGGAGGGGGACCTCATTTACCGGGCGGTCCTTGACCTCGACAGCAACCCCGGCGAACCCCTGCCCCAGACGGTGATTGACCGTATTGAGGAAGGCTCCGAAGATGCGAATATGTTCTACGGGAAGATTAAGTCCGACCACGGAACGCTCGTCATCATCAGCAAGATTGACCGTGGTCAGTCCAACGTGGACCAGTTCCGCCAGAACCTCAAGACCAAACTCCGCATCATCTTCAACAAGTTCATTGAGAGCGGTAAGACCAATTTCTACCTGTACAGTGAACGGACCTCCGAGAAACTGGAGTTCTTCGACACCATCGGAACCAAGTCCGGGCTCGGCACGTTCCTCGTCGCAGAAAAGGATTTCCGTATCAAGGGTGCGAACGTCGGTATCCGCGTCTACAACGTTCCGTCCGACGGCGGTCACGTGAACCAGCACAACGGCGTCAAGGAGGATTTCTTCCCTCGTACGAGCAAGAACAGCGGTTTCTACATCTACCGCAAGAACCGGCTCGTCGGCGGTCTGAACCAAGGTCTGGACCTCGGCATCATCCAGCGTTCCGGCGGTTACACGACCGGTCTCCGCGTTGAACTCTACGTGGACGGAAAGGCGGACTCCCTGCTTGGTTGCACCTTCAACAAGATGGTCACCGAGAAGGACCTCAACGGCATTGACAAGGACCTGCACTACCGCATCTCCGAGGTCGTCCAGCCCATCGTCCGTGCCGAGATTCGCCGTTCCAAGAAGAGCGAGGCCGAAAAGGTCCTGACCGAGCGTGAGCAGGTCATCCAGAAGGCGTTCGAGACCGCCACCGCCAGCCTCAACGGGAACGCCGGCATCAAGGCGGGCCTCATCCAGAAGGGACGCAACCTGCACTCAGGTAACTCCAAGCCGAGGAACCCGAACCCGAAGAAGCAACTCCACCCCAATCCCCACCGCAACCGCACCGGGGCGTGGACCGGAGGCTTCCGCACGGTCAACGAGGGCTCCGATGGGAACCACGTCACGTTCTCGTTCCAAGACCGCCGTATCACGACCCTGCTGAACGCGGACCATCCGTATTTCCAGCACCTCGCCAAGCAGAGCGGTTCCGCACTGGTCGCGGAGTGCCTCCAGATTGGCGGACGGGCGGCCGCCCTGCAGAAGGTGGGTTACTTTGACGACGAGGAAAAGCGTCAGGTAATCGACGAATATCTCGCGGCCGTGTCGCAGGCTATGCGTAGCCTCTACGACCGCCACGAGGAGGAATAACCTCTCATCTCTCTCTCATTGAAAGCCACGGAAACTTGCGAAAGCCCGTGGCTTTCTCCTTCTCGTTATCACATGTTTTGCATCATTATCATAGCCTGTGATAATGATGCAAAAGTAAGGATAATACACTGTAAATTACACTGTAAAGTAAACTGAAATGATACTGTTACGCAACAGCACCGAGCAGGAAATCATATCCCGGCTTGAGAAGATATGCTCCACGGAGAAGCACCAGAAAATGCTCCGTCAATTCAACGCGAAGGCACACGTCAAGGACCGCCGTGTCCCGGACGGCACGTACCTCGGAACCGCACACCAGACGGTATGTGGGACCGAGGTGTACGTGTTCGCCCAGAAGCGTTCTTACTACTACCACGGCACCTACTACGGTATGGCCGTGTTCTCGGAACTCATTGAGGTGGTTGATCCGAAGGACGGGAGGAAAGGATACATCTCCCCGGTCGCCGGCTACCACTCCGACCACATTGACAACTTTATCCTGTTCACTCCACATTTCGTGAAGCGACTTGAGGAACGTACCGGTATGACGTTCATCAAGTACAACGCGGAACATACCAATATGACGATGCAGTGGGTTGACGCCGACGGTGCCCTCCGGGAGGACACGCGGTACACCGTGTTCGGAGATATGGGATACGCCGTCGGAGGAAGGGACGACGACCTCGGGCTCATCAGGGATTTCAAGGGCGACAAGTCAAAGTTCGTAATCGCCCGGACCTTCATCACGAGCGATATGCTGTTCAAGTCGCAGACCGTGAAGATGGACGTGGAGAAGGAAAAGTTCTACGAGCAGGAGGAGCACCGGAAGGCGAACTTCCACGAACTGACGGAGCCGAAAAAGCCGAAGCCATACGTGAAGGCGAAGCAACTGCCATAAAACGAAAAGGAGGTAAGGGAAAAAATAAAAAAACCTTGCCTCCTTTTCTGGTACATGACCCACCAGTTGTTACCTTATAAATACCAAACTGTATTTATAATGAAAAAAGTAGCAACTATGAAGGTATCAGAAAAACAGATAAGAAACATCGTCAGGGAGTCCATCAGGAGGAGCCTGAAAAGTAGGTTGAACGAGTGGCGTTGGGACGACCCCGCTGAACACGACAGGCAGAAGGCTTTCTGGGCTCGTTTCGGATACGAGATGGTTGACCGCGAGGACGACGAGCCTATTTTCGTTGACAACGACGGAAATGAATTCGTGCTTGACGACTATGGTCACAGACTCGTCCCCATTGAGAACAACTTTGACGACGAAGGGTGTCTGGAAGAAAATGAAGAACTTCCGCAGTGGAGAAACGGCTATACCGAGTACGTCGTGATTGACGACAGCGACGGTGCCATCCTCGGAAACTACTCGGATAGTCAGGGCTACAACGCCAAGCAGGAGGCCATCAACGACGCGATATCTTTCGCGAAGATGAACCGGCTCGGCTCCTACAGTGTGTTCGGCTGTGCGAACGGTATGTACGACGACAACTCGCTCGTGTTCTCCACGACCAGCGACGCAGACATCAACGTGACCCGCGAGTGCGTTGAAAGTGCGAAAAGGCTGAACGAGCGTGGCGACCTGCCGGACGACTACGAGGAGGACGAGAACGGTCTCCCGAAAGACCTCAACCAGCAGATTGACAAGGCGAACGCCTTCTATGCCAAGGACCTTGAGGAGGACACAAAGTATACCGAGTTCACGAACTACAACGTGGACGCCTCCGAGACGCTCGGATACGTCAATCAGGCGTTCGACACGCTGGACCGTATGATGAAACGTATGTACGAACGTTCGGACATTTTCGGGGAGAATCTGGGGAATATGGCGTTTGAGACCGCAAGGAAACTGCGTTCAATGAAGCAGGCACTCAACGCGGAGTTCACCAACAGCCAGTCCCCGAAGGTAAACCGAAACCTCCGCCCGAGGAAATAAGGTAACATACCTACGAAAAAACGCATTAAGGCATCGTGAAAAACACGGTGCCTTTTTTGTGTTATCAAATCCTTTTCGCTATATTTGTCGTACGAACCAAAAACCATTTGATTATGTGCTTGTCAGTCGGATGGATTCATCCAACCTATACCGCGAACAGGGACCTCACCTTTTACAAGGTTGTTTTCAGGAACCGAGTTAACAGATATGACGGAACTTGGAAATATTTGTATCCTGAAGCAAAATCGGAATACGTTACCCCGTATAGGCTCTCACCGGTTACCTTAGGAGAAACGTACGAGGAGGAAGGAATCCGGTTTCGCTTTGACTCCGTTCGGTTGCCAAAGATAGGGAAATCATATTCGGTTCACGGAGGGGGGTTCCACCTTTACTGCGACAAAGAAGACGCGTACGTGGCGTCAAAACGCCTGTCTTTCGGAAGAGAGGCAGTTGTGCTGAAAGCCATCGTTCCGAAGGGCACCAAGTATGTGAAAGGTGTTTATGACGAAAAAAAGTGCGTGATTGCCAAGGCCGTGCGTTACGAACTGATTCATGGTTGGACGATAAAACAATAGTTATGTGTCAAACAGTAGGATGGTTTCACCCGACCCTCAAATCCTTGTTCAATAAGACCTTCTACAAGGTTCTTGTAAGTGAAAAATTCGGGCCTTATACAAACTACAAATCTCCGTTTATGCGGATGTATGTTAACATCGGAGAAACGTACATAATTCCCGGGAAGATAGACGTCAAAACTTACGAGGAACCGCAACCTAACCGTCATCCTTACCGTGAAATAAGAGCAGGCGTTTTCCACCTTATGAGGGACAAAAAGGAGGCGGAGGAATTTATGGAATCCATACGTCAAAAAATAAAAATTCACGGATGGAATGAAACCCCGGTACTTGTCAAGGCTGTCATCCCCGCCGGCACGAAATTTATGTTCGGGACGTTCGGTGCGTACGGAAGCGTTGTGTCGAAATCTGTGCGTTATGAACTGATTGATCAAAACGAAAAATAACTATGAGATTGAAAAACTACGTATGCGTATCGTTCTACAGCGACAGGGCAGGTGCTAACAAGGACAATGTAATCCGTGGGTGCTGGCTGTTCACCGTCCACGGGAAAGCCTCTTTTGACGAGATAAAGGAAAAGTTGGCCTACGCCATAAGCAACAAGAGGAAGGAATACACCGTTTCGCCGGCGGACCTCACCATCACCTCCATCAACGAGATTTCAAAGAGATTGTATAACCGCTTAAAAGCATAACTATGGCAGAAAATCCGTACCAAGAAGCCCTCCAGCGGGCTTCCGACCTGCACGAAAAACTCGGTCCCGGATACCGGGAGGTCATTGAGGCTATCTTCCCTCAACTCAGGGGCAACGAGAACGAGCGTATGTCCAAGTACATCAATCAAGAACTCGCCTGCCTCCGGGCCAACGAAACCAAGGGTAGCGACCGTTACGAAGAACTCACGAAAGCGATAGCGTGGGTGGACGGCGTGCCCGAGAAGGTAGCACTGATGGAGGATGACGTTTGGACCGAACAGGACCAGAACACGATAGACAACATTTGCTCCTACATCCGTGGTGAACAGCATTTCTCCGAGAACGCAATCGACGACGCCATCAAGTTCCTGACGACAAGGTTCCAGAGACCTTCGCCGGCGGTTCGGTGGAAACCAAACGACCAAGGAAGATACGAGGACATCCGGGACATCCTCACCACGCTTGTCCGTAGCGACGGGCGTGCGAATTTCACAGTTTCCGCTGTAGAAGCGGACCTCAGGTGGTTCAAAGAAAGGTACCATAATATGATACCGCTCCAACTAACGAACTCGGACAAACTGTCCCTCGGTTGGGTCGTTGACAAACTGGAGGATATGAAGGGCCGGTGTCTCCCCGTGGAGTTCAAGAGGGACAAGACCGAGAGAGCCATTTCCGTAATCAAAACACTGCTGTGATATGTGTATGTACATAAACCCCGGCGACAAGGTGAAAATCGCCGAGGAGGACCTCACCTTCTACAAGGTCCTGACGACGCGTCCCGAGGACGGACATACAGTGTACCGCACGTTTTATCGGAACGTCCCCATTGAGTTCGGCAAGACCTACGAGGAGGAAGACAAGATTTTCACCGTCAGGAGCGACGAGTATAAGAGTATGCTGTGCCAACGCATCGACGAGAACGCGTTCCACCTTTTCGCAACCTATGAGACCGCGTTGGATTTCATCAGGCTGAACGGGTTCAACTACCTCAACTGGAAAAACGCCGTATGCAAGGCAATCGTTCCGAAGGGAACCCGGTATATGACGGGCGTGTTCCCCACGTATGGATGCCCCTCTTTTATCGGCTCCAGCAATAAACCGGTACGTACGTTGATGGCCGAGCACCCGTCCGTCGCAACGAAAGCCGTAAGATACGAGGAACTATGAAAGAGAACAAGTTCTGGATTGTGAACGCACGCGTTCAAGGAAACGACAACGTGTGGAAGATTTGCAACGGGAAGCCACACCTTCAGGAAATTTTCTACGGAAACGGTCATTTTTTGAACGGTAAAAAGTACTGGTACTCCATCCACGACAGCCTTACGCTCTGTGGCGTCACCTTCCCCGACATAGGACCCGACACGGAGCCGGTACCGGTCAGGCTTGTCCTCGCGGACGAACTCAGCCGGCCGGACCTATTCATCCAACGCGAGAAGGACAACCTGTATATGCACTGGAGGACGGAGACCTTCAAGCACTACGTCAGGAGGTTCAAGTCCAGATGGGTGCCTTGGTTCTGGAACTACCGGGAGGTTGAGGTGACGAGGGTCCCGCACGACTTCAGGATTTCCAACAAACTGTTCCCGGAGATAACGGAGGAGTCCGGCATCGTCGGGATGGACATTGAACGAATAACCGTATTGTAGACTATGTGCCTTTTTTTGAAAAAGAACGTACCAGACGAGGAGACGTTCAAGACGGCCGAAGAGGACCTCACATTTTACAAGGTACTTCGGGTTTTCAAAAACGCAGAAGGAAACGATGGATATGTTACACCGTACCGTTGTATGTATATCAAACTCGGAAAGTTGTACCAAGAAATTGGTTCAGATTATTTCGTAACGAAACCCGGCGTCCCGGAACCGGAGTACGACAGGCGTATCTTCGGTGGTGGCTTCCATCTGTTCAGAGACTATGTGGATGCCGTGGATTTCAGCGGAATATTCCCGGACTCACGCGTTGTGAAGGCCGTCGTTCCTAAAGGCACCCGGTATGCCGTAGGAGACTACAAACTGTGCCGTTTCGGTAGGGCATACAAGTCCGCAGTCGCGAAAGGCGTGATATATTACGAACTGCCAAAGGAGGAACTATGACAAAGTACGTTGCTTCCCCGAGGAGGGATGACCTCATCATCATAGACCACCTGTTCCTCATTGATCCGGAAAGCCGGCCCTGTACCAAGGAGGAACTGGAAAACCTGAACAAGCAAATAAAGGAGTATGGAAAGGAAAAAACTGACCGGTGACGTCCACAAGGACATAGACTCCGTCTACGATTCCATCAACTACACGGAGTCACTCGTGGACGGGCTTGTCAAGGAGTGGCAGGCACAGAAACTCGGTATGGACACCGAGTACTTTGAAATCCTCAACGTCCTTGAGTCTATGAGGGAGGCGGCCCACAGCATCCACAAGGTAAGGAACTGGAGGGAGCCGAAAAGGTTCCACGGTCCGCTCGCTGACGTATGACAGGGAAAATACTATCAGATTGAATATGGAAAAAACTATTGAAACGAAAACCCGGAAAATAAAACTCGCCCCAATCAAGGTCAAGTACACCTCCGGCAACCGCATCCCGTTCGCCTGCATCCCGAAGAGGAAAGCCACCAAGAGGGAGGCCCTCTACATCCTGCAGGAAATCCTCGGCTTCAACCTTGAACTGTCCTTCAACGACGCTATGGACAAGGAAGAGGTTGACGAACTCAAGGACCAGTTCACCGAAGCCCTCAACGGGTTCCTCGACGGTGGCGACTGGTCCGTCCTCTGCGACGACTGCTACTGTTACGACGATATGTACGACTTCAACTTCGCCGTGTTCCTCTGGCTCGTCAGTTACTGTCAGGAAAAAGGCATCTATTAGAAAGCCCGAACTTAACAACACGACTCCACCGCGTAACAAGCGGTGGTTTTTTATGCCTTTCAGACGACCGATTGACTATTTATAGACACTATTGAAAACTGAATAATGCGTATCACAATAACGGAAAGCCAGTACAAGAAAATACTCTCCTCCCTCAAGGAGGACACCGCCGGCACCGTGAAACTGTACCACACGTCCGACAACTGGAAGGGAGTGGAAGATTTCACAAGGACCGGTCTCTGGCTGTCTGACTACCCGGACGAGGCATACGGCGGAACCGTCTACACCTTTGAGGTCCCAACCAACTTGAACATCGCCGACCAAGACACGGCGATGTCCTTCGCCCTGAAATACGACAGGGACTCCGTGGAATACGCCGCCTCAATGGCCGGTATCGACGTTGAGGACGAGAGGGACCTCTACACCGCCTATGACGAGGTCCTGATTGACCCGGAAAGATTCCTTGACAACGGACACTGGGCCTGTATGCTCCGTGATTCAGGATACGACGGCTTCCGCTTTGACTACGCCGGCGGGATGTTCACCTACTACTACCTGTTCAACCCGAAGATTGCGACACTGGTTGATCAAAAGGAACTGACCAATTACGACGACTTCAAGACCGGAGTCCTGCAGGAGGAATACCACGCCTCCCGCGAACTCTCGGGGCCTGAAAGGACCGCACTCGTCCAGCAGGTGTGCTCCGCTATGGAGAACGACCTTGACGCCGTCCTCCTCGTAGGAAAAATGCCTCCCAAGGCCGTCAAGCGTTTCAAGGGAGCCAACAGGATACAGGTGCAGGGAAGGGCCGGCCTCATAGACGCCGTCGGCTTCATCCGGGGAGGCACCGCAGAAATCCAGATAGCCGTCATCTACAACAAGCAGGGCGACTACGCCTTCACGGAAAACGGAGACCCCGACCAAGAGTTCGCAACGGCAGAAAAAACCCTGCTCTCCATCCTTGAGGAGCACGGGTACTTTGACCAGATATAAAGCATAAACTTAAACAATGGGAAAATACATTCACTACTTTGCAACAGAAGCAGACTTCAACGAGGCGATAGCAAATAACTACAGAATGCCTTGGGTGTCCTACACCGAAGGCGTATCCGTCGATTTCAACCAACCGCTGTTCGTTGACCTCGGGCTCCCTTCCGGAGTCCTTTGGGCCACTATGAACGTCGGTGCGAAAGGATTTTACGACCGTGGCGATACCTACAAATGGGGTGGCATCACCCCGCAGTCCGATTTGAACGATGACTACAGGTTCGGAAACTCCGCCCCGTATACCAAGTACAACCCGACCGACGGACAGCGTTTCCTTTATTTGGACGACGACATAGCGAACATCGAATGGGGAACCAGAAGACCCTCGATGTGGCACTACGTCTGTATGCCCACCGCTGAAGACTGTCAGGAACTCCTGAACAACACGACGATTGATGCCGACAAGGAAAATGACCTTACCATATTCACGTCAAAAACAAACGGAAACTCAATCGTCTTCCCCGGGGACGGAACGAAGGTGGGTAAAATAGAGTATCCCAATTTGGCAATCTGGACGAACGAGATAAACACCGCCTACTCAACCTACGCATACGCCTACGGCTTCGGTTCCTATGAGGACTCCGGCTCCTACTATCTCAACGTCAGGTCTTCGGTGGACAGGAAGGGATGCCGGAACGTACGCCCTGTCGCCAAACTTACGCAAAAGTAAAAATAAAATAGGATATGAAAGAATTCATCATAGGCTCCAAGGCTTTCTTCTCCGAGTTCCCGGATTTCATACCCGTGGACACGGACTACCTCATTATGGATGACAACCCGGACTTTGAACTCACAAAGTCCTTTATGGACGGCGACATCCATTTCGTCTACTGGGAGGACCTCCCGAAGGACAAACTCATTGAGGTCCACAAGCATTTCTACGAGGGACGCTTCATCCAGAAGTTCCTCGTCCCGGAGTTCGCCCAGTACATCGGACTCACCATAGACGACCTCAGGGAACTCTCAGTCCTCGTTGACCGGCTTGACCCGTACCACGGCTACTGCAGGGTCGTGTACAACGCCTACCTTGAGAACAACTCCTTCACCCTCACTCCAGAGCAACTGCAGGAAGCCTACGACGTCTACAAGAGTGAAAGGAGCGAATATTACCAGCAATAAAAAACGACACGAATATGAGCAAGTATTTTTATGGAAGCGACGAGCAGTTCCCGAGGGACATCCTCCTCAGGCTGAAGCACACCGCAGAAACGCACGGTCCCGTCAAGTTTGAATACAACGGAGACAACGTCAGGTTCAGGACCAAGCCCTACGGCCACGATGAGGTCCTTATCACCGCCGTAAAGACCAACGAGGACGGAACCTACAACTACTGGACGGACAGCATCTACGACGGACGCCACCACTACGCCGGTCCCGGCTATCCAAACACGGCCGTCTTCCCGCAGAAACCCGTGGACGCCAACCAGTACGTTGACATCATCAGCCGGCAGATATCCGACATGTCACGCCGGTGCGTCAACGAAGGAAAAACCTCCAAGAAAAAAATCAACGAGGAACAAATCAGGAAAATCATCCGCGAGTCCTACAAGAAGATGATGGTGAACGAGGCTTTCGACCCCGAAATGCCAGTCATCATCGTCGGAGGACAGTATCAGGGACGCTATAAGGGTAGCGACCTCCTCCGTATGTTCGACATCACACGGTACAATGACTTCGGACGTCAGGAAATCCAAGGGTTCCCGAAACTGCCGGACTACCTCGGACCTATGTGGGACGGAGACAAGGTCCGCTACGAGTCACAGGACGTTTACGACACGCTGTCCGTATAACAAAAGAAAAAACAGCGAATTACGAACGTGGCCACCTTGACATTTACGTCACGGTGGCTATGTTCTTTTTAGAAGCAAAAAAACCTATGACGAACATCGTACTTATGACCGCAGTCACCAGACCCGAGAACCTCCCCGTTATGCTGGAGTCCGTCAAGCGTGCCTTCGGGTACACCAAGGAGGAACAGGAGGAAAACGGGTACCAACTCGTGTGGGCCATCGTAAGGGACAAGTACAACTGCAAAGGCGAAAAGGGTGAGGTCGGTATGTTCTATGAACAACTGTTCAGTGAGAACTCCGTGAACTTCCTCGGATTCGTTGGCGGATACCCCAACCAGAAAAACTACGGCGGGGACATCTTTGACAACGTCCTTCAATGGCTCGTGGATAATAGGGACGACGACCCGTGGATATACATACTGGACGACGACAACATCGTGCACCCGCTACTCGGAAAATACCTGAAAAAATGTGACGAGAAACACCCCGGCATGGACGGCATCTGGCTGAACTATCAGTCATACAGTGGGCTCAAAATGGCCACCGACGAATACAACGCATTCGTTTATACGAAAGCCCCGGACGGCGAGGTCGTCCTCATCACCAACCCGGACCCGTCAGCCTGCCCGATGAAACTCTCCGTATACAAGAAAAACCTTCCTATGGGAAGGGGAGTCAACTACGATTTCCGCTGGTTCAGGGACGTCGCCGAAAACCTCAGGAACGAAGGGAAACTCCTACTCCAGTGCGACGTTGACGGAGAATGGAACTATCGCTCCGGTGCCTTCCACAACGGCATAGCGGAACTGAAGGACCTGAAAAAGGACCTTGACGACCCCGAAGCGAACACAATCACCTGCGTCGTGGAGGACATATCAATGGAAAACAAGGTGAGGAACTGCCAACGCTACGTAATCCCAAAGGAAGCCAACAGGGAAATCCTTGAGATAATCAGGAAGTACAACTACGGCATCACACGCTCGTAGAAAAAAAATGAAAGCCCGGTACTTGACAGTTCCGGGTTTTTTCGTTACCTTTGACCTATGATACTCCAGTCAGACTACATAGTGCCCGTCCAAGCGATGGAACCCCCGTGCACCCTTGAAAAATTCTATGGCATCGTATGGACCATAGACCTCGGATACGGAGTACGCCTCACAAAGGACCAGTGCCTCAGGCTCATTGACTGGTGGAACCGCGAAGGAAAATTTGAATATGGACAACGAAAACAGGATTTACTACGGTGACGTGCACTACGCACCCGACGGAACCAAACTCATCGCAACACAGCCCGAAACCGACGGCTCCGGGTGCGGTGTCTGCGACGGTTGCTACTACCTCGACAGAAAGAACGTCAAATGCCCGAGATGCCACGGACAGATGGTCTGGATTGACTACGACTGGAGAGTCATCTGGCAGACCGAGGAACAAATACGGGAACACAACGAGTATTTGGAAAAATGCCGGAAGAACTCCTGCTTTACCCACGACGACCAAACCAACTACTGGTAGTATGAACGAGGAACTGCAATCCCTCCATAAGGAATGGTCCGACCTGTCCGAACGCTTCCTGAAAAAGGCCACCGCCTTTATGAAAAGGAACGTTGGGAAGGTGTTCGTGGCGAACCCTGAGCCGTCGTACCATAACAACAACCCGTTCGATGGAGACACCTTCACCCAGTTCTTCCGGGCCTATATGCTACCGACCCTGAACAAAGACGGCAAACTCGTCGTCCGCGTCCTCCACATGGACCAGTACGTACATACCAACCCGATTTACCCGGACCAAGAGATGCTCAACCACTCCGGCTTCGTCGTCACGGTCAGGAACTACACGGGCTACACTTGGGAGTCCCTGTACAGGTGCGTGGCGGACACCGTTGATGAGGATGACCTCACCCAGTTCGAGAGGGACCTCCTGCACGCGGACTATGAACTGCCGAAAGCCTATATGGTGTCCACGGAAGAGGTGCAGGAGAACAGGAAGAGGTGGGAACGGAAACATGAGTTATAGAAAAATTATGAGCGTATGAGCAAAAAACCGTTGACGGAGGAACAAAAGGAAAAAAAGCGAGAATACAACAAGCGGTATCGTGAAAAAAACCACGAGAAACTGATAGCGTATGACCGTGAGAGAAGGAAGGGATGGAAGGAGCGGTATTCTACCGACCCTGAGTTTCGTGAAAAATGGTTAGAGTATAACAAACAATATAGGCGTTCGCATCCTGCTGATGAAGAAGCAAAAAAAGTGAGACGTGAAAAAATGCGGGAAAAACGTCGCCAAAACCCTGAACTGTACAGAGAGCGTTGCAGAAAATACCACGAGGAACACAAAGAAGAGTTAAAGGAAAAATCAAAAAAGTATCGCGAAATTAACAGGGAAGCCAAGCGTAAGTATATGGCTGAATATTACATAAGGACTAAGCCTGAACGCGAAGCATACAGGAAACGATATACTGAGGAACACAAGGAAGCGATAAAAGAGAGAAACAAATCTTATCGTGAGAAAAACGCAGAGGCTTTAAGGCAAAAACAAAGAGATTATACCGACACGAAGGACGGTAGGGCAATGAACATTCTCAGTGCATACACACAAAGGGACAGTGAGTATGGCAGGGAGACAAATATCACAAAAAACTGGATTGTCGAGAACATCTTCAACTCACAGTGCATTTATTGTGGCGATAGCGAATGGACCCACCTCGGAGCCGACCGTATAGACGACTCGGTTGGACACACGGCCGAGAACGTCGTTTGCTCCTGCGGGCTCTGCAATGTTGAAAGACGCCATAAGCGTATGACGGTTGACGAGTTCGTGGAGTACAGGAAAACCAATCCGAGGGTATGTAAGACGAAACGCTGGGTACTGTGCGGGTACGAGACCACGGATGAAGGAGCACTCAAGAAGAAACAGGAACCCGGTACGTAGTGGCGGTGCGTGTGTTCCACGGAATGTTCCACGGAAGGGGGAATTCAACAACGAATAGGGAGAGCGGAAGGGGCGAAAATGGCGTTTCGGACTGCCCCTTGCACGAATTTTCCCAAAAATTTTTTGGATTTTTGAAATTTTTTGTATATTTATGACAGAAGCCAGTGATAAACCCGGGACCCCCCTTTCCGGAGTATAAACACTGGGGCGTCCGGGGGGACGTCAAAGCCCGGGCTCCTGGCCCGTGGAACCTTGACCTCCTTGTTTGGGGTTTTGGGAACGGAGTCCAAAGTGGCTCCGTTTGTTTTGATCAAACGAAAATCCCCCCGGAGAAAAATTTGGCGGTCATAGAAATTTTGTGTACATTTGATATGCCGTTCGTGCCGGCCCCTTAGTTCAGTTGGTTAGAACGGCGGACTCATAATCCGTGTGTCGCAGGTTCAAGTCCTGCAGGGGCCACGAGAAAAATACCGGACCTTCGGGTCCATCTCCCCGTCCCCCCGGATAGCACGACGTAAAACTGCCGACCGGGTCACGCCGGGATAAGTCTCCCGGGACGGGACCGCTCCCCCATCCTTCGGAACTGGACGGCGTTCCCACGAGAAACCTCTGGGTGGCCTGCTGGCCGGCAACCGGGCACGGAGCCCGGAGACCAGTGCCCGGACGGGGAGAGTCCGGGGGAATTGGGTTGTGGTGTAATGGTAGCACTACAGATTTTGGTTCTGTCGGTTCGGGTTCGAGTCCTGACAGCCCAACCAGAAAACGGTACGAAAGTACGGCGGTTTCCAAAAAAAGCCGTATATTTGTACCAGAGTTGATTGACATACGTACAACACGTGCCCGGGTCGGTTTCGTTAGACGGTCCCCCTACATCCTTGGGACTGGGTTCCTTTGGCCCCGGCATCGTGATGGAAGACATACAGCAAAAACTACACAACAGTTTTTACAATCCAACCTGTGAAAAATCGAAACCGAATTCGTCTTCTGTTTATTTTGAATTTTTTCGGCATAGGTTATATTTAGTAGTTACAAGGGGGGACGTACAGCAAACCCAAACTCTTTCACGCTATTGACAGAAAAAAGTCCCCTGTTTTTTTTCTACGCCGGTGTAACTCAGTTGGCCAGAGTAGCGGTTTTGTAAACCGCCTGTCGTGGGTTCGAATCCCTCCTCCGGCTCTGGGTTGAAATATACGGGTCGTGAGGGCCGACGGGCACTACCTCCGTTTGACAGCCAAAGCAAGCCCCTGAGCAGTGCAAAGCGATATGGGACCACCGCAAACGAACCGCCTGCTACCTGTTTGGCTGGGTAAGCATCAATGCAGGACGACCTGAAACTGAATTGTGGGATAGTGCAGTCAGGTAGCATACGAGGCCCATAACCTCGTGGTCGCAGGTTCAAATCCTGCTCCCGCAACCACAAACCAAGAACCAAGATGTACGCATCCAAACGAACCGTAACGAAGGCTTCCGGGGTTCTGAAGAACCACTACAAGCCCAAGAGCCACAGGGCGAACAAGGGGGGACGGTACCTGTTCACGCAGGTCATCCGTGACAAGGACAGCGGGCTGGTCATCAAGACCATCACCCACGACGCCACTGGCGAGAACGTGTTCCGCCTGAAGAAACGCAGGCGTCGGCTCCGCAAGAGCATGTCCCACCAACCCAAGTAGGAACCTACATTCAAGTAGTACATAATCAGTGTGTGTGTTTGGACCGTCTGGCAATACGCCGGGCGGTCCTTTTTTTTTTGCGTTTGATCAAACGAAAAAACCCCCGATTGGAATTACATCCGTTCGGGGGTAATTTTATTTCTACAGCCCTGTATTACATCCGTCCAGATGTAATTTGGTAC
>JAEEGL011939948.1_pt1 | contig 30833 bp, 24 predicted proteins | sample 9134231 | NCBI WGS metagenome assembly JAEEGL01 (sample SAMN16246548, study PRJNA631951) | gut metagenome | biome: gut microbiome; feature: rumen; material: fiber-attached | host: Bos | place: Iran: Karaj | collected 2018-10 | reverse complement strand
GCCTCCTACCAGCTGGTGGGGGAGAGAGGGATCAGTGCTTGAGCTCGACCAGATGGGCTTTTTCGCGCGCCCGGCGGGCCTTCTGGGCCTCCCGGTATTCCTCCCTCGCCCTACGCCTTTCGGCTTGATTCTGGCGGAAGATATCGCCGTTCCGGCGGATTTCTTCGGAGACTCTGTCGACCGTCTCTGCGAGATGTGCTTTCTCCAGCTCGCACTCCCAGACGATGATCACTGCCCAACCCAGTCCTTCCAGCTTGCGCCAGACCTCCTGGTCCCTCTCCTGGTTGCGCGCCACCTTCGCCTGCCAGAACTCCGTGTTGGTCTTCGGCACCGTATACTTCTTGCAATCCTTGTGGCCGTGCCAGAAACAGCCGTGAACGAAGATGACCGTGTGGTATTTGGCCAGGACTATGTCCGGGGAGCCAGGGAGACGCTTCACGTTAGCGCGGTAACGGAACCCTTCGCGCCAGAGCGCATGGCGCAGCCGGAGTTCCGGTTTTGTGCCGGAAGAGTGGATAGCGGATAGATTGTTACTCTTTTGCTCAAGTATATTTGCCGTGGAAAGTCGCTTACCATATAGAAACTCAATATATCTATTTAGTGCTCCGGAATAGATTCTGTGTAGTCTGATATTATCTTCATCGATTTTTATCTTCTCATAAACAGATTTTAACAACTCGAGTTCATCAGTGTCATAAATGCTACCAGAAGAAGGTGCAATTTGTTTAAGATATTGTGAGACTTTTTGGCTTGCAACAAAAGACACGATGTTTTTTATACCTCGGTCTGTGACTCCCCGCCTTTTAAGATGATCTATGAAACCAATTACACGAGGATTGCTTTTGTCGAAAATTGCGAAAGATCTCATAACAACATAATTGTACGTTACTGGCTCTATCCAGATGAGAGCTTGATTGTCTGGCTACCAATGAAAACGCTGAGGCATACTGCGATAATCCATCTTACAATAAAAAACGTGAGAAATACAACGTGCTGACAAACAGTTCTCAAAGCAAATATAGTTATTATTTTATTCTGCGAATAAATTTACAGCACATATACTGGAATGTATTATATAAATCATTATCTTTGTCATAACATCTGGACAAAGGTGGACACTAATACGTATTTATATGAGTCTAAACCCATTTTATTCTATATCAGAAGTTGCTGAACTTTTAAAATTGTCAGTAAAAACAGTCCGCCGGTATATTGCTGGAAGGTATTTGGATGCCGTTATAGTTGGTGGCGTTTATCGAATCCCGAAAGCTGCTTTAGAGCGCTTTATTAACAGTGGTAGAAAAAAAATAGATTCCTCCAAGTATGGGTTAAGAGGGAATAATATAGGGAGGAGAGCGTCTGATACATTGAATGAGAACAGTATCCAGCATCCAAAAGCAAAGGATGATACAATAGAATGGTATAATGTGACTAACGATTGGAGCAAACCATTAAAGACAGATTATACTTTCGTGGATTTATTCTGTGGCGCCGGTGGATTAAGTTTGGGGCTTGAGATGGCTGGTTTGAGAGGCATTTGTGGGTTGGATTGGTTTAAAGAAGCCGGAATGACATATCGTCACAATTTTAAGCACCCTTTGGTTGAAGGCGATATAACCAATCTGGAGGTCAAGAAAGAATTCTATAATACTGTCAACAAACAATTGAAAGGTCGGCGTCTCACGGTTGTCGCTGGAGGTTTTCCTTGCCAAGGATTCAGTATGTCAGGGAATAGAATTGTTGACGACCCCCGGAATTCCCTTTACAAAGAGATGTTGGAAATAGTGAACAACCTTAAACCTGATTATGTTATTTGTGAGAATGTTGTGGGATTGCGGTCAATGTTGAACGGAAAGGTTGAACAAAAGATTCTCTCGGATTTTTATAAGTCTGGCTATAGTATGAATGTAACAACTCTATGTGCTGCTGATTATGGTGTACCCCAGAAAAGAAATCGTGTTATATTCATTGGGAACAGAATAGGAGCAACGAACTTTCACCCTGAACCGATGTTGACCCCAAGAGAATATAAGACAACGGCTAGTGCTATTGCTGATTTGATGAATTGCCCGTCCGATCCGAGTTTTAACCATGTTCCAACTAAGCATTCTGATGCAATGAAGAGACGGCTACTGGAAGTGCCAGAAGGTCAGAGCCTTTATGAAGGATACTCCGACGCATGGAAGAAATGTCCTTGGAATGAGGCATCCTGCACAATTAAGGAGAACCATGGTGGAGTAAACATCCATCCAAAGCTGCCTCGAGTTTTGACCGCCAGAGAGATGGCAAGATTGCAGTCTTTCCCAGACAGTTTTGTTTTTGAAGGAAGTAAGGCAAAACAACTTGTTCAAATCGGTAACGCCGTGCCACCTCTTTTAGGAAAAGCTATTGGCCTTGCAGTTATCGCCTCAGCGGATCAATACTATTCGAAGATAACTAAAGAATAGTGGTTCGTTTAGTGCTATTAGCCGACGGGGGAAGGCTTATTATTGTTCTGTTATAGACCCTTAACAAGAAGGGAACGGCTTCAATGAAAGCTGATTAATTCAAGAAGAGCGGGCATATTGAATCGAAACTTGAAGCAAGCTCTGTGATGGTGAATTTGAAATTCTCCAATAGAAACACCGTCAAATTTGACGGTATTGCTTTCATTCCAGCTTGCAACGTCTTGTTTTGTGAAGGAAATCTTCCCCTTTTGCCAATCAATTCCATTCACTTTCTCCTTTTCTATGACCTTGAAATGATATCTGTCTTTGTTGTTATAAATCCAAAGCATCCAATCAGAATCAAATAAATGGTTCATATATATTGGGAGGATATCTGTAATGTGATTGAAAACCATTATCTTGAAGGCGTCGTTCGTGACCTCCGTAGTACCAGGAGGGAAATAATCTTTAAAATATTGAAGGCAAGTTTTTGATCCAGGCTGTCCAACTTCTGGAGGACAAATCATATTGTTATTAGTCTTTACAGACAGCGTTTGGTTTCCGTCTAGTATAAAATCATAAGAACACTTACTTTGTCCTCCTCTGTCTCCCGGAGTTGATCCGGTGTGTTCAATCGCCTTTGGAATGATCTTGAATGATTCTTTTATTAGATTTTCGATCTGCTTCTCAAGAGTGATAGAGACACGGTTCTTGAAACTGCCTGGTTTTTTTAATCCAAACAGATCGCAAATGGCGGCTTCAGCGGTTATTCCAAAAGTCTCATTGGTTTCTTTAACGCTTTTCAACCACGTTGGTATTTCTTTTACAATAAAACGGAATTTGAAAGTTCTATTCTTATGTGTCTGGATCTCAGCTATTGATGTATCGCCATATTTGAGCGTAATACTTTCTTTCCAGTCTTTCAATGTCCTACTAAAAGAGAAGTCTCTTTTACGAAATGAATACGAGCCTACGTCGTCAGATTTGATAATAGAATAAGCAAGATTGGCTCTGTTGATAAAGACAGTATAATCGGATTGGAAGAAGTAATCAATAAAAATCGGCATCATTTTATGGATGTGTCTGTATACCAATTGTTTTATATCGCTTTGGCTAGATATTTCTCCTCCATAAATATCTCCAAATAGATCGTTTAGAATGGGATAACCAGCTTGCCCTACAGTTCTTGGAGCAACTTTGTCTTGACTCCCGAACGTTCTTATCGATAAAGTTTTGCCATCATTTAGCAAAAAATTGTGAGGGGAAGTCGTCTTTCTCCCCATTAAGGCGTTGTCAAAATTGGTGAAGGTTAATAACTTGACAGGAGTGCAACCAATACTCTCAAATACACTATTACATAAAGTAGTAAATTCTGTTGCATCGAATGATGTTTGATTAGCATTAAACTGCGCAGAAGCTGTATTGTTGACTGCTAATTTATAACGAGTGCATATGAAAGATTGAAAAGTCAATCCAAAACAGGCATTATTCATAGACGAAACATGTAAGCGTCCCCTTTTCGGACAGTCTAGTAGTTTACGCCAAAGTTAGTATAATCTTGTTCATTTTCAAACTTATGAAAAACTTCTCAAGGGTTAGCTGCCGCGGCTGGGACAGAATGTCCAATTGAGCGAAGCATATGTTTATATCCATAGGCATTATGTTCTCGAGCAATGCTGATCTCATATTCGTCCGTGAGTTCTGCGGTAATTCCCATCCGGACCTAGGGCTCTATAGTTTTTTTCTATGACGTCCCGCAATATCTGGTTGTCCAGAGCCTGGTTCGGATACATTGCTTCAACTTTCGGTTCTCCTTCTCAAGCTCCTTCAACCACTTAACCTGGCTTACATCCATTCCGCTGTACTTCGACTTCCATTTGTAGAGCGTCGTCTTTGAGCTGCCGTGCTCCCAGGCTACCAGTTCAGCGGATACTCCGCCGTCCAATTGACGGACGGCTTTTACCATCTCCGTCTCGCTGTGTCGTGTCCTTTTAGTATGACACGGTTAATTGTTTTGAAAACTTTAATTTTGCCCGACTTTTAGGGGAGGCTACACATCTGTCAGCAGTGTGTGCAACTCTTTAGCTACGGCTTCCGCCAGCAGAACAGGAACACCATTTCCAATAACTTTAAACTTCGAAGATAATCGATTTGGCCCCCAAACATATTTATCGTCAACGCTTTGTATTCTTAAGGCTTCTCTAACAGACAAGCGTCGGTTCAAGTACGGGTGAAGAAATACTTCATTGTTGCCAAAGCAGGTTGTTGGGCTGTAGCGATAACGATGTAATCGTTTAAAGGAGCGTCTTTTCGTGTCTCCTTCTTCAATTTCTAATCGCAGATCTGAATTACCGTTAAATAAGAAGAACTCATTCCCATTTGGAAGGGTCTCGGCACCATCAACACAGTTTTGAACACACAAGGATTTAGGGATCCCTTTTGGCTTATTTGTTCTGTTATCCCCGAAAGGGGCCCTGTCGGGCCATGCATACCGGGTCAAGGCATTTGGATACTTTGGCTTTGGCCAAGGGAAATCAAAACTTCTTATGTCTTCAATTGTTGATTCTCTTGTGTTCTCGCCCAGGGAAATGTCTTTTCTTAACCCAATAATAAATACGCGTTTCCGATACTGTGGAACGCCGTAGTCTAACGCATTTAATGTAGCCCGATCCAAATAATAGTTGTCGCTAATCAACTTAAGAAGTAAAGTGTCCAAGATTGCTTTTTGCTTTTTGCGCATTATCATCCCTACCACGTTTTCCATTACAAAGAAAGAGGGCCTCATTTTCATAATACGTTCAAGAAACACGTGTGTCATTTTCCCACGTGCTCCTTTAAAACCGTTTCCTGTCCCTCTCATTGTAAAGTCCTGACACGGAGGACCTCCAACGATACCCCACATTCGCGGCACCCCGTTAGGGAATGCGGTTTTTAGAATGTATTCAGGGGCTAAGTCTGTAAGCGATTCTGTGCATGTTATCGGACACGACCGTTTCTTATGGCCCCTTGCCCAAGAAGACATACCTTCATTGTGAAGATCCGCGAATACTTTATCATATTCGTTCGCGAAAACAATGTCGAAACCGGCTCTCATGAATCCCATATCCATGAAGCCTCCCCCGGAGAAAAGAGATATGATGGGAATACGTTTAGCCATTCTATAATAGCTCATAAATGAGCGTGTTTGCTGTGGTTTTAAAGGTGTAGTTGTCCGCCTGCTGAGATGCACGAATCACATTAACAAATACTAGGTTTTTCCCTATATATTGTACGGGTGTATCCACGTCGTATTCATCAAGACCTGAAATGTAATACGTTGTATTATTGCGGCTCTGTATTACATACATATTGGTACTAGGTATTATCACAACTATCCCTGAAATAGTTTGACATAATTCGTCGGGCGATATCTCTCGGTACTGACATATATGTCTACAGTTACATTTTGAACACATTCCCAATTCCGGCCTTGCATGAGGACGGAATTGTTTAAATGCAATAGCGTTATTTAACAGATCGAGAGAGTCTTTCACTTCGGATAATAGTTGATCACGATATGTGTATGAATAGGGTATTGCAAATTCTTCGCCATTGATGTCAACAAGAATCAGATGGCGAGGACTCCCAAGAGATAAATGTTCACACATTGCCGCATATAAATGCAGTTGAATGTAATACTCTGTTTTGATATTATTGTCCCAATCTTTGACATTCCCAGATTTAAAATCAATTATATCAACACATCCGCTATCTAATATAATCTTGTCTGCGGCTCCTTTTAATCCAATCTCGCTGCAATCTAACCACTTTTCAGAATAAATGCGTTTCCCGCTGCTTCGAGATAAAAAAGAATGAGTCCGATTCATCATCCTCAACGCATAACGTATTGTACAGTTTCGTTTGTCATAATCATTTAAACTGGGATTGCTGAGTGTCGGATATTTGTTGGAAAGGATGTTCTTCTCTTTTTCAATCAATTCTTCCCACTTGTTTTTCAAATCCGCCAAAGAACTCAATTCGCCTTTAGTGGTTAGCTCATAGATTTTATGTACGATTGTGCCTAGAATAGCATTTCTATTTGAAGGCAAATATAGTGCGGCATCGTTGAAAACCCTTAATGTATAATTAAGAATTATCTGATAGCGGCATCCAGAGTTAACCCACGAGAAGCTACTAGGGGATAGCGCTTTAATCGAAACGCTATCCCAGACGGCATCAATGCTGGGAATCCGAGGAAACTGCATTATTTATTCTGTTCTTTTTGAATATATTCGTAACAATTGCTTGTTCTCCTAAGGAGGTTGAACGTGTCAATTACAACAACGTTGTCTGCAGACAGTGGGACACCAATCAGGCTCTCGGCCTCTAATAATGTATCGGCCAAAACAGCAGTCTCTTTGACACCTGACCATAGAGGATGAGCCGCGAAAATGGGTTTACGCACCCCGTCGGGATCATATAAAAACGGAATCCCTGATGAAGACGACTCTAACTTGAATGGTTTTGAACTGAAAAAACCCTCATTCAATGCTACAAGCCTATTTCTTGCTTGATTACCCCATCCTCGTAATTCGGGATAATCAAAATTACCATCTGCTCCTGCTTTATACGAGCAATCAACCATAACGCGGAATAGTGCTATGCCCAGTCTCCAGTCAAGGAGCCCATGGTATGGCATATTTTTATATGTCTTTAGGCATTTGTAACACGTAGACTCGCATTCTTCAATATGTTCATCACTAAGCATTTGCTTGAAATAAATGTCTTCTCCGTTTAAGATTCGTTTTGCATATAGGGGGAAATTATCATAAAAATGGGCGACAAAGCCGGATCCGTTGATTTTTTCGTCAGCGAGACAAACTTCTCCTAGCCCCCCTGCTTTTGAAAGAATTTCTACCACGTCAATCTCGGTAGGATCAACATCCAGACAGGATGCAATGGCTCGCTGCAAAATAAAAGATAGAGAGTAATATGCAGCTCGAACGCCCTGGGTCCTAAAATCTAGCCCGCCTTCAGAATTGCAATGAAAAGGTTCTAATATAAGACCATCAACCGCGGATTTAGGAGATAGTGTGATGACATTAGTGATCTTCTGAGCCGCAAGATAAATCTTCTCCATTGCACCTATGGGGTTGATGCAAGTTGTGACATCCTTTGTGTCTGTGGTATTTAATGTTACCCTTCCGGGAATAAGTGAATGTGGGCTGTCGGTCCCATTGAGAACGGGTTCGGCTATCCACTGTCTCGCGGTGGAATAAAAAGAAGTCCCGTTGAGATAATACTTTACGCCACACTCGCAACCCGTTATCTCTTTGTCGCTAACACGCCATGTTTTCCCTCCCTGACGAAAAGATAACATATAATTGTGACCGGGCGGAAACAGTTTGTTAAGTGGCTGAGCTGAAGTCTCCATACGAATGCCGTTTCGCTTTACAAGGATCTCAGAGTCATCTCTTTGATCAAAGCCTTTAGAAAGACTTGTTATAAAAGCAGCAGGAGTGCAGATAATAGAGGGGTTCATAGTTGCTTGACAGCAAGGGCAATTCTTTGCTATGTCTCCTGCATCTGGCAATTCAGTTACAATATGCTTGCAACTATGATTGCTGCACTCCCATAATCTCATGCGTAAAGAAAAGATTGGGGCAGAGGGGTCTCCTTTTGTCTTGACGCAGTTAACTCCTCTGAGGCCTGGGCCGTATACTAATGAGGCCTGAGAAAAACCGATAGCGGTAAGCACGTGTTTGTCCTTAGTGATCGAAGCTCCTGGGGCAAAAGCGGAAATCGCCTGATCAATGGGCCGAGAAACAGAAGAAATCTCTTCTTTAATCACATTGTTAGTGGTTGTCTGAATACTGTGATACAGCTGGCGATCTCTTGTTGGCATACCATACATTGGAAGCACGCCATCTTCTGCGAGGCATTCTGCTAGAGAGTCTGCAACAACGGAATCATCTGCGACAGCCTTGTTAATATTATCATATAAGCTCTCCCTGTCATTAATCTGGGATGCATATTTAATAAGCCGATCAATGATTCCCTGTTCTTCAGTTAGCAGGGTGGCCACACTTTTTAAAACAGATTCGTTCTTGGGTGAAGTCAGCCAAGAACCGATATACTCTTTTATTCCGTCCACATTGTCCTTCCACCCCTGCCTGGTGCCAAATTCGCCGTGCGTATTCCCGTCCAAACGAATGTGTCTATACGTAGCATACGACTTAAATGCATAATATAGAACTTCCTTCGCAAATAGGCGTTGGAGGATCTCATATTGGTTCAGAGATAGGAATGGCGTGGGTGGCTGATCGCCGGTGATCTGTTGGGGGTTGAGAAAATAATGCTCATCATGGCTTCGGCCTCGGCACAATGTAAGAATCATAGAATAGGCTTGGCCTCTACGCCCACCACGACCAACACGTTGCTGATAATTGAAGCGTTGTGGCGGCATGTTGGTGAGCATAACACCTTGAAGCGGGCCAATATCAACGCCAACTTCCATTGTAGTCGTAACACTCAAGACATCTATGGATCGCGCTTTTTCAACGAACGCTGCATTTGGGTCAGTAGAATCAACACGAACAATATCTCTAAATTCCAGCTGGCGGGCCCCCTGATCATCAGTTTGCCCAGACAATTCCTCGCAATGTAGACGACATGCGGGACGACCTTTGACGATATTAAGCATCAAATCCGTGCGTCCACGCAAATCCTCCACAGTCTCTGTGCAATTCTCGTCAAGGTCCCTAAAGCATCCTGTGCATATCCCGGCCGATTTATGTAAGTGTATGCGTCCGCATTTTGGGCAAACATAGCCAATATCCTTTACGGAAACACAACGAATCATAAGAGTATGAGGCTGTAAAAACAACTGTTTGTTTCCAGCATACTTGAGATAGTCGATAACAGCTTGCCCTAATGGATTCGGAACTTTAACTTGCGTTCCTATCTTCTTCGAATAAGGGATACTGTACTTTTCACAACAGGCATAAATATAGTTTCTAATTGGATCCTTCGCTCTTAATGACTTGAATTCCCCGTCTGTGTCTCGAGGGAATACAATATCTGAATAGGGATTATTCTGATATCGATAAGAGTTCCCAATTAGTCGAATCACAGAATCCACTATCTGAACAAAAATGTCTTTGTTAATGTAATCTATTAGTTTTTGAGGAATAAAGCCTTCAACCGTTGTCCCTGATAAAACCTTATCAATAACTTCGTCGTTGCGTTTAACAGTAACCCATCCGATTCCAGAACTTTCTGCATTGTAGTGCAGGCGCCCAAATAGAACCCTCATCACATTTTGAGTGATGGCTTTTCCTGCCTTCTTATTAACATTGTTGATGAGTAATTCGGATCCTCCATCAACTTCATACCACATAACGGGGTCTGATGAAGCCGTTTCCTCAAAATGTTGATTGTTGGCATCACAACCGGCCGGATTAGTATAAAGATCCTTGAAAGCTTTGAATATCGGGGAATCTATGCAGTTCTCTGTTCTTACCAGATCTTCAATAGAGACCGTGCGGGACAAGATGGCCTGAAGCTTTTCAATATCAGGATTGATGCTGGTCAGAAGACGGTCTGCGTTGCGCTTCTCGCGGGAATCTCTAGTAGGATCCGCAAGAATGAGCTCATTAAATCGCTTGTCGTCCAGCAATTCCTGAAGATCTTGCTCTATTTTCGCGTAGTCTATGGTTTTATCCGGAGTACACCTTTCAACAATAATGTCTCTCATCAAATCAGTGTACTGCTCTCGCTCGATACTGTTTGCTACCACGGCAGCGTCCTGGCGACTGTCTGCAAATGTGACCAATTTACGATTGTGGAGTGTTGGCAGTTGATAGAACAATTCACGGGCGTAGAGTTGCGTGACTTTATTGAAACCGGTTCTGAATCCCCTTATGGGCGATCGGAAAGCCTTTCCATATTTGTTTGTGGCGCAGAAAGGACAATGACACGGTAGCGCAGGGGCTTTAGAAGCGGCTTCAACTATGCTCTCTGTATCTCCATCTAGAGATGGAACGGTGTATAAATAACCGCGGATTCCGGGATGGGGTTCACCAAAACAAGACTCGGTGACGAATCCGGTTTTTTCGTCCAAGAATGCTAATTGCCACTCGCAAGGAGCATCCTTCTCATCTTTACCAAATCCAAGTTTATGTAAGGTCGGCACATCCTGTTCTCGAAGGTTGCGTTCAACGGCACTATCCTTGTCGCTATCAGGAATAGGATAGAATAATGCGAAATCGCGATAATTTCTTTTTTCTACCATCACTTGGCTCTGGCGTTCCGGCAATGCCTCAAGGTTGGAACTAGTTGGCAAAATATCTGTTATCCATTTGCCACTGTCATGTTCTTTGTAAGCGTGACGTTTCCCGCCATAAAACAGAGTGCCACATTGCTCACAGTACAGTAATTCTAGCACCCTATTTTCTCCGTCCATATCTCGCGAATGGGCATGTAGTTTTCCTACTGGTCTATTGTTGGCTTCGTCATATTTTTCTAAAGTTGCCCAAAGGCCATCTATGTTTCTATAGAACAGGTGGAAACGAAACCGTTGCATAGTGCCGCAATCGACGCCATAGTTTTTTTTGTCGAAGATATCATACAAGCCACGAATAATGATAAGACCTTCAGCTGCTTTAGCAGTGTCATCATCATTATCATCCCCGAATAAACTATTTGCAAAATAATGACCACCCCAATCAGAGGGCGATTTAGATTCCCCTTTGCCCCGACAGAAAGGGAGCGCTCTGTTGTGCCCCATTGAACCTAAATCGAATGTGTCAGAGAGCCGTTTGGTGATAGCCAATTCATTGGATGAAAACGTGTCAAGCAGCTGGAATAGACCGTCTTTCTCTGGGAGCGAATAACCTGAAAAAATCGCTAATAATTGAGCTGCATTATGGCATGTTGCATCGACACTCTTCTTTGTCGAATCATTGTTAGTATAATCTTCGAAACACAGAGGGTTGTTGTAATATAAGTTGTATATCTTTATGAAAGGATCAACTGGTAAAAGAGTGGTATACCTTTGGTTAGATTGAACGTAATGCCCTTCGATGATGTTCTTGAGTGTAAACTCGCATCCAAAAAAACCATTCAAGAAATCAAGGCTTTCTTTCTTTTTGCCATCTGTAACCTCCAAAGAAGCAGAAGATGACAATATGCGAAGTTGTGGGCTATTTGGTGTAAGTCCAAGCCTATTAAGCAATAATCGTATCAGATAGGCGGTTTCGGTACCAGATGTCCCGCGATTAAGGTGCAGCTCATCAATAACAAGATGGAAGATATGAGACGAATCTTTCTGAAGCCATTCTCTCGTTTTGGTAATAATTGGATTATCCACCTCACGCATAAGCATCATGGCCAACATTGAATAGTTGGTGATTAGTATGTCCGGTGGTGTTTGTTGCATGTCGAAGCGAGTTCGCATTTCTGAAGAAGCAATACCGTTTCGGCCCCTGATCATTTGCGATATAGTTCGACGGATACCGTACTTTTCAAGATTCTTCTTTTTTTCTTCCTCTGAAAGGCCATCATCTATATTCAGTAAACCCAACGTGTCATCAGTCATTGCGTTAAGCGCTTGCATAGCTTTGAGCAGGTCGTTATAAATGCGGTTGTTAACCCCCGTTTCCTTATATTTCGGATACCCGGATGTCGGAGAAGCACCATTGTAACGGCCAAAGAAGATGCGGTTCCCATTAAGATGACTCACCATCCACTCTTGGACTTCGTCATTGTCCAGCGCATCGCGTAGACGAGTCATTTGATCTTCGACCAGGGCGTTCATAGGATAGATTATAAGGGCCCGAACTGCGGCATCGCGATGCTCGTTAGGACGTTGCATGGCAACAGGGGCCAATAGGCCCGGTGTTCCTTTTGGTGCCCCAGGAGGGAAGAAGAAAATGTCGTCTTTGCTGAGAGGTTCACCGTTGTTTGATTCCCACCAAGCGTTTACAGTATAGTTTTCGACATTGTCCCATTCTTTTTCTGCTTCTGCAATTATATCTGCCAACAAAGGGAGCAAGAAAGACTCGGTTTTTCCAGAACCAGTCCCTGAAGTTATGATACAATTGTTCCCCAAAAGAGAGTTTCTCAGCATTTCTGCTTGATGCCGATAGATGGGGAAATCGTTGCGTATTAGACCTTTGTTGATAAAATCCTTAAACAATTGTCGTGCATTGTCATTCATGCCCGGCAGATCAAATGGACGTAAGGAGGAAATTTTTAATTTTTCTCCGTTGTCCAGCTCAACATTCTCATATGAGGGGAGCGGCTCTATCCAGGGCTCTCTGGCCGCAACTTGATCTGTGCGGAGAAGGTCCTCCCGCTCTCTCTCAATACTATCATAACGTGTACCAAACGCGGTTTTTATATATAGAAGAAAATTGTCTTTGATCTCCTTATATGCATGAACTGGGTTTATAAGATATTTTGCCATAACACATTTATGATTATTGTCCTAGTTTATCTAAGATATTTTCCGGCCGGCTAGCTGCTGTTAGCGGATTAACGCTGATGTTATAAGCCCGGCTGCCAAATGAGGAATTTGGTGTTGTCCCCGTCAAAAGAGTGAGAGCTCGAGCGTACAGCAAAGGAAGCCGAAGTTGTTGCGGCATCCTTATTTGAGATAGATCTTCATCGTATTTAAGGACTTTTGATTTGCCTTTTATCATCCCTACAAAATGCCCCCAATATTTGTCTATTTCAATCATTCGGCCATTGGTAATCATAACCGTGGTTTCATCCCTTGACCCGGGGAAGAAAGTTACCACATCACTATCTGGATCATAATGCTCCTTATCTATTTCGCTGTTATTTACACACTGCCTTTTAGACTGTCTCTCTTGATATAAAACGGCCATTTTTGAGTAATCGATTACACGATAGCTTTGGATGCCGGAAAAGTCTCTCGTGGTTCCGGTGGCCTCTTTAAAGGCCATGTAATCATATGCGGTTGGCAATGATTCTAACAAGGCATTAGCATAAACATTGTCCTGATACAATAGCCCACATTTTTCGGCAAGGTTCTTAAAAATGCTTCGATTGGCTGCGTGAATATAAATGGTTTGAGGTTGTAGATAGTCACTCTTATCGAGATATTCTACACGAAAGCCCAGAGGCTGTTGATATCTCTCAATTTTGCGGATAAGTTCAATTGTCCGTCCTCCCGTTAAAAGACATTTGAAGTGATTGTCCACGCAGGAAAAAGAGACGATACTTTTCCCAAGCAGGCCCGGCTTGGCAGTTCGCGTAAATTTTGGGGCCAACAAGATTAATGTCGGGCAGTTGGCGGTTAAACACAGGCCTTCGTCTGTATATGAATAGTTAATATATCCCATACGAAAATAGTCTGCAAGTTCGTTGTTTAATGAATACTTGCTCAAAACCGAATAAGAGGTCTCTTTTTCATTTAGACTGGAGATCCTTTCTATAATCTCTTTTATCCACTGGACAGTGATAATGTTGCGATGCGTCTCGAATGAAGCGGAAGTAATAGCATATAGTAAATAATCGGTCTCTTGATATTCCCCGATCTCGATAGGGACGTGACGGGGTGCCATACCCATCTGCAATTTCAAAGTTTCCCAGTTGATCAGGGGTTTCTCAGCGATGTCAACAGGGAGTCTTAGGCCCGTCATAATGGGAGGCTCCATTAAGCCACCCCAGCGATCTAATGGTAATTCTTTGAAATGCTTCGGTAGAGAAAACTTCTTAAACTTATAAGTACGTCCGTAAGGGATGGGGGCTTCATTGCAGAACAGTTGAAATCCCGTTTGACGTTGAAAGAGATTCGTAAAGACTTTAAGGATCCACAGACTCTTCCGATGATCATAATACAGTTCTGATGAATAACGAGGGTTGTCGGTGATAGAGACGGCAAAAACTCTGTCTTTAGAAACATCGATGCCAGAGATGTCAAATTGGGCGGGAAGGAGGTCGGAAAGATAAACTGTATCAGTGTCATCGTCCCCCCTAACCTCTAGATTATTGACAGATTTGCACCGGATCTCTGATTTGAAGCGGAGATTGTTTTTGCTCGGCAGCTCTGATTTGGCACTGTCGATACGAAACACTGAATATGTGCCACCTAAAGCACTATTTGTAATCATTGTGGCTTCATTATCGTTTAGCCAACAAATGAAGTCTTCAATGACATCTTGTCTGATTACTACAAAATACAATTCCCCTTTGACAAACACGTTCGTGGCGACATACTGATTCTGGTACAAACGTAAAATGTAGTAGTCCGTTACGAGGTGTCGTGCTTTCAGAGATTTGTTCGTTTCTTCGTGAATTGCGTATACTCCGTGTCTGGATTGAAATACTGCTTTAAGTTCGGATTCGTCTAAATGGAAAAGCCGATTGGCATACCCATCATTTTTAATGAACACTTCTGGGAACACTCTTCTGCTAGCATCTGCGATGAAAGACAAGTACTCTATGTCGTTAATATCCGAGCAATAGAGTTGAAAAGAGAAGGAACAAATATGGCTGTTAACATCGTAATCCATTTGTAAAAGTAATGGATATGCGGTATCACCCCCTTCAATATGAGTCGTCCCCGTACGTCGATCTCGCTCTTTGATTCGGGTGGTGCCGTCCCAATTGTCATATTCAATGCGAAGAACACTTAGCAAATAATCAACGAAATCCCGATCAACGAGTTGCTTATACTTTGCCGTGGAAATGCCAATAGATGTATAGTAATTGTGAAACGCCGACAACAGCCGGTCATCTTCAATAGTGACCTTAGGTACAAGTCCTGCTTGGTTAAAGAGAAAACAAAATTTCTGAATCTTGGAGGGTGAAAGCAGACTTTCTCTCATCAGGGATCTAACATATTGTTTTGTCCCTTTTTCGGAAAGTAATCCGCCTGATTGAAAGTGGAGCCCGTTATTAATGGCCCATTGATCGATTAATGACCAAATCTCATCAAGTTTAATATTTGCAAGGAAGTTGGAAGGCCCTATTTTATCAATGAAATGATTGGAAAGTAAAAATGGGAATAAATGACCATAATAATTATTCCCGTGGAGCTTTAATTCGTCATTCTCGCAGATGGGCATAATTAATACTGAGAGAATAGGAAGGAATAGAGTATAACAGGCCTCTCTTTTAGCAAGGGAAGCTATTTGGTTGATTTTCGTTTCCAGGTCTTTTATATCTTTGTTGCCACCGGGGCCGATCCAAAACTTGTGCACGAAGTCTCTAAATATCTCCTTGTCTGTAAGAGACGAGGCGAATCGGTCTTTGTATATTTCGACGTTTTCCTCCTTCGCAAAATCAATGAGGTCCTGCATAGATATATGCAGGATAATACGCTCTATAGACTCTCTCTCAAAGTAGTATCTAAAGATGAGATTGCTCCAACTTTTGATGTCCATAGCTCATAAGTGAATCAGTATCCAACAAAAACCTTGTCTCGGTGATAGGCCAAGTAGTCGCGATTGGGCTTATGCTCAATAGGCAATTTTATCCTCTTATTGTTAATGCTGCCGAAATGCTCTGAAAAGAACCCTTCCGTTTCATATTCAAACAGGGCAGATGATAACTGGATTGAGTAGTTGTCGGGCGAGATTGTAATAAGGCCTCTGTCAAAGGCCAGATCATATAGCGCAGACAAACATATTCCGTTTTCCGGATCAAGTTTTTGTTCCGGAGTACTGTCGGCCCAAGGGATGATATGACTGGCCACTAAAAGCTCGGGAACACAGATGCCAGTTATTGAACAATTCTCCTCGTAATTATGAAGAATCATAGAACGAAAAACGCTTTGATTGACGCGTTGTCTAATGACGGTTGCCCGTTCTTTTCCAATAAGATCTCTTTCTGTAAGATTTAGCGTCTCTTCGATTGATTGATTTAGTATGTCAGCTTTAATACGCTGCGCGTCGTTAAACAGACGCTCTCGATCATTGTTGTATTCGTTCCAAATAGGTTTGCAAACTGGGATGCCGGCCGTCATCCCTTTTCTGCCAGAGTTTATGATGTATGGGTCGCATGCGGCGAAATTGGCTAATCGTAAAGCGGCAGAACTGTCCGAGCGGCCAAGAATTTGAGCCAGTTCTTTTACTTCGGGCGTTGTTCGACACAGCTTACCAAACGGAAGCTGAAAATAAACGCTTAGCGCTAGTATTAGTTCTTCGCGAGTCCAGGGTCTTCTTGACATAAACTCTTATGCATCAATGATGATTCTTTCAAATGTAATAATTTTCTTAAGTATCTCCAATTAGTTTGTTATGCTACGCTGCCAACATTCATATGCAATCTAAGATTGGCAAGGTTTTGATAATATAAAGTTGGGAGGCAAAGGGAATCTAGGATATATGTTTTGAACGGGCCTCGTTCTGTAATAATGCACGAGCCGACTCATCAGGGAGATGTCGCCCTCTTTTCTGCATTTGCCTAATTTTCAACACCTTCGAATGATATGAGCGTGAATTTTAAATGAAAATAATTAAATTTGAGGCATACCACAAACAATGACCTGAAAGAGAACGTAATTGCATAATCAAAAAGTCCTTATATGAAATCAAAATTTTCCCTTGTAGTCTTAGTCGCCCTCCTTTTGGCGGGGCCAACCTCTTATGCTCAGCAGAAAGAAGAGGAATCCACCTCGACAACGCTTCAATTTATGAAAACCAGCGGCTCCTTTTTCGTTAAAGAGTTTTACGATCTTTCAACTATAAAAGGTGTCGAATGCAAGGTTCTAATTATCACAGATGTGGTATTAAATAAGAAGATAGGGTGTATGCGGCTTGAAACAAGTTACAGATCCTCATATAATAGTAGCCCTGACACATATGTTGGCACGTTAGACTATGATGAGTTGGATGCATGTATTCGCTCTCTTCGTTACCTTAAAGATAACATTATTTCAGCTGAAAAGGAGGTTTACACGGAGGCGGAGTACAAGTCCAGGGACAAAGTAACCATTGGCGCATACTTCGATCAAGACAAGAATACCTGGACTGCATACGTGCAAACAAAATCTTACACGTCCCGCTCTATGAAGTTCTTCGATTCCGATAACCTTCAGGCCCTGGCCACAGAAATGGAAAAGGCTAAAACAATGATTAAAGAAAAGACTGAATAATATGAGAAACACATATCTGAAGATGGTCATCTATAGGGTGTTTGTATATTCGTTGCTAATGCTGGTTCTTTTTGGATGTGGCTCAGAGAATAAGAGTCTCAGTAAATTGCTGAAAGAACGCAATGAGTTAGTCGCTCAAGTGAAAGCCGATTCAGTAGTAATAAAAACATTGCGAGACTCTATTGCAATGCTTTCCTTTCCCGCGAATCAGCGGCTGACTAAGATTAATGATCTATTGTCGGTCGGGAACTATGCTGAAGCCCGAGAGGAGGTTTCCCGCCTTGTTTCGCTTTTCCCAGAATCAAGAGAGGCTAAATCCGCGCCCGTTTTGATAGAGAAGATCAACAAACTTGTGGCTCAGAAACACGCCGAGGAAGAAAGAATAAAGGCATTGGGTTTCAAGGGGCTAAAGCCATCGGCATCTACAACGATTGGATACAATAAGGTTGTTTTTTCAAATATTAGCGTCGGAAGTGTTTTCACATTTGATGCCTACGATGATTCTTATCATTATTATACGGCGGATAGGGGGAATCGGTATATTACTGCGGCAATGAGAATCACATCCGAGGACAAAAACCCGAGATTGCCCCAGCCTGCGCTTTATTCCATTTCTGGGGATACGATGAAATGGGAGGGGAATTTTATCGTTCGTTTTACCCGCTGGAGAGACTATGGCTCATATCTGGGGAATTATAGCGACAATGGCAATGATTTCTCTAAAGTTAGTTCCGTGAATTTTAAGATAGGATATGAAGCCTCGGAGGAGACAGTGAAGAAACCTTATGCAATTGTTCTTTTAAAAGAAAACACTCTTTTGAGACAGTATGAGCGATTTGATAACCCTCCTGTTTCATATACGGGGAGAGTTGACTATCCATATAGTCTAAGACTTGAGGATTTTACGAAAGAGGATAGCCATTATGTTGTAATAAAGGTAGCTAATCTATAAATAGTCAGAATGAGAAAGGTCGTATTTCTTTGTATAGTCGCCATTTGGGGCGCCCTGATAACATCTTGCAATTCGCGAAGTAATCTATATGAACATACGGATTATTTCGTCGACCAGCTCTCGTCAACATATCAGAGTTACGGTCTTCAAGGCTTATCTGATAAAAGAATGACCAAGGATTCGAAATACAGCGTAACTCCTATAGGTAGGCTTATTATCGTCAAAATAGAGGAATACGTTTCGGATGATAAATACGAGTCGTTGAGGAATGATCTTGAGCGGCATTACAAGAGAGATAGCCGAGTTAATCGAGTGTATATTAATCAAGGGGGCACAGTTGTTATTGACTGTAGAAACTAGATGAAAATGATTGAGGACATTCAATTAAATGCACTCGTTCATTTTAATGGTATGTGAAGTGAAGCTCACCCAGAACGGAAGGCACCCTTCAGGCTTCGCAGGTAGTCGTTTTTATTTTCCCCACATTCCTCACCCCACCACCTCCAAATAAAAACTCACCGGCCGGAATCCGTCGTTGCAGGAGATCATGGCGCTTAGGGGGTTGCGCATCCATCCGTCGAAGAAGTTGCCGCGGCCGGCGGCGAGGTCTTCCACGAACGGGCGCATGGATTCCCAGGCGGAGTCGCAGAGGCCCTCCGGCTTGCGGGCATCTTCCGAAATCCAGCTGCGGCCGATGGCGATGTCGCAGGCGTGCTGGATGGGGTTTTCGTAGATGGCCATGAGGTCGGGGTATTCCGTCCTGCGGACTGCGGTTATCTTGACTTTTTTCATGTACAATGATACAAAAAAAGGATGAGAATACTTACTTGGCCTTGTAATGGATGCGAAACAGATTTATCGTTCGATTGATCCCGACCTCAACGGGAACAAACTCTCGATCACCCAGCAGCCTTTTCCGTTTGGTGGGGTCGCCGATGAAACGTTGGACATCGTAATCCCTCTCTGGATTGATCTTGGTTTTTAATCCTACTCCAAGCGCACTGCCTATAATCGTTACCAGATCTTGCAGGGTACTCCCTTTGCCAGGGCTTATTGTAATAGTTTCTCCATTAACCTCGCCAGAGGGAATTAATGATATACATCGGCTGATTGCCCAAACCGTGTCATCGATGTGGGTGAAGTCGATCAGTTGCTGCCCTCCTTCAATGGTGATTTCCTCATCCTTCAGGGCCTTTAGGATAAAGTTCGGAATCACTCGGCCGGGGATATCGTATATGGACCCGTAAACATTGCAGAAGCGAAGGATAGTGAACTTGGACAAATTGCTTTGGATGTACTGTTCCGCCATCAATTTGTAAAAGCCATACACGTTGAGGGGAAGAAGTTCTGCCGTCTCTGGGACAGGAAATTCCGTTTGCTCTCCGTAAACCTCGCGGCTGCTGGCGAAGATAATATACGTCATTGGAGATAGTCTCTTGATGGCATCCACTATGTTAATGGTACCAAGATAATTCGTCTGAATGCAGACTCTTTTATTCTTCTCTCCGTCAACAACTCTGCTGATAGCAGCTAGGTGGACGATGCAGTCATAAGACCCACGCCTGACGACCTCGGCAATCGCTTCTTTATTGCGAATGTCGACATTGGAATAATGGATAGAATGGCTGAAGGGGTTGTCGGGATCCTCTTTGATGTCGATACCATCAACCGTGAAACCGCCTTTCTTCAGCAGGTCTTCGCACAGCGCTCTGCCTATCATGCCGAGCGCACCTGTAACTAATACTTTAGGCATAGAATAGTTTTTCCACTTTCGTTAATAATCTCTTGGCCTCCTTCAAACTTGGTAACGAGGGCAAAGCCATTGTAGAATGGTTCGATTGCCAGATATCTCTGGGGGTATAAAGCTCTCCCCGATAAATCTATATGGAACCAACCCTTTTCATCCTTTGCTATCGCGAATCCTTTATGAAAGACGCCAAGGTCGCTGAAGTATCTCCCATTGATTGGGGCTCCATTGCGGTCGATGTGTTTGCATCGTCCATCGAATTCTCGCACACAGGCAATACCGTCCCGATAATCTCCGGCATATAGGTATTCTTCCGGATAAGCCGGAGAACCATCAAGTTTGATGTGGTGGTAGCGGCTGTTCTTACTTCTGACGGTGCATAGATCCTCCTGATAATTCCCGCACCAGGCGTATGCTTCCGCATATACCCTTGCGCCGGTTTCGTCAATGTGGAAGCATTCTCCGGATTTGTCGGTTACGGCCGCTCTATTGCAATAAAAACCGAAGGTTCTGGCATAACGACTTGAATACAACGCTTTATAAGCGGTGTCGATATGGTACCAGCCGGTTTCATCTTCCACGGCTGCTAGACCGGGAGGGTGAAATTTGAGCATAGACTTGTAGTTCTTCATATCTTCTTGAACTTTAGGACCGTTTGCAATGCGTTTAGTTTGGCCGTATCAACAAAGGAAAAACCTTCTTTCTCGGCCAAATCCCTGTATTGAATGCTGGTTCGCTCAAAACTGCGGCAGACCGCGGCCATATTGAGCGAGAGAAGGGCCAAATTGTCATCAATCAAATCCGAACAATTCTCAATAACAAATAGAGTCCCGCCATCCGGTAGAGCTGCGTGGCAGTTTCTAAGAATGTCTGATGCTTTTTCGTCTGTCCAATCGTGCAGCACGCGGCAAAGCAATATTACATTTGCTACTGCCGGGATGCTGTCAAAGAAATTACCTCCGATGGTTTTAATCCCGGGAATCTTTATGTTGTCGACCACCTCTGGGAGGTCGAATAGATAACACTTGGGGGCGGGGCAGTTATGCCTAATAACGGAAATGGCTGCCCCATATCCTCCTCCAACATCCATTATGGAATCGAATACGGAAAAGTCAACGGTGTTACATATGTCTTTGTAATCTCTCTCAGCATACTCAAGCATTGCCTTATGGTAGGCGTTGAGCTTTTCGGGTTTCTTGGATATATAGTCAAAGAAGGGTTGCCCGAAAATATGCTCGAAAGCAGTGTCACCAGTCAATAATGTGTAATCTAGAGACTGCCAGGCTGTCAAATGTTCGGCCGACCAGTGAATGCATGCATGCTTAAGGCTATGGGGTGATTTCTCGGTAAGAAGTGTCCCTTTTTCGGTCAGTGCCAGTTGTTTGTCTGTGCCTGAAATCAATCCGTTGTCTTTGAGAACCTGCAAAAGCGAAGACAAAACTCCGTGGTCATATCTTCGGATCTTTATGAGCTCGTCAGAAGAGGATAAGCCTTTCTGAATATCGTCGAACAGGTTTGTTTTGCATGCTGTTGCAACCGCAAGATAATTCCAGTAGCCGGTGAAGGAATTAATCAAATCCCGGGAATAATCAGAGCAATCGATGGCGATGCCGTCAAGATAATCAACCCATTTGGTGCGGTAATCGGCAAAACCGCAAGCATATGCGAAGTGTGCAATAAGAGAGTCGTGTGATACGAATATCGTTATGCCGCTTTCTGAGGTTTGGTTGACGATATAGCTCAAACCTTTCTCCTTCAGTAATTCGGGAGAGGTGAAGCCCTCTAAATGTTCGCCATTTGCGAACTTCTTATAAACATCTTGCGCGCTCATGTTCAGATACGCCGGCCCAGCCTTGACTGTATCGGCGATATGAAATCCGGGATGACCGAGTTGAGATGTCAGAGTTATGTCAACGTTGTACCCCAAACCATTGACTATCCCCTTTGCCGTCTGAACACATCGTATAAGCGGACTGGAATAGATGTGATTTATCTTGTGCCCGGAGAGAGATTTGCCTAGTTTAACAGCTTCTTCATATCCCTTTTCTGTTAGCAAAACCTCGTTCCCGAAAGTTCCAGATGGGAATGGTTCTCTTTCAGCATGCCTTATTAACAATGCGCAGCGTTCACCTGAAATACTGTTTATATCAATCATAGCAAACCGAAGTCTTTAAGGTGAAGAAAATATGTGTTGTCGGTAACATCCTTGAAATCGATTCTATCCCAGATGTTCACAACCATGTCGCCGAACCAGTACTCTTTTCTTTCCACAATATCCTTGGGGAGCACGGACGCCCACATCAGTTCGTCATTTGGCTCAGACACTTTAGACGAAAAGCTCTTTTCAAATAATTGAAGATGGGAACGATTTGCGTAATATACGGCGCAGTTGACTACGGCCCAGTAGCCGCCTTTGATGAAGGTGAATTTCGGAGTGTTTGTTGCAAGGCAATAATCCACAAACTGATGGTCGATCAAGCGCTTATTATACGTGTCCCAATCAATCCAAACAACATCCCCGAATTCTTTGACAGCTTGATACATCATCCAATGTTTCATTTTGTATCTCGAGTCACGAATAATCGAATCCGGAGCATCTGTGATAATCTTGTGTACAGATAGGTTGTTGGCTTGCATTATTGCAGCGTTATCCTCGCTGTCTGCATAGCACGTTAGTAACTCCCTGTAATGCGGGTTGAACTTAAGTGTCGTTTCTATCTCTTTTTCTATCCCGCTTTTCGGAGAGAAGACCCCGTCTCGAATATTATCAAACAGACCTGAAATAAAAGTGATTCTTCTCATACTATCTCCTCATATTACAGGTTTTACACAGTGCGCGGGTCTTATAGTTGGCGAGCAAGTCCTGATATGTGTCGCTGGCCATCATCTCGGTAAGAGAGGTTTTCTGAATATTTCCGAAGTCTCCGAGCGTCTTGCGCAGCTGATCCGGAGCGCAGCAAGGCGATATGACACCCGTGGCAGAAACCCACAGTTCTCGGCCCAGGAAAGGGCACTCGCTTTCTTCTGGGACAGTCTTGCCTTTTTCGATGGATAGAGGTGTGATGTTTTCTAGAAGGACTTCCTTGCCGTTCGATCTGAGATACTGTTTCTGGGCCGTCTGGGCATCGGATACGTATTGATTCCAAAGAGAAATGTTTTCCGGAGTGTCTTTCATCGAGAAGTGCTCAATCTCGGGGAAATGTGTCCACAAATGGTGGCCCTTGATCCTGTCGACATCAAGCTCCGCGGCCATCTTGACGATGTCGGCCAACTCATGCATGTTGATACTCATGAAAGTCAACTGCAACGTAATCCTGCAATAGTATCCACTCTTTTTGAAATACTCGTTCCGGTACTTTACCAGATGCTTGATGTTATATATCTCCTTGTCAAAATTGCTCCCTTCCATCACCTTTTCGGATGTTTCTTTGGTTGCTCCATTGATAGAGATCTTAACGTCCGTCGTATTGGGTATTATTATGCGCGCCCATTCGTCAATAGTTTTCCCGGGGAACGAACCGTTTGTGGTCAGATTGATTTTGATGCCAGTCTTCTGAGACAGATCATAGAATCTGTCAATTCCTTTGTATAGAAGTGGCTCTCCCATCGTTGAGGGGATTATCTCTTTTACCCCCAGCTGCCTGGCTTCTTCAAACAGCTGGTCTATCCACTCGACCGGCATCCTTCTATGGCAGCCGAGAGATTCTTTATAATGGCTGAATCTGCTGTGCTCCTCGCACATTATACAGTGATAGTTACAATCCTCGGGATTTGTATCTATCGTAATCCGCCAAAGCGTGTTATCGCAGTTCATTTTCGAATAGTTTAATCAAAGTCTTACAGTGGTCGTGTACGTTAGGAACGTGTCTGTCCTCGGAGTAGAGATATCCTCGCTCACCAAGTTTCTTCATCTCTTTCGGATGACCAAGGGCCCATAACATCTGCTCATAGAGAGAGGTCGTGTCGCGATGCTTGAAAATAAGTCCATTCTCATTGTGGTGGACATACTCTATCATCCCCCCATAGTCGGCAGTGATTACCGGGATCCCGCATTCCTGGGCCTCGTGTATGACGAGCGGCGAATTCTCGGCCCAGATACTGGGGACGACGATGCAGTCTACATTTTTGAATACTTTATCGACAAGTTCGTTGTTCATATACTCGCCACAGAACCTAATGGGGTTCTTGCTAAGCGCAGCTTTTTTCTTAAGAGCTGCGGTGCTTTGGCCATTGTCTCTGCCAAAGATAAACAGCTCTGCAGGATCCTCGATGCGCTCGAAAGCATCAATAAGCATATTTACACCCTTGGCCGGTATGTGGGTGCCGATGTATCCAAAAGTGAAAGGCCGCTGAGGGTCATTGCGCTCCGTTACTTTCTTCAGATAATCTAACGGGAAACCATAGTCCAAATAGATTATCTTATCTTCCGGTATGCCGAAGTCTTTGACAAATCTGTTTCTCAGATACCTGGCCGGCGCAATGAATAGATTCACCTTATCAATGATGGCCCGAGTTTCCTTCATACGTCTTGTCACCCAGTCTGTCCAGGCCCTGGCATCAGCATTGTCTCCCTCGATGCCGGAAAAATAGGGGCTGTAGCATGTGCGAGCACATTTGGGGTCCTCTTGACCTTCGCATACCATAAAGTTGTTCTCTTGCCCGATGCTTCTGGTGAGGAATTGCCCCCTTGGGCACATCAGCCAATAATCGTGAAGCATGAAGACGATGGGAATATGCCTGGCGTATAGCTCGTCAATAATACCCGTAGAGAGGTGGTTCAAGTGACCGATATAAGCGATATCCGGCTTAATATCGTCAACCAGACGACCAAATGCGTCATCCATCTGCTTGTGCCGATATCCATCCTTCCCTTGTGGGTTGTTTACGATGTAAAGGCACAGGTTTTCGCTTCTCTGTTCCTTCCGAATTGTGAAGTCTCTGGCATATAGGTTTTCTTCGCGGGTGAAAACCGAAACCTTGTGCTCCTTGCTGAATTCATTGCAGACAGACTGGCTATACACCTCGGATCCGGCGTTGTACAATGGCGGATAACCATGAATGACTTTTAGGATGTGCATAATTAATTGAAAGTATTGGTTTTACAAAAATAATGAATTATTGTTGGTGTTGGCGAATTGATAGCGAATACAAGCCTCCTCGTAGAATAAACTTGTCATAGTCCGTTGTAACTTGAGCCCTTGCCTTGCTATATCCGACATTCGTTATTGGCTGTGATACGGTGTAACGACCTCTCGAATTGTCAAAAAAACACCCTTCTGGATTGACCATTAAATAGGATCCTTGCATAAGGCGGCTGTCTTCTGCTATCATGCAGATGGAAGGGGCTAGTCCCTCTTTGTTCCTTTTAATGTATGAGTGGTAAGCCGCATCATCAATAACAAAACCAGAAGCATATTCGCTATTCTCCCCTTCGACGGTTAGAGCCTGGAACACCTTCCAGCGAATAGGTTCAAGTCTATTTATCAAATCGGTCATTCGCTCATTTACATTAAAGCGGGAAACGACTGTGTTTACCTTAAGATTTACGCCGCTTTCTTTGCAAGCGGAAGCAAGGAGATAATAGTGCTCGTTATTAAGAACTCTTTCCAACCTGTCACATCGACCGGAAAGCCTTTTTGTTTGATTGCTACTGCTATCGATGCTTAATGTGAGAATGTTTAAAGCGGAAGCATTCTTTCTAACCCAGTCAGGTGAGATAAGGCTGCCATTTGTGGTCAAGCTGGTCTTTTTGCCAAAGGAATGCGCTAAGGAAAGAAGGTCGCTCAGCTCGGTAATAAGGGTGGGCTCTCCTCCAACAAAGTTTATCTTTTTTATTTCCGGTCGATTACAGATAGTAATTATCAGTTGTTCTCTTTCTCTGGAGTTCAAACAACTCTTTACCTCTGCAAAATGTGCAAAGCAGAATTTGCAGCTGTAGTTACAGCGCGAGGTTAAGTGAAGATTTATGGTTGAAATGGCTCCCATAGCTAAATAATCATATAATCAGCCTTGTCATGGCTTCTGTAACTCATGTTGAAAAAGAATAGTCGTATATCGTCAATAAAATAAACCGTTATGATATCTCTCCCCCTCATAACAACGGCCATGTTCTGTTTGCTGTTGATTCCACACTCATTCAGCGTGTTGGTACTTACAATGTATACAGTTCTATTGTAGTTGATGGTGCGGATCTTCCACATAATCTTTTGCAGAAGAGCGTCGGATATGCCTCTTTCTTTTTGTCGGAGGAGGCAGTGCTGCGATTGATTGATGTGTTTATAATTCCATGTCATAACAATTGTATTTTCTCTACATTATATTATAACATTTGTGCCAACCTGTAAGCGCCTATAAATCAGCGTGTTATAGTTGGGCGCCCTAAATTAATAAAGGTAAATTAATACCCTATAGGAAAATTATTTCTATATTTAAACCGAAAAAGCCGTAGAGATGAAAAAGAAAAAATATGTATTTGTTACCTGGCATTATACCAGCTATGGTATTGCCTACTTAAAGCACATTTTGAGTGCGTTTTATTCTTCTTTCTCAAACCGGAATGAGCCAACCCTGGGCTCGCTGTCCAGCCCATTTCGCCAGGAAAAAATGAATGAGGTTTTTAATAACCCCATTATGGGAGGATTTAAATTCGACAAGATATTCTATCTGACGGCTCCACAAAAGAGTTTCGACGGTTTGTCTTCTCGAAGGAAATATAGGTACATGGATGAAGAACAGGATGAATCGAATTATGGCCTTAAGGACTGCTTCGATGCGCTGAAGGATCAATCCACTATATTTAGGGCTAGCATTAAAGGAGAATTGGATTACATTGAAAAGCATTTCCCGGAAAAGAAAGGCAAATTTAGTGATTTCCTTTGGCGGAATATTCAATACTATCCTATCTCTGAGCAGATTAGATGGTTGAAAGACCTGTCTAATTTCGGCAAAGTATATAAAAAGGAAGATTTTGTAGAAGTGAAGCTTGACATTGCTGATCTTCGTGATGAAAAAGCCATCACGGACGCAGTTATGCAGTTTGTCAAAGAGAGACTTCCTGATAGCGAGGAATATTCTTATGTAATCAACATCTCTCTGGGAAGCAATGAAACGCAGGTCGCGTGGCATATTCTTTCTCAGTCTGGCTGCTTGCCATCTAATATCCGTTTTATTAAAACGTATGATGACAAGAAAGACGACACTTCAACCAGATTTAAGCCATTCACTATTCGAGAGACCGAAACAAAGCTAATAGAAACCCTTTCCAGTAATTTGAGTCTTTATCCTGAGACACAGTCACCAAAGAGAGCGCTTGCCGACAAATTGATGAAGAGCTACTTGGAGAGCGGCTTCTCCGTATTAATACTTGGCGATAGGGGCATAGGAAAAACAAGTCTAATTGAGAGGCACAAGGAGAATAAGCGATTCGTAGAAGCAAACTGTGCCTCCTTTGCTGAAGATACAATGGCTGAAAGCGACCTGTTCGGATATATCAAAGGTGCCTTTACGGGCGCATCGTCCGATAAGAATGGATTAATAAAAGAAGCTGAAAATGGAATCTTGTTTTTAGATGAAGTACATCGCCTGTCTGAAAGAGTCCAGTCGAAATTGCTGACAGCCTTCAGGACAAATGAGAATAACGAACTGTCTATTCGAAAAGTTGGGGCTACGGTAAACGAAAAAGTTAAGAATGTTCGCCTAGTGTTTGCTTCAAATCTTAGTATCGATGAACTCAAAGAGAAGTTGCTGCCTGATTTCTATGACAGAATTGTGCAGCATGTAATAAAACTGCCTTCGCTGGATGAGACAAAAGAAGATATTGAAAAAGATTGGGAGCAGGTATGGAAACAACTTAAGTTTGAGAAGGAGCCCGAAACGCCCAAAGAAAAGCCGCTTATATCATGGTTGAGTAAACAGCCTTTGAAAGGGAACTATCGCGATCTTCAGAGAATCGCTATGTACTACCATATTTATCAGGTTTTCGATGATGAAACACGGGCTATGATCCCCCAAAAGACACCATTAGCATTTGCGAAAGCGCAGTTCCAGGAGTATATTTCATATGAACCAAAACGCGAGAAAATGTTCTCCAGAGGAAAGACTTATGAGGAAATGAATGCTGAATATCATAAGAAACTGGAGGAATGGGCAATTCGTACGTATAATACGCGGGCCAATGCCGCTCTCCAATTAGGGGTGTCGGAGAAAACTCTAAATAATTGGAAGAATAAAAAGTAGTCCGCCCTCGTCCCTTTTTGTCAAATCCTGTCACTCCTCTTCCATAACTTGCGCCCTCAAAGGTAAGCAATTATGGAACAAATCGATCGTTATGCGGAGATTATCGATCTGCCGCACCCTGACCCCAAGCGGCATCGCCGGATGCCGATGAGAAAACGCGCCGGCCAGTTCATGCCCTTCGCCGCCCTCACCGGCATGGTGGAGATGTTTGAGTATACGAGAACTGCCGCGGAGGAACGGCTGAGTAAGTAAAAATACTTGTACTCGTTTACATTTTTTCTATCTTTGTATGTAAGCTATTCAACCAAAAGACTTTAACCATATTTCCCGCCTATGAAAAAAGTGTTCTGTTTACTGACTGTATTATTGTTTTCCGTATCCCTTCAAGCCCAAAATGCTCATCTCTCCTTTAAGGGTATTCCTATAGATGGGAACTATAAAGCTTTTGCCCAGAAACTAGTCCAAAAGGGACTAAAGGTCGAAGCAACGACTCCTGAATTCGTGGGTCTCTCTGGTAATTTCATGCATCGTCCCGATGCTATGGTTATCGTCTATCCAAACTCGACCAGCAAGTTCGTTTCAACCGTGGTTGCTTTGATTGATGCTGGGAAGAATTGGGCTTCTATAGAAGACCAATACAAAATGGTGGTTGCTACATATCAATCTAAGTATGGTCAACCAACAGAGCACGCTGAAGAATTCACCGAAGATGTATACGATAGCGATACTTGGCGATTAATGCGTCTTCGTGAGAATCGGTGTAATTATTATGCAAAATGGGTGTTGGATGAAGGGACAATTCTTATACAACTGGCCTATTCTGAGCCGGGGTATTATGTTTCGTGTTTTTATTATGACAAACAGAACCACGAAGACAAGCTAAAAGAAATCTTAGAAGATATTTAGGCCCGTTAGAAATGTCCTTCCTAATATTCATACTCCTCCTAGTTGGCCTCTGCTTTCTCTTCTCAAAGCGGGGTCGTGGACTGTTTGTTGACAAGGGGAAACGGGGCGAACGTGTGGTTCAGAAGAGGCTGTTGGATTTGCCGGAGGGATACACGGTTTTTAACGATGTGCTAATTAAGTTCCCTGATGGGGGATCGACCCAGATTGACCATATCGTGGTTTCTCATTGTGGCGTTTTTGTAGTAGAGACAAAGAACTATTCCGGCACGATTTACGGGGGCGAGAACTCCGATAAATGGACAGAGTATTTTAGTTGGTTCAGTCGTTCAAGATGGGACTACGGTTATCATTCGAAAGGGTTTAAGTTCTTTAATCCGGTGCACCAAAATGAAGGGCACATAAAAGCTCTTCGGATATATCTGAAGGGTCTTGGTGATATCCCCTTCTACTCTATAATCGCCTTTTCGAACGAAGCCACACTGAAGGTTAGTGTTAGTTCTGCGGATATCGTGAGTTTGAGGAATGTGGGCAAGGCTATATTGTATCATGATAGCAAGATCCTTACTGATGCGCAGGTCTATTATATAATCGAGCGGTTGAGGCGTTTGGATACCGATATTACGGCCGAAGAAAAGGCTGCGCATGTCCAGAGTGCCCAGGTCGCAAAGATGAAGCATCAGCTCAGTGTCCATAACCTGATCTGTCCGCAATGTGGTGGTGAACTAAAACGGCGAAGCGGCCCCTATGGCGAATTCTGGGGTTGTTCCAATTATCCGAAATGTAAATTCAAAACGAACTTCGACTCCTGATTGCTGGCCGTGGCGTTTCTCCTTGCCATTCATCTCCCTTCCAACCACGGCATCGGCCACCGCGATTGTCTTGGCTTTTTTCCACTCGATGAGAGTGCCTTAAATACGTTTTTCCAACGAATAATTGCTATTCTGGAGTAATTTTTCCAACGAATTTTGGGTTCTCTACCGCAATTTTTGGGGCGAGATTGCTAATCTACTCGGTGATCTTGGCTTCGGTATTATCCTGCCACGGGGTCAGGCGACACTTAACCCGCCGCGCTCTGCGCCTTCTCAGTCCGTTGCCATCCTCCGGCCGAGCTCGATGCATTCGGCGATCTTGGCTTCGGCTTCTTTGGGGGTGCAGTAGTCCATGTTGTCGGCGGCGATGGTGAAGACCGGGCCGAGGCCCCAGAGTCTGGAGATGGCTTTGATGTAGGATGTGCCTTGGTCCAGGGGGCTGCCGGTGGGGATTGCCATTCCGCGTGTGGTGATGTACATGACTCCTCGGCTGCGGCAGAGGCCCAGGCAGGTGCGGTCGTTGCTGTCGAAGGTGATCCCGAACAGCGAGGTGTGCTCGATGAATGTCTTCAGGATAGCCGGGATGGACATGTCCCAGAAGGGGGCGGCAATCACCACGGCGTCGGCTGCCGCGATTGCCTTGGCAGCTTTT
>JAEEGL013380472.1_pt1 | contig 30834 bp, 23 predicted proteins | sample 9134231 | NCBI WGS metagenome assembly JAEEGL01 (sample SAMN16246548, study PRJNA631951) | gut metagenome | biome: gut microbiome; feature: rumen; material: fiber-attached | host: Bos | place: Iran: Karaj | collected 2018-10 | reverse complement strand
CAATCCAATGCATCTGGGTAATTTACAATTTGACAATTTACGATTTACTATTTATTTACGATTTGACGATTTACAATTTACTATTTATTGACGATTTGTTTTTATTTGCGATTTGAAGCCCTCTCAGGTGTGTCGTAGCGTCAAGTCTATCCTACTTTACCTCCTCCGCTCGGCCGAAGGACGCTTGCTACCAACGGGACGCAAGAACTCCTCAACTCCTCAACTCCACAACTCCTCAACTCCACAACTCCTCAACTCCACAACTCCTCAACTCCACAACTCCTTACTCCTCAACTCCTATTTTCCCCTTTATGTTTGCTTCTTCCTCGCCGGAGAGGCGTGTCAGCGGCATGAGCATCCATGGCTCGCAGAGTCCTTTTGTCTGCATCATCACCTTCAGGGCGGCAAGGCTCTGGCCGAGCGTGCGGTCCTGCTGATAGATTTTCGCAATCTCGTTGGTCACGGTCTGCAGGCGGTTGGCCTCTGCCGTGTCGCCAGCAATGGCTGCTTCATAAAGCTGTTGGAACATTTCCGGCACGTAGTTACCCGTCGAGGGGACGATGCCGTCGCCACCTAAGGCGAGCGAATGGGCCGATTGCGCCGCCCAGCCACAGAAGTAGCTGAAGTCGTCGCGCCCCCGAGCGATGTCGATACATTGCTCCATGCGCTCCATGTCGCGCTCAGAGTCTTTCAGTCCGACAATGTTGGGATGGTCGGCCAGCCGCCAGATCACGTCGACGGGGATGCTCATGTGCGTCGTGGCCAGAATGTTATAGAGCATCAGCGGCCCCTCGATGCCGTCGGCCAGCGTTTTATAGTAATTGAACATCTGCTCGGCCGTAAGGGCATAGTACGTCGGTAGCGTCGCCACGATGACATCGGCGCCGGCACGCGTATAATCCGCAGCCTGCCGCACCTGCTCACTGAAGCAGTTGCCCGTCAGACCAGCATAAATTCTGACTCCTAACTCCTGCCTCTCAACACCTAACTCCTTCACCGCTGTCTCAACGAGGAGCCGACCGTCGTGCTGGCTCACACTGTTCCCTTCGCCCGTGGTACCCATCAGCAGGGGCGATACGCCTGCCTCTGCGAAAAACCTGACGATGCGACCCACCGCCTCCGTGTCTAACGTGCCGTTCTCATGGACTGGTGTCACCATCGGGACTACCACGCCTCTAAATTGTTTCTGATTCACTGTTTTTAAGCTGTTTGTTTTGGTTATTGGCTGCAAAGTTACAAAAAGTCGAGCGCAAAACAAAAAGATTATTCTTTTTTTTTTGCTTCGACGGAGTAATTTCGCTGTTAGAGAAGCAAAATTACGAAAATAACGAGTGAAAGCGCAGCCCCCCTTCAACTTAGTACCCCTACTGCCAGCGGCGGTAGGGGTACATGCGTAGATGGGAGTTGTAGTAGCGGCGGTCGCCGGTGACTTCCTCGCCGATGAATTCGGGCTTTGTGAATGGCTCGTCGGGGTCGCCCAGCTCCACCTCGGCCATGACGAGCCCTTCGTTGTCTCCGTGGAACTCGTCGACCTCAAAGGTGTGGCGCCCGTCAGGGGAGGGCACGAGATAGCGTGTCTTGTCGATGATGCCCGGCTCGCAGAGTCGGAACAGCTGCGTGGCCTCGTCGGTGGTGATCTCTTTCTCGAACTCGTAGCGGCTCAGCCCGCCATCGAGCGACGGCCCCTTGATGGTGAGGAATGCCTGTTGGTCACGCTGCCGCACCCTGACGGTGCGACCATGCCCGCTGCTGATGTAGCCTTGGCGGATGTGACTGTGAGAGCATGCCTGCTGCTTGTAGTCGTTGCCCCTTACTAGGAACTTGCGCTCAATTTCCAGACCACTCATTGGAGTTAGGAGTTAGGAGTTAGGAGTTAGGAGTTAGGAGTTGCCTTGCCCCGCTTAGCCCATCATGTAGAGGGTCCATACGGCGTAGGCGATGGCAAGTGCGATGAGGCATCCGAAGATCCAGTTCACCACTTTCTTACCTTCCTGTTCCTGTTTCTTTTCATAAGCCTTCTGCTTGGCGTTCAGCTTTTTTTCGTTGTTCTTTGCCATAGTTTTTTAAATTATTAGAGTTTAATGATCAGTGTTTTTACGATTCACGATTTCTCATTCTTCCGCTACCGGGAACTCCATGAGGTAGGCCTTGATGAATCCGTCGAGTTTGCCGTTCATGACGCCGTCGACGTCGCTGGTCTGGTAGTTGGTGCGGTGGTCTTTGACCCGCTTGTCGTCGAAGACGTAGGAGCGTATCTGCGATCCCCACTCAATCTTTTTCTTGCCAGCCTCAATCTTGGCCTGTGCTTCGAGGCGCTTCTTCATGGCGCGGTCGTAGAGCTGGCTCTTGAGGAGCTTCATGGCCCGTTCCTTATTCTTTGGCTGGTCGCGCGTCTCCGTGTTCTCGATGAGGATCTCCTCCTCTTCGCCTGTGTCGGGGTCGGTGTACCAGTAGCGCAGGCGTACGCCCGACTCCACCTTGTTGACGTTCTGGCCTCCGGCGCCTGACGAGCGGAACGTGTCCCACGACAGTTTTGCGGGGTCAACGTAGACCTCGATGGTGTCGTCGACCAGTGGTGAGACGAATACCGAGGCGAACGATGTCATGCGCTTGCCCTGGGCGTTGTAGGGCGAGACACGCACCAGCCGGTGCACGCCATTCTCGCTCTTGAGGTAGCCGTAGGCGTACTCGCCGCCCTCGATCTGCATCGTGACGCTCTTGATGCCCGCATCATCGCCTTCGAGGATGTTCGAGATGGTGACGCGGTAGCCGTGAGCTTCGGCCCAGCGCATGTACATGCGCATGAGCATCTGTGCCCAGTCCTGTGCCTCTGTGCCGCCTGCGCCGCTGTTAATCTTGAGCACACAGTCCATGGGGTCCTCCTTCTGCCGTAGCATGTTCATCAGCTCAAGGTCCTCAATGGCTTTCAGCGCCTGTTCATAGTCGCTGTCCACCTCTTGTTCGGTGACCATCTCGTCCTTGTAGAAGTCGAAGGCGAGCTGCAGCTCGTCGGCTTTCAGGCGCACGTCCTGATAGCCGTCGATCCAGCGCTTGATGCTTTTCACCTTTTTCATCTGTTCCTCGGCCCTCTTTGGGTCGTCCCAGAAGTCAGGTGCTTGTGTACGGAGCTGCTCCTCCTCGTACTCCATCTGGCGCTCGTCGATGTGCAGATAGTGCCTCAGTTTATCGGCTCTTTCGAGCACGTCTTTCAGCTGTTCTTGCGTAATCATGGTGCAAAGGTACGAATAAGCGAGCAAAAAACCAAAACTTTTTTGAGTTTTTTCGAGCGAGAGTACTTTCGAGCATAGCTCAAAGGTACAAACAAGCCCCTCTTTCCAAGGGGCTTGAGCTGTGTTTTTGATAGTATAGTCTATTCTACTTTACCTCCTCAACTCCTCACCTCCTCACCTCCTCATCTCCTCAAAATTAAAACTTATACCTTAAGCCAGCAAGGAAGATACCCTGTTCGCCGGTGCCCAGCTCACAGAATCCGCGAAGCTGCTGTCCACCGAATTCCATGCCGAGCAGTGACACCTGCCAGTTGACGTGTATTTCGCTGTCACTGTCATCGCCGGAGGATTTGCCATCCATCTTCTCGGTGCGCAGGGTGGCGCCGATTGCCAGCTTCGAGTACACGCCGAAGTGGCTCTTCCGCAGCCATTCGAACTTTGCTGCGGGCATCAGCGTGAGGTAGTTGTTCTTGATTTCGCCATCCTTGCCGTCCTTCTTTCCCATCAGATAGTAGTTCTCCTTCATCTGTCCGTAGGCGGCGATACCACCCACGCCGAGCCAGGGCTTCACGTGGTAGAAGTACTCCACGGAGATGGGGCCGAAGTAGCTCTCACCGTCGGTCGTCATGCCTACCATTGCACCGCCGATGTTCTCGAACGCGTCGATGATGTCCGAGTTCGACAGCCATCCGTAGCTGACGGCCACCTCCTGCTTTAGGTCGTCGCTCTGTGCCTGTACGCTCATTGTAGCCATCATGGCGGCTACGGCCATCAAAAAGATCTTTTTCATGCTATTACTGTTTTATTTGTCGTGTTATTCTTTGTTAACGCAGTCTTTCCGCATTTATTGTCAAGCCAACTAAAACGTAGTGCCCGTAAGAACGCTATCGGTACTGCTTGGGGTGCAGTTTCCTGTCGATCTTGAAGTTGGTGCGTAGCTCTTTCAGCTTCGACTTGCCAAGGAAGGCCTCGGCATGGTGCTTGCCGACGGGGAAGAGGAACTGCAGGCGCTTGCCGCCGAGCAGCTTCTTCTGCACGACGCAGATGGTCATCGTGACATCGCCGAGACGGCCGCTGCCATTGACGGCGCGGCTTCGGAACTCGACGGTGGTATCCACGTTCCTGTCGTAGAGGGCGAGGATATCGTCGATGGTGGTGAAAGCCTCGTCGGCCGTTGCACCGAGGCAGATGCACGTCTCCTTGATGCTATCGAACGCCATGTCGACAATGTCGTCGCGGATGGCGCCTAACAGGTGGGTCACCCGTCCGAGGCCGAGGTAATAGCCGAAGGTGCCGTCGTTGTCCTTATAGGTAAAGATACTGTACTCGCCCCTGTCCGTCTCGGCCTCTGCAATCTCCATCCGAATGCCGGCAGGCTGCTCTTTCTGTGCTTGCGCATTGAGTGTAGCCATCATCGCGGCTACAACCACTAAACTTTTAATGTGCTTCATAATTCATAATTCTATGTTACAACAATACTATCCTAACTCCTCCCACCTAACTCCTCACCTTCCTTTGACGGGGAAGTTGAAGTAGGTGTCGGGGTAGGGCTCGTCACGGAGGATGAAGTGCCACCACTCCGTGTCGAAGGGTTTGAAGCCGTGGCGCATCATGGCTGCGCGGAGTATCATGCGGTTGCGGAACTGCTCGGCGGTGATGGCTCCGCCCGTGTACTCGCCGGTCTCGGGGTTGCCGCAGTAGTCTGGGTGGCTCTCTGGTCCGAACCAGTCGAAGGTGCCGCCCATGTCGACCTCCTTCTCCGTGGTCATGTCGAAGAGTGTCAGGTCGAGGGTGGAGCCACGTGTGTGGCCACTCTTGGCACAGATGTACTCCCGTTCGAAGAGCACGCTCTTGTCCAGGTCGGCATAGAAGTAGGGCTTCATACGTGTGTCGCTGACGTTGGCGGCCCATCGCACAAAGTGGTCGACGGCCATCTGGGGGCGGTAGGCGTCGTAGATCTTCAGGCGGTAGCCCAGCGCCTTCACGTCGTCGCTCACGGCGCGCAGGCTGTCGGCGGCCTCTTTCGTCAGCAACGCCGTCGGCTCCAGATAACCGTCGATGCGTTCGCCCACGAAGTTGTAGGTACTAAAGTAGCGGATCTCGAGGATGGCGTCGGGCACGACATCCGTCAGCGTCACGAAGCCGCTGCTGTCGTCCTCGGGGCTTGCCCCCTGCTTACTGTTGTTGCTTCTGCAGCACGTTCCAACAATGATTGCGCCACAAATGATTATGATGGCGGCAATGGGCATCAATAGGCTCTTTCTCATCATTTTCACTTTTTACATTTAGTCTCACGTTGGCTTGACCTGTTCTCTAATACTTCAATCTTTGATACTAAGGATAAATAAACGCTGCAAAATTACGACTTTTTTTCAATTAGAGAAAAAAATGGCAAAAATTTCCATCGTAGGTCTATCCTTATCCGCCACTCAGTCGACTCCCGCCATGATGTTGGTGATGGCCACGATGTCGCCGATGCCCACCGTGCCGTCGCCATTGACGTCGGCGCGGGCCATCATCTCGGCGTCAGGGCTTGAGACGCTGCCCGCCGTGGGGTCGGTATAGCCCGTGATGCCGGCCATGATGTTCGTAATGGCTACGATGTCGCCGATGCCCACCTCGCCATCGCCATTGACGTCGCCCTTCAGCCAGTTTGCCTTATAGGTCAGGTAGCCTGGGTTCGAAGGGCCTCCGTCGACGTGGGCGTAGGTGTAGTCCACATGGTTATCGTCGTAGGTGGTGCCCTTGCCGCCGACAAGCTTCGTGGAGTGTACGAACATGTCATTTCCATCACTGACATTGGCCGTACTCCATCCGTTTCCAACATAAATGGTGGTCAGTTCGGAGCAGAGATAAAACATACCCCACATTTCGGTGACGTTGGTGGTGTTAAAACTACTCAAATCGAGTGTGTTTAGTTTGTAGCAACATGCGAACAAAGCCCGCATGCTGGTGACGTTAGCTGTATTGAAACTACTGACGTCAACACTCTCTAGTTTCGTACATTCGCTGAACATGTAGCGCATGCTGGTGACTTCCGACGTGTTCAAGTTTTGCAGGCCTTCAATGGTGGTCATGTTGTACAGGTTGTAGAACCAGTAAGCAGTATTTTGCGGACGGTAGTCCTTCATCGAAGTATGGACTACGGCCTTTGTGATGCTGCCAGCGTAGTCAGCGTGCCAGGGTGTGTCACCTGAATATGCTGAGCTTAGCACGTATTTTGCTCCAGGACGACTGTATATCTGATTGTCGTAATAGAATGTCAGGGTGTTGTCGCTGACGACGGCGTAGGCTTCTTTCTCGCCCGTCCCACTGCCTTTCAGCGTCAGGTAGCCGGGGTTGCTGGTGCCGCCGTCGACATGGGCGTAGGTGTAGTTGGTGTGGCTTTCGTTGTAGACCGTCCCCCTGCCACCAACAAGTTTGGTGGAGTTCAAGAACGTATCACTGCCTTTTTCCACCTTTGTAGTGTTCCATCCATTGCCCACAAAGATGGTGGTCAGTTCCGGCTGACATTCGAACATGCTGGTCATGTCGGTGACGTTGGCGGTGTTGAACGAACTAATGTCGATCGTAGTTAGTTGGGGGTCGGGGATTTCAATCGAATAATAAATACTTGTATAGTAGTTATACCATGCTGGGGGAGGCGTGGGTCGTATTGTAAATTCTGACGATGGGCGGCCGAACATGTACGCCATGTTTGTCACTTTGGCGGTGTTGAAATTATTTAGGGCAATCGTTTTTAGGCTGTTGCACTTGTAAAACATATAGGCCATGTCCGTAACATTGGCCGTATTAAAGCTGCTAATAATCAATGTTTGTAATTGACAGCAAGTACCAAACATTTCTCTCATTGTTGTCACTTTTGATGTGTTGAAGTTGCTCATATCGAGAACTTTCAGACTTAGACAAGAATTAAACATTCTATTCATGTCAGTGACTTTTGAAGTATTGATTGATCCGAAGTCGATATCTGACAGCGATAAACATCCATTGAACAATCCCGACATATTAGTGACGTTCGACGTGTTCAATCCCCTCAGTTTCACATAGCTTAATGAGTAACAATTGGAGAGCATGTAGCTCATGTTTGTTACGTTGGCTGTGTTCAAGCCACTCAAGTCTAAGGTTTTTAACGAGCAGCAGAGGTAGAACATATGGTTCATGTCGGTCACTTTCGAGGCGTTCAGGTTCTTGAGATTTCTGATGGTCGTCACCTCATAGAGCTCCTGAAACAGATTCGACATTGACGTCGGTGCCAACCCGCTCATCGAGCTGTCGATGTCCACTTCTTTGATGGCCCTGTTGCCGATGTACTCGGGCTCCTCTCCGAATGTGATGTCGTATTTGTTGCCCACGCGCCCGTGGCGCAGGTTGTCGTAGTAGAGCGTCAGCACGCCATGGTTCTCCACAGCGTAGGGTGCCAAGGAGGCCGCCTTGCGCGTGAAATAGCCGGGGTTAGTGGTGCCACCGTCTACATGGCAGTAGGTGTAGTCGTTAGTATTGACAGAGGCACTATACTTGGTGCCGCTGCCGCCAACGAGACTGGTACAGCCGTCGAACATATAGTTTTGGTTGGTATGCGCGAACTCCCAATGCCAGAATTCCTGCTTCTCTTCGGGGGTCATGTTGCCAACAATGTCCCAGCTGTTTCCGTAGATGGTTTTCAGCTTGCTGCAATGTGCGAACATGTCAAGACAACTGGTGAGCTTGTAAGTGTTGAAGCCCGACAGGTCGAGCGTCGTCAGCGACTTGCAGTCGTAGAACATGCCATCGGCCGTCTTCACGCTGTCGGCTCTCAGGTTCTCTATCCCCTCTATGGTCTTAAGATTAGTGCAGCCCCTGAACCAGTTGGCAGTACTTGAGGGAGTGATTTCGGCAAACGAGGATTTGAAGACGACTTTAGTGACTTTTGCCGAACACCAAGCAGGAGTCTCGTTTGATCCGAAAAAGAATGAGTAATCGGATCCCTCGTTGTTATTGAAGGTGAGTGTAGTTCCGTCGGCACTTACCTTAACGCCAGGATTATAAATGAAAACGATATAGGGCAATGCAACAATTTTCATGCTCACCATCATTGCCAGCACCACGGCCAGCATCACCATCATTTTGTGTCTCATATTGTTTTTGAGCTATTAGGTATTGAACTTTTCTACGCTTTTCTTTTTAACAACGAATTATGACGAATCTCACGAGTTTGTGTCATTCGAGAATTTAAAGACAACATTAACAACAATAACAACTTCTTAGGAAGAGAAAGGACAAGGACAACATCCTAGGCGCAGCGCCCATCCAGGACAACGCGGGGGAGGGAAAGGCGAGGGGAGCGGCTGCGCATTGTTGTTTGGCGGTGGGGGCATCATCATTGTCTTGATGTCTTCTTGTCTTGATGTCTTCTTGTCTTGATGTCTTGCCGCGGAGTGGCCGCGTTAACAACGCGGCATACAGGACAGAGGGAAGTTCTGGCGGCCAACACTGGCGGGCCACTCCTGCGGCAGCAACTATTCACTATTCACTATAAACTATTCACTATAAACTATTCACTGTTTCACTTTATTCCCGCCATGATGTTCGTGATGGCCACGATGTCGCCGATGCCCACCTCGCCGTCGTCATTGACGTCGGCACGGGCTGTGACGTCAGGATCAGACTCGATGCCGGCCATGACGTTCGTGATGGCCACGATGTCGCCGATGCCCACCTCACCGTCGCCGTTGACGTCGCCCTTCACGCCCTCGTCGTCAGCCATGAGGTCGGGGTAGGTGGCGGGATAGTTGTACTTCTGTACCAGCAGCTGTCCGAAGTGGAACCAGTAGCCCTTGTCGCCATCCTCGACGTCGCCGAACTGGTAGACCAGCGTCTCGGTGTCCTGAGCGGCTGTGAAGTCCATCGACACCTTCATGTCGGTGGCGCCGCCGAAGGGCAGGGCACAGGTGGCCAGGATGTCGCCGCCGCATGCCAGTGCCGACTCCTCGGTCGCCAGGTCGTAGGCGTTGGTCACGTAGGCGTGCATCTCGACGCCGTGCCACGAAGTGTACGGGCTGCCTGAGTAGACGAACGAGTAGTTGTAGTCGTCGCCGGTTGTGGTGGGGATTTTGATCATCAGCGGCTCGAAGAAGCCGATGCCGGCGAAGTTCTCGACCTTGTTGAGGCCGGTCTGCTCGTCGTAGGCGATCTTACCTTCGAAGACGATCTTGTGGTCGTCGTTGGTCTGCCAGTTGCGCAGGTCCTTGTAGTCGTCGTTTGCGATGGGTGTGAGGGTGACCTTGCCCATCGACGTGAATTCGCCGTGGGAGTATTTGTAGAGGTTCCCGTCAGTGGTGTTGACGACGAGCTTACCTTCGTAGACGGTGATGCCCGGGTCGTTGGCGACGGCTTCACCGTCAGGGCTGAGCGCGAACGACAGGGCGGGGTCGGCCGAGAAGAACCGTTGTCCGCTCACCTTGTCAACCAGTCCGCCCATGCCTGTGGCGCTGACGATGGGCTTGAGGTCCATGACGAGATTCTGCCCTTCGTAGATCTTGAAGCCGTAGAGCTTCATGAAGGCCCACGAGTTGTCGCGGGAGCCGCCGTTGTTCATGTCGAAGACGTACATCTCCTCCCTTCCGCCGGTGACGGTGGCCGTGCAGCTGATGGTGGTGTAGGGCTCGCTACTGTTCGCCGTGTAGATGGTGGCCTTGTTACCCTCGGCTTCGATAGTGATGCGCTGGTTCATGGGCAAGGCGACGCTGCCGGCCACCTCCTGGTTGCGAGCATAGCAGCCATTGTTCTTGTTGCTGAAGCGTGAGAAGAAGACGAAGGCATCGTCGGTAACGCCGTGGCGAGCCCCGAAGACCGCCTCGTACTTTTTCACGCTGTTCTCCGTGAGGTCGCAGTCGACGACGATGCGCGTGTTCTCCTTGAAGATGTAGCCTGTGTTGATGTAGGGGTGGTTGCCAGTGGTCTTCGTCTCGATATACTCAATCTCCGTGTCGCCTTCAGCCACTTTCAGCGTGGCCGATTTCTCGTAGATGCCGTATTCCTCGTACTCGTTCAGGTTGTTCAGCGCATACACTTTGCCGTCGGCCTCATTGTAGACGAAGGGTGCGTTGCCAGTGTATTCCGCCAGGTCGCTGACGACGACCACTTCCGAGGTGTCGTCGTCGAAGCCATCGAAGTAGTAAAAATAACCTTCGTACACTGACGCGGCTGTCCATCCTTTATTCGTGATGACTTCCACCTGCTTCTTCGTACAGTAATTCTGTTCTGTTTCATCATCATAGCTGTAAAGGATAAGTATCGGACTATAGCCCGCATCCTTCATATCCACTAAGCTCGTAATCAATGCGTCCATCCCTTTGCCAGCAATTTTGTTGCTGAAACAATACAAATAATACAAATTCGGGTTGTGCGACACATCAAGGGTTGTCAACTCGTTGTTGAAGCAGTAGAAATAAGTCAGCTGTGGGCAGCCCGACACGTCAAGGGTGGTCAGATAGTTGCCGTAGCACTGGAGATTTATCAACTGTGGGCAGCCTGACACGTCAAGGCTGGCCAGACGGTTGTTGTAGCACCAGAGTGAATCTAGCTGTGAACAGTCCGACACGTCGAGGCTGGTCAGATTGTTGCTGAAGCAGGAGATGCACTTCAGCCGCGAACATTTCGTCACGTCGAGACTGGTCAGCTTGTTGCCGTAGCAATAGAAATACGCCAGGTTCGGACAGTTCGTCACGTCGATGCTGGCCAGATTGTTTTTGTAGCAGTAGAGCGTTGCCAACTGTGGGCAACCTGACACGTCAAGGCTGGCCAGACGGTTGTCGTAGCACCAGAGTGAATCTAGCTGTGAACAGTCCGACACGTCGAGGCTGGTCAGATTGTTGCTGAAGCAGGAGATGTGCTTCAGCAGCGAACATTTCGTCACGTCGAGGCTGGTCAGCTTGTTGCCGAAGCAGTAGAAATACGTCAGGCCCGGACACTTCGTCACGTCGATACTGGCTAGCTGGTTGTTGCAGCAGTAGAAATAAGTCAGCTGTGGGCAGCCCGACACGTCGATGCTGGTGAGTTTGTTGCCGGAGCAAGAGGAATAATACAGCTGTGGACAGCCTGACATGTCGAGGCTGGCCAGATTGTTGTTGTTGGACCAGAGAGACTTCATCTGCTTACAGTTCTTTATGTCGAGGCTGGACAGCTGGTTGTCGTAGCAGGCGAGTGCGTCTAGCTCCGGACAGTTCGTCACGTCGAGGCTGGTCAGCTGATTGTTGTAGCAGTAGAGAGTCTTTATTTGCTTACAGTTCGTCACGTCGAGGCTGGTCAGCTGGTTGTTGTAGCAGCAGAGCGTCACCAATTGTTGGCAGTTCGACACGTCGAGGCTGGTCAGCTGGTTGTTGTAGCAATAGAGAGTCACCATTTGTTGACAGTTCGACAGGTCGAGGCTGGTCAGCTGGGCGTTGTAGCAATTTAATTCCGTCAGCTCCGGGTTGTGCGACACGTCGATGCTGGTGAGCTGATTGCCGGCACAATACAGTCGCCACAACTTCGGTTGGTGTGAGACGTCGATGGCGCTGAGCTTATTGTTGGCGCAGTGCAGGTTTTCCAGGTTGATGTTGTTCGAAAGGTCAAGACTCGCAATCTCGTTCTGTCCGCATGCCAGTCTCACCAGCTCCGTGTTCTTCGACACGTCGAGCGTTGTCAGGTGGTTTCTCGTGTTAGTTTCTTCGAGAGCGTTATTACAAAGCAATATCTTCAGCTTACTGAAGAAGCCAATGCCCGTGAGGTCGCTGATTGAACATTCTGCGACATTGATTTCCTCGACGGCTTCCGCCTCGGCGGTGCTGAGGAAGCTGTCGTTGTTGCTGTCGATGCTGTCAAGCACGTATTGACGGAAGTTTGCGTCAGGGAAGTTACTCTCGTCGATGGCCACCTCCTCTGCAGCGGCCTGTGGTGCTGTCGTGAGGATAGAGGTCGTCGATGCTGCGGCGGCCATTCCCAGAAGAATGGCGGCAGTAAAAAGGATTCGCTGTTTCATATCGTTTTAAGTTTTGTTTTATGTTAATACGGTTGCAAAGGTAATACTTTTTTAGGGATTGTTCAAACTTTTCTGCCTTTTTTTTAGATTAGCCCTCCTCTTTTGACGATTTGCACCAGCTTTTGCGAGGTCTCGACGTGAGTGACTTCGACGCGCGCAAGGTGACCGACAGCTCGGCGTGCATCGAAGGTCCGCTCGGCGCATATCGCCCATCAGCTCGGCGCACACCGCCCACGTCCCTGTTGACCGTGTCCAACCGTGTCCAACCGTGTAAAACCGATGCAATCCAACCCCACCCGTGCCCAACCGTGTAGAACCGATGCCACAAAAAAACGATGCCACAAAAACCGTGGCTGCGCAAACACGTAAATATACCTTTCTAAATTGCCCAAATTGCACCTTTCGCGCTTCCGCAGTAAACACTGGGGTTTCCTGCAATTTACCCCCCAAAAACCACCCAAGGTATACCTCGTTTTTCCGCACGCGCGTACCTTATATGCTTATACCTTCGCTGTTATAGATTCTCAGGGAAAATATCACAAATCTTTACATTCCACTAAAGACGCATTTATAGACACCTCCGGGTGTCTCTGCGGAAAGGTGCAATTTGGGCAATTTAGAAGGGTGTGTTGCAACGTTATGTAATGCCCATGGTTTAATTTTATATATATTATACTATAGTATAATATATATAAAATTAAAATCCTTGCACCCTCCTTAGTTTTACGTAACATACACCTGCTAAATTGCCCAAATTGCACCACTGACTATTTCAATAAAATTTTACAACAATGCCAAATCACCACAGCCAATGTTGGCCGCCAGTGTAGGGGCAGGCCTTGTGCCAGCCCGATGGCCCCTTAGGGCCACTGGTCGCGGAAATGCCCGCCGCCAATGTCTGCCGCCGATGTTGGCGGCGGATGTAGGGGCGGGGACATTTGTTTGTACCATATTGAAGAGGAGGATAAAAGGACGCCCTGATTCAGGGCTCCCTTGATGGATCCCATAAAATGACCATCATCAACGAGAACGGTCTTTATACACTGGTGCTCAGCTCGTGATTTTTTAGGTATACCTTGGGTGTATTTTGGGGGGTAAAATGCTGAAAACCCCAGTGTTTACTGCGGAAGCGCGAAAGGTGCAATTTGGGCAATTTAGAAAGGTATATTTACGTGATTTCGCAGCTACGGTTTTTTATGGCATCGGTTTTACACGGTTGGGGGTGATGGCCACGGTTCTACACGGTTTTACACGGTTGGGGGTGATGGCCACGGTTCTACACGGTTCTACACGGTTTTTGTGGCATCGGTTCTACACGGTTTGACACGGTTTTCGGGATATGGGAATAGTGCATGGAGCCAAATTTGGACTGATACAGATTCGGATGGACGTTCTTCATGGGAAAAGACGGGGCAAGGGCGCTGGGGTATAGCAACACCCGTGATACGCTAAGCAAACACCTAGTTGAAGAAGATAAAAGTACCGTCGCGATTCGCGACGCTAGTTCATAGATCAAGGCAAACTCTGAGAGCCATTCGCGTTCACATTGACAACGAAGACAAAGGGGTGAACGAAATGGGCACCCCTTGTGGAATCAAAAGCTGTCTTCATCAACGCGAGCGGTCTCTATGCGCTGGTGCTCTCATCGAAGCTGTCGTAGGTGAGGGCTTTCAGTCGGTGGGTGACGAGCGAGGAGGCTGATGTGCTGCGGATTTTTCTGCGGAAGAACTATTCAGACTCCCCTCCCTTGGGGAGGGGCTGGGGGTGGGTTTTAGGGTTTCTGGGGGTGGGTTTCTGGGGGTGTTTTTTTGTTGCCTTGTTGTTGCCTTGTTGTTGTGTTCTTGGTGACTTCCCTGCCTTTTGCACAATATTCTTGCAATAAAAACTTACTTTTTTTTGCAAAATTTTGGACGTTTGGCAAAAAAGTTATACCTTTGCGCCCAAATATGAAATTTAGAATAGTGGTTTTGAGCGTGCGCGCGTAAACTAGATCCTACTATCCTCACGATCGATGCTGACGGCACTGTCCGCTACTTCGACCTGCAGGGACGTATGCTCAATGACAAGCCTGTAAAGGGTCTGTACATTGAAAATGGTAAGAAGATCTTAAAATAGTCCGTGATGAGACATTTCGTTTTAATGGTCGTAGCCGCCATGATGGCTACGGTGAGCGTTAAGGCACAGCAGCTGAAGACCGTCGACAAAGACGGTCAGCCTGTGCCTTACGCTTCGATTTCGAGTGAAGATGGCAACTTTATTGGTACCACCAACCTGGATGGTGTCCTCGCCGATGTGAAAGGTGCCGAGGTCGTGTCAATCACACATGTGGCCTATCAGCCCAAAAAGGTGAGAGTAGGGCAGGGGGGCGTCGTGACCCTCGATGATGCCGACTTCGATCTGCCAGAGATTACCGTCACACAGAAACCGCTGGTCTATGTGCAGACCTACTACCGCATATTCTATATCGACGACAACCCCGATATGCCCGTCTGCTACTATCGCGCGGGAGTGCTCAACAATTCCTACGAACGCAAAACGATGAAGGCCTCTATCGACGAGGAGCATCTCTCAGCCTGCAACATGGGTATCTTTAAGACCGTGCTCAACACGGTCATAAACCCCTACATCAAGCGCATGACAGGCCTGAAGCTGGGCAAAATGGAGAATCGCATGAAGAGGCGCTATAAGGAGATAGGCCTTCAATTCACCCCCAACGGCCCTGGCAAGCAGATCATCACCGATAAGTTTGGCACCGTTGGCACCGTCAACGACTATCAAGGTGAGCGCCGCTACTCTTACGATTCGCACAAGCTGAGGAATCACATGATTCAGGTAACTGGTACCGACAAGAAGAAGGCCAAGGCTGAGAAGCGAGATGAGAAAAAGAAGAACCGTGAGGATCACGACTTCATCGTTTACCGCATCGACGAGCAGGGTAACTACGCCCCTGAGGACTATGTCATGTCACAGGCAGCCACCAGCTACGAAAATGCTGGGGGTGGAAATGTGAACATGCTGATGCAGGTGTTCGTCACTGATCGTGCCTACGTCAACAAGGATGAACTGAAGCAGATTAAGAAGGACAACAAGATGAAGATGACCTACGGGAACCTTTCTGAGTTTGAGCGCATCCATAAGATTCCGGCCCTCTCCGAGACGTTCCTGAAGCGTATCAAGGAAATAGTGAAGTAATTCAACTTTCTCAAGTTGAGTAGTAAGATGTAGTAAAAGGTAGATAGACTTGACGCTACGATACACCTGAGAGGGCTGCACTAATGACTTCTAACTACCTCTAACTACATAAGTTGAACAAATGTGAAACTTGAATTACTTTAAAATCAATTGTAAATCGTGAAAAAACTGTATTCGTATAGCAGAGCTGGCTATACAAGTTGACACAGGAGGCTTCCGTTCATCGTCTTGTGCCAATATGTCGTTACTTGTCATTTTGAGGGAGAAAGAGATATGTACTCTTTTTTACCTTTTTCTTTTTTCTTTAAAGAAATAGTTGTAACTTTGCAGCCCAATTGTAGGTAAAAAAGTAAAATAGGTATATGCTTATGTTTACGAATTTGAATATTTTGCTGAAATTGCGTTTGATGGCCATTATGCTCATCACGATTGGTGCGTATCAAGCAGTATATGGCCAAACGCCCGAATCAACACCGACCGACAGCACCAACATCGGACGAAAGCGTGTGGCCGTCGTCCTTAGCGGTGGCGGTGCAAAGGGCATGGCGCATATCGGCGCCCTGAAAGTCTTGGAGCAGGCGGGCATCCCCATCGACATCATCACTGGCACGTCGATGGGTAGCATTATCGGTGGCCTCTATGCCATCGGCTACAATGCCCACTCGCTCGACTCGATGGTCCGCGTGCAGGACTGGAGCTATGTCATCACCGACAAGGAAGACCTGCGACGCCAGAGCATTGAGGACCGGCGGAAGCAGAACACCTACGCCTTCAGTTCGGGGCTGACCATCGGCAAACGCGACCTGCAGGCCGGCGGCATCATCAAGGGCAAGAATCTCGCTGAGCTGTTCCAACAGCTGTGCATCGGATTTGCCGACTCGCTCGACTTCTCCCGCGACCTGCCTATCCCCTTCGCCTGTGTGGCTACCAACATTGTCGACAACAGCGAGGTGGACTTCCACAGTGGCCGGCTGCCACAGGCCATGCGTGCCTCGATGGCCATACCCGCAGCCTTCTCGCCAGTGAGAATCGGCGACAAGGTGCTGGTCGATGGCGGACTGAAGAACAACTATCCAGCCGACATCGCCCGCGAGATGGGCGCCGAGATTATTATCGGCGTCACCGTGCAGGGCGCACCGAAGGAGGCTGAGGACTTGGGCAACACGATGAGCATCCTCAGTCAGATCATCGATGTGAACTGTAAGAACAAGTACGACGAGAACCTGGCCATCACCGACCTGCACCTGAAGGTCGACACCAAGGGTTACGGCTCGGCAAGCTTCTCGGCAGCGGCCATCGACACGCTGATACGCCGAGGCGAGGAGGAGGCCATGCGCCACTGGGACGACATCATCGCCCTGAAGGAGCGTATCGGCATCGACGAGGATTTCCGTCCAGACACGCTCTATCCTGTGCGACCCCAGGTGATGACCGAGCGGCATCGCATCATAGGCATCACATTCGAGAACATGACTCCACAGGACGAGCGCTTCCTGCAGCAGAAGTTCCACATCAAGGAGGGCGACTACATCGATGCCGCCCTGATGCAGCAGCTCACCACGTCGATGCGTGTGGATCTGTTCTACCAAACGGCTGAGTGCCGGCTGCTGCCCGTGAGGCTGCCCAGTGTGGCCGAACGGAAGGCACATGGCATCAGGGACGAGGTTGAAGAGGAATGGAAGAAGGCCGACGGTGTGAGCGTCATCCTCTCGGCGGGCGAGCGCAAGTCGGTGCAGCTACATGTCGGCGCGCGCTATGACACTGAGGAGTACGCCGCCGTACAGTTGGGCCTCGAAGCACCGCTGAAAACGACCCTCCCCATGAATACCGACATCACCCTGCGGCTGGGCAAGCGCCTGATGGCACGTGGCGAGCTCACCGTTCACCCGCGCAGCTTCACACGCCCCACGCTGAGCTACACTTTCCGCCGCAACGACGTCGATGTCTACATGAAAGGCGACCTCGACTATAACATTCGCTACAACCAGTTCCAGGCTGAGTTCACACCTATTAACCTCGACCTGCGCCACTTCAACCTGCAGATCGGCCTGCGATGGGACTTTATGCACTATCGCAACAAACTTGGCTCAGAAACGGCGAAGCAGGTGACACTCAAGAACGAGCACTTCTACAGCTACCGAGCCCGCCTGAACTACAACAGCGAGGACAACTGGTACTTCCCCACACGTGGCGCCCGCTTCAATGCCGAATATGCCTTCCTGACCAGCAACTTCGTCAAGCTCAAGGACACCACTGCCCCCGCCGTGCCCGCCGCTTCTCCCGAGGGCAATGCCGCCGTTCCCGCCGCTTCTCCATCAGGCACCGCCCCCGTTCCCGCCGTTTCTCCGGCGGGCAAAAAAACCGGCATGAGCGAGGTAAGCGCCAACTGGCGCAAGTCGTTCACCATCGGCAGCCGCTTCACCCTTCAGCCCATGTTCTACGGTCGCCTGCTCTTCGGTAGCGTCGTTCCTCCCGTCTTCGGCAACACCATCGGTGGCGACTGGTTCGGCCACTACGTCGAGCAGCAGATGCCCTTCGCCGGCATCGGCAACATGGAGTACGCCGACCACTTCTTCGTCGCCGCACAGATGCAGGCCCAGCAGCGCATTGGTGGCAGCAGCTACGTGCTGCTCCGTGTCGCCGGTGCCCAGCAGGCCGGCAAGATGAGGCAGCTCCTCGACCGCCACACCCTGCTCGGACTGCAGGCTGCCTACTACTATAACACCATGTTTGGCCCCGTCGGAGCCGCCTTAGGCTACAGCAACCACACCAAGGAACCCTACTTCTTCCTGAACCTCGGCTATGAATTCTAATCTCAGACTGGCATTGGTCGCCATCACGCTGACGGCTGCCGTAACAGCTCCTGCCCAGTATCGCCATGGCATTACCGTCGACATTGGGAAAAACCATCAGGCGGACACCACCCACGTGACCAACCTCAGGTCGGCGTGACCAGCCATACCGACACGCTGAAGGGCGTACAGGCCAATATGTTGTCGAACTATGCCAGGAACGTGAGGGGACTGCAACTGTCGGCCTTCTCCAATATCTCCGCATCGCCGATGCGCGGCTTCCAGCTCAGTGGTATTACCAATATCTCGATGGGCGTGGAGAACGGTATACAGGCAGCCGCGCCTTCCAACTGTTGCGCTTTGTCATTGCTGCCGCCTTCGTCAGCTATATCCTGGGGCACACCGTCCGCTGGAGCGGCATGCTCGGCATCTTCGTTGTGCTCGCCATCGTCTTCAGCATCGTCTTCTCACCCCGTCTGCAGCGACAGGGCGAGCGAATGGCCAAAACCTTCAATGAGAACCTGAACCAGCGGGAACAAGGGGCCTAATCGTAAAGCTCCCACTTTCCTCCGAGAAGAGTGGGAGACTTCTTGGAGAAAAGTGGGAGACTTCTCGGAGAAAGGTGGGAGACTTCTCAGAGAAAGGTAGGAGACTTCTCGGAGAAAGGTAGGAGACTTCTCGGAGCGTACGCTTTAACGCATGGCGTAGCAGTCTGTGGTCGTCATGTAGTAGACCTGCTCAAGGCCGGCCTCGTCGTTGGTGACGGTGAGTAATTTTCCATTGGGCAGGGTGGTCTGGATGGTACCGTCCTCGTTGAAGCGGAGGATCTCCTTGGTGACGCCATTTTGTGATACCGACCATGAGTTCTCTTTCTGGTTGAAGATGAGCTTTGTCACCTCACCTGTGGGTGATGTAATCTCGTAGCCTTTCTTGGTGGTCTTAACGGCGTACATGAGTCCGTCCTGTCCTCTTACTTGCTGGATACTGTTCATGGCAATCGGGTTGTTGCCGCTCCAGAACTCGATGGTGTTCAGCACGAGGGCATCGACGAAGAGGCACACACCGCCAACGACGGGCTGAAGAATGAGGCCAACAATGCCGTTGACGATTTTGCTGTTGGTCATGCTGCACTGCCATTTCTCATACTTGTTGAACAACTTGAACGAACCGATGCACGATGTGCTAAGCATACTGCCTGCAAGCAGCAAAGCTGCGACTTTGAAACTGATTTTCTTCATAATTGTAAGTTGTTAAAGGGTTATACTGCCTGCAAAGTTAAGAAGAAAAAGTAGAACATGCAAGGAAAATGGGGAAAAGTTATCGGAAAACTTGCAATTCTTTTGGTTTATTGCATGCTTATTCGTACCTTTGCATGGGAAAATGGGGAAATAGTCCAATCGTGAAATAGTCCAATCGTGAAATAGTGAAATAGTAAAATAGTCCAATCGTCTAATCGTGAAATCGTTCCGTCTTTACATCATAGTGAATATCCTGGCCTTGTTGCCCTTGGCAACGATGGCTCAGCAGGAAGCGGAGACTTGGGAACAGGTCTACTATGAGCTAATGGACGTCGACGACAGCGAGTCGGGTGGGGCAGAGGATGGTGCTGAGGACGGCTGGGCTGAGACCTACGAACTGCTGGAGACATTGGCACAGGAACCATTAGACCTCAATACTGCCAGCAGAGATGACCTTGAGCAGCTGCCTTTCCTGTCGGAACAGCAAGTGATGGACTTCATAGCCTATCGCGACCGTTACGGAGCATTGCGGTCGATGGGAGAGCTGCGGATGGTCCGTTCGATGGACTATATTCAGATACGCCTGCTGCCCTTTTTTACATACGTTGGTGAGGTCGACGAGACCACGGACAGTGAGAAATACAACAGTTGGTGGCAGACAGACGAGCAAACGGCGCGTCGGCGACATTGGTGGGAGACCTATAGCGACACCCCACATCGACTGACGGCTACTGGGCGGTTGCCCCTCTACCGTCGACGCGGCGACAATGAGGGCTATTTAGGTTATCCTTATCGCCACTGGCTACGCTACGAATATGTCGCAAACAGTCGACTGAAAGTGGGCATCGGCGGTGCGCAGGATGCCGGCGAACCCTTTTTTGCTGATCGCAACAGCTGGGGCTACGATGCCTACACTTACTATTTACAGGTCAAGAAGCGCGGTGCTTTGGAGAAGCTTATAGTGGGTAAGTTCAAAGTGTCGGCAGCTATGGGATTGATACTCAACAATAGCTTCTCGCTTGGAAAGGTCGCTATGCTACAGAGCATGGGGCGCACCGCGAGCTCGCTGCGACCCCATTCGTCGTGTTCAGAGAGCGACTACTTCCAAGGCGCAGGTGCTATCTTGCAGCTTAGCAAGTCGCTGACGCTGACTGCCTTTGCCTCCTACCGTCCCGTTGACGGTACCCTAAACGCCGACGGCTCGGTGGCCACCCTCCTGTACAATGGCTACCACCGCTCGGAGACTGAGATGCGGAAAAAGTATAATACCCACCTCAGTAGCACTGGCGGTAGCCTTTCCTTCCGAGCAGGCCAATTCCGTCTGGGGGCGAATGCCGTCCTGACCCACCTCGATCGGGAACTGTCGCCCGACCGCAGGGCACTCTTCCGCCGCTACTATCCTCATGGTCGCGATTTTGTGAACGTCAGCATGGATTATAGCTACAGCAATCGCTACCTGACGCTGAAGGGCGAGACGGCCACCGACAGCCACGGTGCCCTCGCCACGATGAATGCGGTAAGTGGCAGACTGTCGCGCCACGTCAGCGGCATGTTGATGCAGCGCTTCTTCAGCTACCGCTACACTACGCTTCACGGTCACAGCCTCAGCAGTGGCGGGCGTGTGCAGAACGAGAGTGGTGTCTATGCCGGCGCCACTTGGGAGCCTACGGCAGCCCTGCAGCTGACGGGCTATGCCGACTACGTCTATATGCCGTGGGCTCGCTATCAGGCGTCGCGTAGTTCACGGGCCTATGAGTTTTTCCTGCAGTGTGACTACCGATTACCTCGCTGGCACTTTCAGGGACGCACGAAAATGCGGTTGCGGCAGCGCGACGATGAGACGAAGACGACGCTCGTCGCTTATGATGACTATCGCGGCCGACTGTCGGCAACCTATAATTATGGCTGGCCGACGCAGTTAACGTTGAAGACGCAGCTCGACGGTGTGCATGCTCTCAGTCCTGGGGCCAGCAACGGCCTGATGCTCAGCCAGCAAGTGTCGGTGCGTCGCAGCCACTGGCAGGCGTGGGCGCTGGTGGCATGCTTCGACACCGATGACTATTGGAGCCGCCTCAATGTCTACGAACAGCAGTTGCCTGGTAACTTCTCGTTTCCCATGTTCTATGGTGAAGGCTTGCGTCTTTGTGCTTTTGCGTCCTATGAGCCTTCGAAGCATCTGCGTCTTATCGCGAAGGTGGGCTATACAAACTATTTCGACCGTACGATGATCGGTACTGGGCTGCAGCAGATTGACCACTCCTCGATGACCGACGTCGAAGTGCAAGTGAGAATGAAATTGAGTAATTGAGTTATTGCGAAAATGAGACATTGGAATACTTATATTTTTGACCTTGATGGCACGCTGCTTGACACGCTTGACGACTTGGCAGCGGCCACTAACTATGCCCTGCGGCAATACGGGATGCCAGAACATACACGCGACGACATCCGACGCTTCATCGGCAATGGTGTTCGCATGCTCATGGTCCGGGCGGTACCGGGCGGTGAGCAGAATCCTCGATTTGAGGATGCCCTCGCGACATTCCGCGAATACTACCTTCATCACGCTCAAGATGTTACGGCTCCCTATCCTGGCATCGCAGAGCTGCTGAGCGAGCTGCGCCGTTGCGGTTGCCGCGTGGCGGTGGTGAGTAATAAGTTCTGCGCTGCCACGGAAGCATTGTGCCGCCACTTCTTTCCCACCACCGTCGAGGTGGCCATCGGCGAGAACGAGGCGGCGGGCATCCGCCGCAAACCCGCTCCCGACACAGTCAACGAGGCCTTGCGACAGTTGGGTGCCGATGCTGCAACGGCTGTCTATGTTGGCGACAGCGAAGTGGATATTCTCACGGCTCGTGCAGCACAGTTGCCCTGCATCAGTGTGCTTTGGGGATTCCGTGACCGACAGTTCCTGCTTGAGCATGGTGCAACGCTCTTCGCGAACAGTCCCGATGACCTCCTGCGCCTGTAGCTACGCCGCATCGTCTGGCCTAACACAGGTCAAGGCGTTAGGGTGCATAAAACTTTTTTTGCACTTTCTCTTGCATGCTTCAGAAATTCTTCGTATCTTTGCAGCCCCGAAATGTTTAAGTATAATAGTAAGGTAAAAATAATAGTTGTATGGCAGAACTAAAGCAGATAAAGACAGCACTGATTTCAGTGTTCCACAAAGACGGGCTCGACGAGCTGCTCGCACTACTCGACAAGGCCGGCGTCAAGTTTCTCTCCACTGGCGGCACACAGCAATTCATCGAGCAGCAGGGCTATAAGTGCGCAAAGGTCGAAAACGTAACTACCTACCCCTCCATTCTCGGCGGACGTGTAAAGACGCTACACCCCAAAGTGTTCGGCGGCATATTGGCACGCCGCGACAATGAGGGCGACCGCGACCAGATGGCGCAGTACGACATACCCGAGATCGACCTCGTCATCGTCGACCTCTATCCCTTCGAACAGACAGTGGCCAGCGGCGCCTCCGAGCAGGACATCATCGAAAAGATTGACATCGGAGGTATATCCCTCATAAGGGCAGCAGCCAAGAATTTCAGTGACGTCGTCATCGTGCCCTCGAAGCAGGAGTACGCACTGCTGGCTGATATCCTCAAGCAGCAGGGGGCCGCCACGACTGTAGAGCAGCGACGGATGTTTGCTGAGCGGGCCTTTGGCGTCAGCTCGCACTACGACACCGCCATACACACGTGGTTCGCGCAATAATTCACAATTCTCAATTCTCAATTCACAATTCTCAATTCACAATTCTCAAGTAATGGGATTATTTAGTTTCAGACGAGAGCTGGCCATGGATCTTGGCACAGCGAACACAATCATCATCAGTGATGACAAGATTGTGGTGGATGAGCCCTCAGTCGTAGCACTCGACCGTAGGACCGACAAGATGATTGCCGTGGGACAACAGGCAAAGATGATGTACGAAAAGACACACGACAATATACGCACAATACGCCCGCTACGCGATGGCGTCATCGCAGACTTCTCGGCATGCGAGCAGATGATGAGGGGCCTCATAAAGATGGTACATACCGGAAGGCACATTTTCTCGCCATCGCTGCGCATGGTCATTGGCGTACCCAGTGGCTCAACGGAGGTGGAGCTGCGTGCCGTTCGTGATTCGGCAGAGCATGCCGACGGGCGCGACGTCTATCTTATTTTCGAGCCAATGGCAGCTGCTATCGGCATGGGCATCGATGTCGAGGCCCCCGATGGTAACATGATTGTCGACATTGGTGGTGGCTCCACGGAGATTGCCGTAATCTCTTTGGGCGGCATCGTTGCCAACAACAGCATTCGTACTGCGGGCGACGACCTGACAGCCGACATTCAGGACTACATGTCGCGCCAGCATAACGTGAAAGTGTCGGAACGAATGGCTGAGCGTATCAAGATCAATGTTGGATCAGCACTCACCGACCTGGGTAACGAGGGACCGGAAGACTATGTTGTGCACGGCCCTAACCGCATCACGGCGCTGCCGATGGTGGTGCCTGTGTGCTACCAGGAGATTGCACACTGTCTGGACAAGACGGTGGCCAAGATTGAGAACGCCGTATTGTCGGCACTCGAGAATACACCGCCTGAACTTTACGCCGATATCGTGAAGAACGGCATCTACCTCAGTGGTGGAGGCGCCTTGCTGCGTGGTCTCGACAAGCGTTTGGAAGGGAAGATTGGCATCCAGTTCCATGTGCCCGACGACCCACTCCACTCTGTAGCAAAGGGAGCAGGCATCGCACTGAAGAACGTCGAACGATTCGGCTTCCTGATGCGATAAAGATAGTGCCATGAACGATGCACTATGCAGAACCTGCTCGACTTTTTCCTGAAGTACTACCACTGGCTGCTATTCCTTATACTGGAAATCATCAGTGGGGTGTTGCTGTTTCGATATAACAGCTATCAGGGAAGCGTGTGGTTTTCGTCAGCCAATGGCGTGGCCGGGAAAGTCTATGAGTGGCGGTCGGCAGTGACACAGTTCTTTTCGCTCTCGGAACGCAACGCAATCCTGGAACAGCGTAATGTTGAGCTGGAACAGCAGCTTGAAGTACTGCGGGGGAAGGTGGCCGACCTGACCATCGACACCACGGTGACAAAAGGTGCTGTTGCCGAAACCAGCCAGCTGGATAGCTACGCCCTCATCGGTGCGAAAGTGATTGCCAACGCTATCGACAGCCGCGACAACCTAATGACCATCGACCGAGGCCGTGCCGACGGTGTCAACGCCGACATGGGTGTGGTGTGCGGCACAGGGCTGGTGGGTGTGGTCTATATGGCAAGCCAGCATTACGCTGTTGTCATACCCATCCTGAACCAGCGGTCGCGCATCAGCTGCTCAGTCCGAGGACGTGAATTCTTTGGCTATCTGAACTGGAACGGTGGCGACCCAACGGTGGCCTATGTTGACGACATACCCCGACACGCCAAGTTCCTGAAAGGCGAGTGGGTGGAGACCAGTGGCTTCTCAGCTATCTTCCCGCCAGGACTCACGGTAGGCCAGATTGTGGGTGTCTACAACTCAGCCGACGGCCTCTCATACCGTCTTAAGGTGAAACTCTCCACAGATTTCTCAACTCTGCGCAACGTGAGCGTCATCACTGCCTACAACGCTGAGGAGCGTATACGCCTGAACAGCGAGGCTACTGACTCCCTACTTGGCACAAAGCTCCGTTAATTCTCAGCTCTCAGTTCTCAATTCTCAGTTCTCACGCCCATGGCTCTCGATACACTGCAACGACTGTTACTGTTCCTGCTCTTGGTGTTAGCCCAGGTACTCGTGCTTGGACACATCGAGCTGTTCGGATGTGCCACGCCGTTGCTGTATGTCTATTTTGCCATCATGTTCCCACGCTCTTACCCCAAGTGGGCGGCGCTGCTGTGGAGTTTCGCATTGGGACTGACCGTGGACATGTTCACAAACACGCCAGGCTTGGCAGCAGCAGCCATGACGATGGTGGGTTGTCTACAGCCATACCTGCTCGAACTCTTTTTGCCTCGTGATGCTGAACCTAACATCAAAGCTTCGGCAGCCACGCTGGGCTTCGGTAATTTTTTCTTGTTGGCCCTTTTGCTGACGCTGATCTACTGCATCGCGTTCTTTATGTTACAGGCTTTCCGTATCTATGACTGGCAGCAGTTGCTCAGTAACATCGGTGGCAGTACGGCACTGACACTGGTACTGATACTGGCATTGGAGAGCGGGAGAAAGAAATGAAATTGTAAATAAGTGGAAAGGAGGGGCAGACCTTGTGTCAGCCCGAAAGTAAAGAGTAAAACGGGGCATGTCAATGAAGGACTACGGACTGGAATATCGGAAGTTTGTCATTGGGGGAGTGGCTGCGCTTGTCGTGGTCATCTATATTGTCAGGCTGTTCAGCCTGCAACTCATGAGTGACGACTTCAAGAAAAATGCCGACTCGAACGCTTTCCTGAAAAAAGTGGAGTTCCCCTCGCGAGGCATCATCACCGACCGTAATGGCGAGCTGATGGTCTACAACCAGCCGAGTTACGACATCATGGTCATCGTCAACGAGGCACGCGACCACATCGATACACTGGAGTTCTGTCAGGCATTGGGCATCACACGCGAAGAGTTTCTCAGCCGTATGGAGGCCATCCGCAAGTTGCCCGGCTATTCGCGCTTTACTCAGCAGATGTTTAAGAACCAGTTGTCGGAACAGGACTTCAGCATCTTCCAGGAGAAAATGTTCCGCTTTCCGGGGTTCTACGTTCAGAAGCGTAGCGTGCGTCGCTACGAATATCCTTGTGCTGCCCACATCTTAGGCGATGTAGCCGAGGTGTCGAAGGGCGATATTGAGGCCGACGACTACTATCAGCCGGGCGACTACATCGGCAAGCAGGGGGTAGAGCGTTTTTACGAGAAGCAGCTGCGTGGAGAGAAGGGAGTGCAGATACTGCTACGCGACGCCCATGGACGTATCCAGGGAAGCTATCAGAACGGAGCCCTCGACAGCAAGCCGGTGGCTGGCAAGAACCTCACACTGGCCATCGATCGTGAGCTGCAGACATTGGGGGAACGGCTGCTGGAGGGCAAAATTGGTGCCATCGTCGCTATTGAACCGCGCACTGGAGAGGTGCTTTGCATGGCATCGTCGCCCTCTTACGATCCTCGTTCCATGGTGGGACGTCAGCGTGCCGAGACGCACGCTAACCTGATGCGTGACCCGTGGAAGCCGCAGCTCAACCGCAGCATCATGGGTACCTATCCGCCGGGCTCTACGTTTAAGACGACGCAAGCGCTGACGTTGCTTGCCGAGGGACTCATCACGCCACAGACGGCTTATCCATGTCACCGTGGCTACATCAATCGTGGTCTCCGTGTCGGCTGCCACGGCCATGGATCACCGCTGCCTTTGGTGCCTGCCATCTCGACGTCGTGTAACGGCTACTTCTGCTGGGGACTCTACTATATGCTTGGCAACCGGGAGAAATATGCCACGGTGCAGGAGGCTATGAACAAGTGGCGCGACTACATGGTGTCGATGGGCTTCGGCTATCCGTTGGGCGTCGACTTGCCTGGCGAGGCCCGCGGTCTTATTCCCAACGCCGAGTTCTACGACAGACACTACAAGCGAGGATGGAACGGGCAGACCGTCGTCACCATTTCTATAGGACAGGGCGAAGTGCTCGCTACGCCGTTGCAGATAGCCAATCTTGGAGCTACCATCGCCAATCGTGGCTATTTCATCACACCCCACGTGGTAAAGAAGATTGAGGGTGAGCCTTTGGACTCGCTCTATACGACCAGACGCTATACCGACGCCCCGCAGTGGGCCTACGAAAAGGTGGCTGAGGGCATGCGGTCGGCAGCTCTCGGCGGCACCTGTAAGGCACTTGCCGGACTGCCTTTTGCTGCCTGCGGCAAGACGGGAACGGCGCAGAACAAGGGCCACGACCACTCGGTCTTCATGGGCTTTGCACCCATGGACGACCCCAAGATTGCCGTCGCTGTCTATGTGGAGAACGGCGGATGGGGTGCCACCTACGGTGTCCCCCTTGGAGGCCTCATCATGGAACAGTTCATCAACGGAAAGCTATCGCCAGCCTCCGCTCGGCGTGCTGACGAGTTCCAGCACCGTCGCATCGCCTACGGCAGCGGAGAACGATGAGAAGTGATAAGTAATAAGTGAAACGAGATAAACAGATACAGGTGCGTGGCACCAGGGCAGAAGAAGCCGGGAAAGGTGTCCTCCAGTCGCTCGACTGGTGGGTGATTCTTATTTACGTTGCACTGCTCACCTTTGGGTGGCTCAGCGTGTGCGGCGCCAGCTACACGTTTGGCGACACCGATATCTTCTCGCTCGACACCCGCTCTGGCATGCAGATAGTATGGATAGGCACGTCGATGTTCTTAGGACTGGTACTCTTGCTACTCGACGACCGCTACTATGAGACCTTTGCTTACGTTATCTTCGGGTTTATGCTTTTGCTGCTCTTTGCCACCATTTTCAACCCGCACAGCATCAAAGGCTCCCATTCGTGGCTCGTACTCGGGCCGCTACGCCTGCAGCCCGCTGAATTTGCCAAGTTTGCCACGGCCCTCGCCTTGGCCAAGTTCATGAGCAGCTATGGCTACGACATCCATTCATGGCACGACTTCCTTCGTACGCTGGCCTTCATCCTTGCACCCATGTTCTGCATCGTTATGCAGCACGAGACGGGCTCCGCCCTCGTCTACCTCGCCTTTTTCCTGATGCTCTATCGTGAGGGCATGACGGGTAGCATTCTCTTCACAGGCCTCTCGCTGGTAGTCTATTTCGTCGTGGGCATCCGCTACGCCGAGCCGACACTTCTCAGCACCCCCACTTCCGTTGGCATGTTTGTCGTATTGCTGCTCATCCAGCTTTCGGCTGCCATGATGACTGGTATCTACTGTCGCAACTGGCACGAGGCGTTCGTCCTCATCGGGGCAACCCTCGGCGTTACCCTCATTGCGCTGCTCTTCTCCGTCTACGTCATTCCCTTTAACATCGCATGGGTGCAGACCATCGTCACCGTCGTGCTCATTGCTTATCTGGCATGGCAGGCTCTGGGAACCAGGTTGCGCAACTATTGGTGGATAGCGCTCTTCGCACTGGGCTCGCTCGTGTTTTTCAATATTTCTGACTATGCCCTCAACAACGTCTTGGAAGACTATCAGCGCAACCGCGTAAAAGTGCTCCTTGGACTGGTTGAGGACAACCGTGGCGTGGGCTACAACGTGCACCAGAGCGAGATTGCCATTGGCTCAGGGGGCCTCGAGGGTAAAGGCTTTCTCAATGGCACACAGACAAAGCTGAAGTTCGTACCTGAACAGGACACCGACTTCATCTTCTGTACCGTTGGTGAGGAGGAAGGCTTTGTTGGTGCTGCCGGCGTGCTCCTGCTGTTTCTGGCGCTCATCTTGCGCCTTATCCACCTCGCTGAGCGGCAGCCCACCACCTTCGGACGCGTCTATGGCTACTGCGTGCTCAGCATCTTCCTTTTCCATGTCTTTATCAACGTGGGAATGGTGCTCGGTCTGACACCTGTCATCGGTATCCCATTGCCTTTCTTCTCCTATGGTGGTTCATCGCTGTGGGGCTTCACCTTCCTCCTCTTCATCTTCCTCCGAATCGACGCCGGTCGTAACCTCGTGCGGCAGTAGGCTTACGCCTCATCTTTCATCTTTCATTTTTGGGCCTACTTTAAAAAGTCGCCCCATGAAAGAAATCGCTATATAACTACGCGCAGCCACTCCCCTCCCATGCAGGGGAGGGGTAGGGGTGGGGTCAGTAATTATTTTGTCCATACTTTGAGCCATCTTCTCTCATAGTTTAATCCGTTCGGACTGTGAGTTTAATCCGTTCGGACTGGGAGTTTAATCCGTTCTTGCTCCGCTTCGCTACGCAAGCGTCTCCTTCGTCGCCGAGCGCGGACTGGGAGTTTGAGCCGTTATCTCTCCAAGGCGTTTCGTAATAAGCACACAGATTAACACAGATGTTTAGTCGGATACAGTGCGCAGCCATGATCTGTGACATCTGTGAAAATCTGTGTGAAGAATATGATGAGAAATCTGTGTGAAGAAAGGTGCGTGCGAGACTATAAGTCGAAGTCGCCGAGGGTGAAGACGTCGTTGGGGGTGAGTTTCTGTCCGTGCTCCTTATCTATATACTCGGGCTGCCATGTTCTAACGTGGATTTGCGGGGCATCAGGATTGCGGAAATCCCAGAGCATAAAGACATATCCTTCGTCGCTATAGCGGCTGCTGTTCCATTTCTGATGGACGGTGACACCGTAGATGCCATAAATAGTGGGGTGTTCTACGATGACCACATCCTCAAAGGTCACCTTAATATAGCTGTTGGCTTTGAAAGCTTTCGCAAGATTATCCAGATACTCTTTTTTGCTTTTCACAGTATATTTAATTATACTGCCACCATTAGGTTTCATTTCAGACTTGCTAACCTTTATAACATTGCCTGTGATGATGAGAGCATCAGTGGAGAACACCTGATTAAGAAATTTCAAATCTTTCTGATTATATGCTGTGCGGAAATGTTCCACATAATTGAGAATCATCATGCGGTCTCTGATGTCTGTTACTTCATGATGTTTTTCCTGCATCCATTTCTTTCGCAATTGGGTATAGAGTTCTGGATTGATGGTGTAAAAGAAACTCATGATTATTCCATTCTTATCGAAATTGATAACAGCCTCCTGATAGCCCAGCTCCTCACCGCCATCAGCTGAATTGACGATTAGTGGGATACCTCGCACTTGATAGCCGTCGCGAGTGGTGAGCAGGGGTTCTACAATCTCCTCCTCCACGCAGTGGAAACGGTCGTTCTGCCAGAGCATGTTCAGCTCCTGCTGCGTTTCTATCGATATTTGGTCTTGGCTCAGCTGAAGCTTTGTAATTCCCTCTTCATGTGAACGGTTAATCTCGTTCATGAGTGCAGAGAAGGCATTCTCAATCTTTGCCTTCAGTTCTTTATTGTCTGTTCCACCATTGATGACCAGCCGAACTTGATTGTAGGCAGAGATAAATGACAGATGGCAGATAATGAATAATAAACATAAAATGATTCGTTTCATAATTGTATTTCTTTTGGTTAATCTTCAATGTTCAATTTTCAATCTTTCAATTTAAACCAGATGGCACCGCAACCACGGTAGTTGGCAAGACTATCGTCTTTGCTGGTTTTCAGGTTCCATCGAGAGTCTTTGCCTTTACCGAGCAGTGCGCGGATATTGCCTGCTGGGTCGTAGACGATGAGGTAGCACTCTTCAGGTTTTTCGGCTGTGGCATACTTTCCATATTCGAGGATGTCTCCTTTCTCTTTCAGTGGCTCCATGATTTCTTTGAGTTCAAAAAAGTTGCGGGCTTT